>Ga0307518_10003050_pt1 | contig 12121 bp, 9 predicted proteins | sample 25_EM_MG_FD_203889 | JGI IMG/M metagenome (GOLD analysis project Ga0307518, IMG submission 203889) | Populus trichocarpa ectomycorrhiza microbial communities from riparian zone in the Pacific Northwest, United States - 25_EM | ecosystem: Host-associated > Plants > Roots > Unclassified | place... | reverse complement strand
TGCTGATATAGAGCAGGGAAAACCTTCTCCATTGAATGTGCCCAAAAAGATTTATTCAAAGAAACCTATACAAGAACAAGAAAATGCAGACGTAGAGCAGGCAAAACCCTCTTCAACACCAATGAAAGTGGGTAATGAGATAGATGAAATTTTCTCTGGAAAGAAGAGGAAGAAATCTGAACAAAAGAAAGTTGATAAGGCAAATGTAAATGGGGAAGAGAAACCAAAATTGACGACAAAGAAGAAGAAGAAGAAGAGTAAAGAAGATGAAGAGGGAAGGTTTACAGACCCGCCTTGTAGGTCTCGGAAGAAAACAGAAGATGGGATGAACATATATACGGAAGAGGAATTGGGTTTTAGCAAGAGCAGTGGTGGAGATACCCCTCTTTGCCCATTTGATTGTGATTGCTGTTTTTAATGATCCTTGCTGATGGGTTTAGCTGCTTCCTTGATAGAGTGGACTTATTGAGATATCAATGTAGTTTTGTGATTCTGAATTTTTAGTTTGCTGAAAATTCTGTGAAAAAATTTCCCGTGCACTGGAATTTTTGTTGTATGAAACTTGGTATTTTAATCAATTTTGCCAGCTTTCTTAGAACTATTTTGCCAGGGTGGATTTGTTATATCTTAGATATGCTTCTGATTTTGATCCACTAGCAATTCCTGTACATGTTCTTTTATGATGAATTGACTATTGAGAACTCAGTGGGGCACTATTCATGGTATCTGATAGCCATTATTCATGCTACTTGCAAATCTGATCTTGGTCATTTTATGGAAACAACTAATGCATGCCTATTTGCAATTGTGACTTGGTGAGAGTTCCATTTATCAGAATCATCTAGGTTTGTTCTGATTATAGGGCTTAGTATTATGAATGAACTTAAAGGCATGCATACTTGCAATTGTGACTGAGGGATGGTTCTGTGTATCAACTTTTAGGATTGGTTCGAGTGTAATGCCTGCTTCTGTGAATCAACTTAAAGGCACTGTGTGAGTTTAAAATGTCCTTGGTAGAATCAGATTCACTAGATGAGTTTAAAATGTAATGGTAGAATCAACTTAAAGGCACTGTGTGAGTTTAAAATGTCCTTGGTAGAATCAGATTCACTAGATGAGCATAATTCTTGTGCATGCTTTCGTATCAAATGCAAATATTCTTGTACTTCCATTTTCTAATTGACTCTGCTTGACTTTTTGTTCATTGTGAATTTCCAGTCTGGTAATTGGCAATTGGGTTCTGAACTTTTCACCTGCAGTTGCAGATTGAAACGGGAAGACAATAAGAAAACTAACTACAAATCTTGGTAACTATGTTGGAACTCCAAAAATGTCCAAATGTTGTGCCTATATGACTCTTTTGTGTTTTCTCCTTGGTGACGCGTCCAACTTATCTTCTCTTGCCTATGTTGTGTGCTCTACTTTCCTTTCATTTTGTCACAGCAAGTGAACAACCGTTGGTTTCTCAGCTGAAAAGCCATCCCACGTTCAACAGTTCAAGCACACTTCAATTGGTGTATTCATTAGCAAACTAATGCATTACTTAAAAGAGATGAAATTTCTGGTTTGGTGGAAATGAAAGTTCAAATATCGTTTTGATGTCTAATAAATAATTAGATCGGCAATATCATCGTGCCAAAAGCTTATCAGTCTCAGTATTGAACTGAATTTGGTCTGAGATAATTATATTAACTTTTACACAGCGAAAAACAATTTCAAACGTATTTTAAAAAGGAGGTTGTAATGCAAAAACAAACACTCATTAAATTGTGATTTTATTGACTTCGTATGCTGAAAATTGTTAGTTAGCAAGAACTGGATTGGTAGTCGTTTGGATACAGCATTGGAACAAAATAGACCAAAACAATTACAATAAACAAACACTTCGATATCCCTCTGAATTTTGATAATGCTGTCAAGCTTTTCATGTACACCTGAATTTTGATGAACGGAATTTGATGTTACCAAGCCAATTTTTTTTAGTTCGCCTTAAGGCTCTTATCGGTGTGGATTTGTTGGATCTTAGATATCCCTCTGATTGTTAACCATTGGCGTTCTGTCATGCATTAACTTATTAGGATTGTCCTTTGATCCCTTTGCAAGCAAATTATTTTCTGAGTATGTTCATTCGGTAGTCATGTTACGACTGCATCTAAGCTTGGAGAGTTCCATTCATCACCAATAATTAAGCTTGTTTCGAGTTCCAGGAATGAAATTGAAGCTGCGCATATTTTGCTTTCATGAGTGAGTCACATGTATCATTGCCATGGTGCTTTGCTTTTGTGAATTAACTTCAAAGGTAACCATGTTGGAACTCCAAAAACACCCGAAGTAGCTCCAACATAAGCTTTAAACACTTCCTGCCTCATCTTCTCTTAACAGTCTCGGGTGACCTGGCTTTTCCTTTTATCCATTCCTTAACCCCTACCTTTCAGATCTGGATTGGATATTTAGTCTTTCTATGTTTATATACACCAGTTTGATGAGAAACGCTTGGTTTCTGAATTGATACTCTGATGACAAACATTTACATTTCAACTGACATTCTCCCATGTTCAACAGAAAGAGCAAACTTCGATTGGTGCTTGATCAACTCCTAGAGTGGGGCTTCCTACTACTTAGACTTGTTTAAAGTCATTGTTGTTCAACACCTGTATTTTGATTACATGTTCGAAAGCGAGAACTAAACATGACAGTCAGCAGTTAAAGAGATCAGCAATGCCATCGAATTCAAAGGCTTAGCCTTGATCACGGAATGCCGCTGGCTAAATGGAGATCTATATAAAGATGTATATGTTTAACAAGATAAAAAAGATTTTCAATAAGGGAATTGAACACCAAAAGGCTGGTGGATTTACCCATTGGATTATTTTCCAGATTTAAAAAAAAAACACGTTTTAAAGGGCTTTGAGTTATTTGAAATGGTTAAAAAGAAGCACAGTTAAAGAATTTAGCTGCTTAGAATTTGAAGGAAGCCATGATCAAGTAATGACTCCCTCCAATCGTGAAAGCAGCTCAATTTGGGCACCATGCAAAAGGTGATTTGGCATTAAATAAAACCAACAATCACCCGTGTCTGACTGGGCGCCGCCATTTTTGCAAAAAAGGGGAAGAGAAAGACATTGGTGAATAGAGATGTAACCGGATTATTGTGTCAAGAAACAACGATGAGTTTCAAGGTATCTTCATCCGGCCATAACTGAATTTTGGCTCTAAGCGGCAGTCAGGTCGCCATGGATCGGCGCCTGCTGCTGACTCTGTTATAGAGCCGATCCACACCTTAACGTAATCAAATTCATTCTTGCATATAAAAACATTGTTTTAGTATACATAAAATCACAGCTTTAACCAATCAAAACACAGCAAGAAAGATCTTGTTACCATGGAACAAGCGGCCTTCTATAGAAGAGAAACAGATTTGTATTGTGGGTGCCGAAAAACCACGCAGGATGTAGTTTTGGAGTTAAGCTTATATAGTGGTTCACAAAAACCCTAAACTAAAGCAGGTTATGAAAGTACCATCTTAGACAGGGTTTTCATCCAGATTAGCTTCTAAACGAAGGGTAAATTAAGGAACACCAAAGAAAGAAAGATTCAAAACTTAATCCATCAAAACGACGCGGATTTGTGCACCTTCTTTTCGCAGCTACTCGAAAATCAAACCTACCCTCTTTGACTGCCACCGAGATAAGAAGACGACAAATTCTGGTTGGTACTCTGATTTTCCAGTCGTGTCAAATTGACATCCACGCAATAATAATATGTTTTTCTTTTAATTTAATTTTTTACATAAATAGATGTTAAAAATAAATCTTTAAAATTATCTAGAAAAAAAAGAATTTAATTTCACACATCCTGATAAAAAAAAAATAGTATCAATAATCATCAATGACCTACAGTCCCGAGTTAATTTACTCTTAGTTAAAATTAGATTCTTTTAATAATGTATTTTTCATATTAATATGATAAATAAATTAAATAAATTTTTTAAATACTATATTTGGTATCCTATGCGGAGTATTTTTTTAAATATATTAAAATATTTTTTTATTTTTTGATATAGTATATGAAAATTATTAAAAATTATTAATTTAATATTTTTTAAAATAAAACATTCATCTAAAATAAAAATTTACATCACTCTAAGAAGTTATAAACTTATGAGACCAAAGATGGGTGATAGGGAGAGATAACAGTCAAACCCCAGCATCCTGGAAACCCACCTAAATACCAAAGCCATTTGCTTTCTTCTTTGACTTTTCCCTTATTTTATTTTATAAAAACACCCAAAACTCCATTTGCATCCCCAACCTCCCTTCTCTTGTCCTTGTCTTCTCCGTCTTAGCTACTCTTTTCCTTATTGCTATTCTTCAAATCGAAGCCATGGACGCGACGTCGTTCTGTGGTGCGCTTCCCCAGACGAAGCTCTCTGCTTCCAATCGTAATTTCTCAAGGTAATTCGGGTTTTTTTTTGCATTTTTTCTTGATAGATTTTATTTTTACTTGATTGATAATTCATGATGGTCTGGATCATGTCGGCTGATTTTATTCAATTGATCTTAATTATTATCGATATTGTTGGTTAATTTGCAGGTCGTGCCCGCGTGCTAGATCTGTTGTTTCAGTAGCTAGGCACTCGTCCGAGGAATTTCAGCAGCCGGATAAACTTTATTCTCGAGAATCGTTAGTGGTTTCGAGTTTTAGTTCGGCTAACAAGGGAATGACAGCTAGCGGGAGATCATACTTGTCTGGTCCGGTTATGAAGAGAAATCCGGTTCGGCAAGCATTCTGCGCTGCCTCTGTAGTTGGAGTAGGCGCATATTGTGAAGGTTTTGTTGATTCTCATTTGCATGTGACAGAAGAAAAGGTTGGCGTGCTTCTTTTGAATCTTGGAGGGCCCGAAACGCTTAATGATGTCCAGCCGTTTTTGTTCAATTTGTTTGCTGATCCAGTATGTCGCTTGTTCGTCGATTCTTTATTTTAGACAACATTCCTAGTTTAGGGTTTGGTGTTGATCTGACAGTAATAATGTTATTATAATGCAGGATATTATAAGACTTCCCAGGCTGTTTCAATTTCTTCAGAAACCTTTGGCAAAATTAATTTCTGTGCTTCGTGCTCCTAAAAGTAAAGAAGGGTATGCTTCTATTGGAGGGGGCTCGCCTTTGCGTAAAATAACGGATGAGCAGGTAGAATGCATGCCCTTTTAAGAATTAAGATTCCTGGCTTCTTCTTTGGGTGATCTTTGCTTGTGGCTTTAGAGTTTTTCCTTGAGAAAACCATGTTTCAGTTTTTACGTTCTGCTTTCTTTCCATTTATCAGTTTTATGTGTACCACTGCTTCTTCCTGAAGGCAAATACATTTAGACTTTTGAGAAAATTGTTGCAGGCTGATGGAATCAAAATGGCTTTGAAAGCAAAGGGTTTGACTGCAAATGTCTACGTTGGAATGAGGTATTGGTACCCATTCACTGAGGAAGCGATTCATCAGGTGAGACTCCAACTTTTGTATTCAATTTATGTATCCTTTGAAGTTCGTTGTGAATCTCCTAATAACATTTACTTGATCAATCATACTTGTTTTATTTGGCAGATCAAGAAGGACAAGATAACGAAGCTTGTAGTGCTGCCACTTTATCCGCAGTTCTCGATCTCCACAACTGGGTCAAGCCTCCGTGTTCTCCAGAATATATTTAGGTGTTATATCCGTGTCAATTTTCTTTCCTTCTTTGCAGAACATTGAAAATATTGCTTAACTTTAACCTCTCTGGATGTGAGTGAACTTTCAGTGAAGATGCATATCTATCAAGGCTTCCAATTGCCATTATACAGTCCTGGTATCAACGAGAAGGTTATATCAAGTCTATGGCTGACTTGATTGGTGAAGAGCTGCAAAAATTTGCTAAACCTGAAGAGGTGAGTTATTGAATATTATGCATAATTTTCTGAGGCACAAAACTGATCTTTTTTTTAGATTGTTGTCCCCTGGTTATTCTAATTTTATATGGGATCTTAGGTCATGATATTCTTCAGTGCCCATGGAGTGCCATTGACTTACGTGGAGGATGCAGGAGACCCATACAAAGATCAAATGGAAGAGTGCATCTACTTAATAATGCAAGAGTTGAAAGCTAGAGGATCTTACAATGATCATACTCTTGCTTACCAGGTTGGTTATAATCTAATTTAATGAGGTTTACCATACAGTATTGCGCTTGCTACCCTGGCTGCTGTCTATTTTACTTAAGCATTCATTTTCTTATTTCCCATCATTAGGTTTTGCCTACTTTCATGTTTTGTTATTGCTGAGATCTTGCAATATGACCTATCATTCCTTTGATTTTTTTCCCCTGACCAGAGCCGAGTTGGACCTGTGCAATGGCTGAAGCCCTACACTGATGAAGTTCTTGTTGAGCTTGGTCAGAAAGGTGTCAAAAGTCTTCTAGCTGTACCAGTAAGGTATGCAACTTGCATTTTCCTTTTTCGTGCAGTTAATTGGTGTTATTCAAGCTTCTTTCAGTAGGTTTGTGCATTCCATATATTGATCCAAGTAATATTTACGCCAACTTTAGCAGTTTGTTTGGTCGGTGCCATAAACCATGAATATATTGATCCAGTAACTTCTTTCTATATACTGCAGTACAATCATTATGAAGGCTTCACTCTGAAGATAGAGTCATTTTGTTTGTGTTTGAAAAGAAATATTATTGACTAATCCATAAATGTTTTGGAGTCCAATTATGCAAGTATGAGTTTCCATCAATCTGCTACAGATGCTACTTTGAAGAATTTATGATACCAAAATGCATGATGGTATTATAGGTCTTAAAACATGCAGCATGCTGATCTTTTTGGATGTTTCATGCTTCTATGGACATGAATTATTCCTGTGTGTTATATGAAATTATTTTAAAGTAGGGACCTCTGGACCTGCTGTATGGATGATATTTTGGATTTGACTACACAAGCTAATATTGATGCGAACATATTGTGTCGAGGCCAGAGGCCTTTGGTGTGTGTTTTAAGTTCTATTGTTTTTCGAGTCCTGTAAGATTGTTCTCAATAAAGTCGTCCTAGTTTCGACACGACATTCTCCCTTTATTAGTGGTGTGGTAGGTTGAAATATGTTTTAACCAGCAGGACAACTCGTCCTACTCAATTTTAATCTTAATCAGAAATTTAACACTGATATCTCTTGTTAACTCCGATTTAAAATCTCAGCTTTGTCAGTGAGCACATAGAGACACTTGAAGAGATTGATATGGAATATAAGGAGTTGGCTCTGGAATCTGGCATTGAGAATTGGGGTCGTGTACCTGCTCTGGGTTGCACTTCATCCTTCATCACAGATTTGGCAGATGCAGTGATAGAAGCCCTACCTTCAGCTAAATCCTTTTCAACCACAAGGAGCACCTCTGAAGAATCTGACCGTGACTTTTTGAGCTATGCTATTAAAATGATTTTTGGTTCAGTCTTGGCATTTGTCTTGCTTTTTTCCCCAAAAGTGATTACGGCATTCAGGAACCTTCTCTTTTAAACGTGGAGAGTTCAGGGATATCTGATACAGGCTGCCTAATAAAAAAAATTCTAATACAGGCTGCTTGATTGAAAATAATAGCTGCAGTATGAACTTACACACAATTCCCTTACTCACACCGTCCTGTTTTTGATGCTATACAAGGCAGACATGAGGATTTTGAGATGTAATTTTGCAATTAGGGTTATATAATTGGCGATCAGTGGAAAAACTATTTTGTTTGATGAACCATTTGTAAAACTATGTACTACTTCGATTTGCATTCTTTGTTACATATGAAAATCTTCAATGTAATTTATCTCCTAGTGTTACTCCCTTTTTTCTTTTCGGGGTAGCCACCCTTCTCTTGTTTCTCCTTTGCAGTTATGTTGGAACTTGAAAAGGCATGCTTTAGTGCATGGAGCTACATCGCTGCGACTGCTGAGCTTCCTCTACAGAGGACCAACATATTACGATTGTGTTTGCACCTCGCAGTGTGAACATGTTTTTTAAAAAAATTATTTTTTTTTACTCTAAATATTTTTTTTTGTGTTTTTAAATTATTTTATTGTATTTATATTAAAAATAAATTTTTAAAAATTAAATTAAAATTAAAAATTACTACTACCTGCAAAAACGTTCACACAGGACAACAGCACAAAATGCCACAAAAACAATTCAATCACTTCAATTGCTTTAGCCAGAAACGAATGATGTTAAACAAGTTTTACAGGATGGGTCGGCCACGGATAATTTAAGTGATAAAGAGTATCAGTCATCCCTGAACATATATCAATCTTTCTGGGTGCTAAAGTTTTGACCGGTAAATCACAGCTTTGTACAGGTGGTACAAATCCTAAGCCGCCACGGTAAATTTTCAGATTCAACATGGAAGTCACGCACAGGCTTAAGCCAGTGTCATCCCCCGTACTCAAACAAATACTGGGATATGGTATCATAAGAATACTTGATATTTGCATTAACACATTCAAATGCTAGAAAATAACTCACCTTCAAGAAAAATGTTTTCCTTGTAGTTTTTTTTTTCAGAGACATGTTATTCTGAGCAGATGGAATAGAGCCTGAAGGACAGCCGCATGGCATAAGCGAAAATGCAAGGAAAAAGGTGACACGGAAACGAGTTTTCCTGGCCTAGTTTTTCAATTTTTATGAAGGATAACAAATTTAGTATATATGCAATGGTCAATTGCAAACAAGATGAACGGGAAAAACAGAATCTCAAGCTTTATCAGTTCAACTCCGGAGGTGTGTCGGCTTGTTGCAGCACTTAGACATAGTAGCCAGTGAAAGTAAACCCTCGACCAACAATCTCACCAGCACAGTACCATGCAAAACACTCCAGCCCAAACAGAGCAGCAATGCCAGCATCCTCAACCTTCAACTCCTGCCTGTGTTTCCAAAGGTGCTTAGCATAATCAAGCTCCTTCCAAAATGCTTCATAACGCACAGGAATGCTGTTTCACATACCCAAATGAATGGATTAATATGTGAAATAAAAGTCTAAACACAAAGTGCATTAACTGTTACAGTAATAGTGCCTCCCTCATTTTTGCATACAAGAAATCGTCTATACATTCACTAAAAAGATGCTACTTCAGTAAATGCACGCTCAAATATTTTTTATAAGGAAATATGTTTTTTTTTCTTGGTTCACAATGCAACACTGATTTGAATACTTAAGGAATATGTGCTGTTCAAAATCACCACAGGTTCAGGATATTTTTATCCTGTTTCACGTATACAGCTTGCAGGCACCTTTATGGAATGGAATCTATCCCCGGCATCTCTACAGTATTTCTTGTTCCTAAAAATCAAATCATATGCCATAAAAACCCATGAGATTTAACCTGTTCGGTATCCAAAACATTAATGATGTTACCTAAGCCTTCCAGATGAGGAAGAATCAAAGTTATAGAAAACTATCTCAGTGATTGTGTACTCCCTTTTTGAAAACACATTGTCAAGACTTAAAAAACATGAATATGAGAGGAGAAAGAAAACATGTATGCATTGCTATTCTGGTTCCATCAACAAGATCACTAATATGAGCCATCAACAACAATAATGCATAATCCTGTTTTGAAAAACACTAATTGACAATATATACAGGCACAAAATTACATAACCTTCCTAGAAGAAAACAAGGGACACATGCAATTTTCTAGCTGGAAATAGTAAGTTTTGAAAAGTGTGTTCAATTCTCCATTTACAGTCGATTTCCTTATGTAAACTTTGATTCAATCATCTCTTGAAAGATTAATTTCCAATGCATCATCGCTTACTACTATAACAGCAATTCTTGACTGGTGCACATAAATTTTCACATTTCAAGGATCAGCGGCGCCTAGTATTATCAACAATTTTACTTTCTAAAACTTCGATTCCATCAGCACTTGAAAGATTAATTTCCAATGCGTCATTGTTTACTAATTCAACAGCAATTCTCGACCATGCATGTAAATTTTCACATTTCAAGGATCAGCAGCTCATAGTATTATCAATAATGCCTTTTTACCTTCAACAAGCTGCTAGCAAATTATTTAAAATGGACAACTCAATTTGAACATTTAAGTCCAAATAAGTGAGTTCTTAAAAGCATATTCTTTTCAAAGTAACCAATAAAGTTCTTAGCCAGTTCACTCCCCTCAAATGCATTCTTTTAGCAGCAGGAAAGCCCACCCTGAATGAGAAATGACACTACATGATGCAGGAGCTAAAACAGTAGTAGTCTTCATATAATTAGGGTTTTTCTTTTAATAGTTTATTTACAAATTTTTTATTTTGGCAGTTTGGACGGCTAAGATTTAGTTATTTTTAAGGGCTAGGGTTTCTTTTATTTAGGATTTTGCTAGTATTTAAGGGCTACTACTATTGTACTGAGAAACAACTTTGATATTTTGATAATTTTATAAGAGGTTTGTTCTGTTCTGGTTGTTGTTCAACCAAGACAACCCGCCTTTGGCTGAGTTAGCTAATTGTAGCTATCTTTTGCCCTTTTCATCCAACATCACTACACTTCTGTCTAATCCTTTTTCGGTGCCTACAATCATTAGTTGGCTAACTAGTGTAATCCACCCAGTTCACATGGACACACACAAGAGTGTACACAAAAGACACAACATATGATCTATCTAACATGTTTACAAATCGAGCCAGTTTCATAGGCTAAAAAATCTACATCGCATTTTTATATTACTTGATTCCATACATCGGTTTTATTTAGGACTAAAATGCAAATCAAACAAGCCAAAACAGATCCGGGCTAGCTGGTTAAGATCAGACAGATCATCTGATCCCAAATTTCACAATTAAGCTTAAATAGACACACAATACAAGACTCCTCATAATTCTGAATTTCATCCGCATCTGCAACACTTGGGTAACATAGCAATTGACGACATTTACAAGGTAGGTCTTTAAAAAGAGAGTCCACATTACTCAAAATAAGAGAAACAAATACTAAAAGCTACAAATACCATAATTTAAAAAAAATAAATCAATGAAGCTTCGTATAAGTTAAATGAAATGGAGAAAGAAAGACGAACCTGGCGAGGCGAGTGTAAAGCAATTGCTTGGACAAAAGATTGCATTTCTCAACAGTGGGTGGATCCTGGATATATTGCTTGTTCTGTTCTAACAACTGCTTGTAATATGCACCACCATGCTTAGACACAAACTTTGAGGCATGACAAGCCTTCGATTGCAACTGAGCTAGCTTTGAAGCCATTATGAATTACCTAACCCAGTCCAAAATAAAACGTAGAACACCATCAAATTCAGATCTTGCCTCGATAAAATCAAAAGAACAATTAATTTTGAATGATTACATTAAGCTTAGGGTTTCGAATCAGAAACCAGCCCGTAATTAGATGAGAAAACCAAATGAGTCAAAACCAAGTAGGAATATCTAAGAGCAAGATTTGATTTGATTTGATTTGTTTGAGAGAGGAATACAAAATCAAAATGAAATGAAAGGATTAAAGAAAACCATTGCAGATTATAGAGCGCTAAGTTTCATACCTCTCTCTCTATCTCTTCGGTTGGTGATGAGACAGAGAGCAAGCAGGGAAGAGAGTGTAGTAGGGTTTTAAGTTCTGTGTTTGGGTCGGCTCTTGTACATGTCAACGGATATTTACGGATACTATCTATATCCGAACCTGACGCGATCAGGTTTTGAATGTTGGACAAATTTGACAATTAACACATAAAATTAAAATAAATAGTGAATTAATATATAAGATTATTTTTTTTAACAAAATAGCATAATTTGATCTTTACTAGTGTATTGTGGTTCTTGAAATATATTGATTGAGAATTTATTTGCTAATTATATTTGATTTTATTAAATAAAATTGTCAGAAAAATAACAGAGTAATTATGTTAAAAATAATTGTGAAAAAAACAAGGTTGTAAATGATAACAACAGCCAGGATAGAGTTTAAAATAAATATTGTATGGTTTTATAGGACATTTTTTTCTCCATTATTGTTGGTTAAAAAGAAGAACAACCCTTGAAGATTATGTGCTGACTATAAACAATTGATTAGCTTTTCTATTAAGAATAAATTTTTTATTTGATTAATGA
>Ga0307518_10003049_pt1 | contig 12122 bp, 13 predicted proteins | sample 25_EM_MG_FD_203889 | JGI IMG/M metagenome (GOLD analysis project Ga0307518, IMG submission 203889) | Populus trichocarpa ectomycorrhiza microbial communities from riparian zone in the Pacific Northwest, United States - 25_EM | ecosystem: Host-associated > Plants > Roots > Unclassified | place... | reverse complement strand
CTGCAAGGGAGATGCTGGTGAGAACTTACATATACCCGCCAGTGTAACGCTGACATCCCCACACAGCCCAGACCACCACGTGAATGAGGTCATCGGCAATATGCCATCTCAAAACCTTAAGAGGCCCCTGCAAAATTCCCCAGCCGTTGGCAAGAAGAGGCTTCCAAGTGAGCCCTCTCGTGTATCTGTCAATGTGACATTGAGGACTCCATACAGCCCAGATCAAACCGCGAAAGCAGACTTAATTACGGTTTATTTGAGACGGGTGCATTCAAGGACCTTACAATGGTCAAAGAAGCACGGCCGGTGGAAGTATCAGCCATGAGTGCATATAACTCTTCAAGTCAGGGAAGGAACGGAAGTGCATGCTCGTCTCTCCGCCTGATGATATTTTCACCGTGATGGAGAGCATCGCTTGGAGAGGTGAGCGAAAAGTGCCTTTGCGATGATAGTCTTGTTCACGCTCCAACAACGCGTCAATGTTCATAGTGGGCCCTCCCTAACCATCATGAAACCACGAGGGTGTCAATCGGGCGCCCGTGAGCTCCAGAGGACGGAAGTGATGCTGCAAGGTCACGATAAAGCACTGAAATGATTGCAATGGAGAGGACTGGCTACGTTACTGTAAGGATGCCACGCTGTCTATTCGTATATCTAACGATCATAACACACTCTGACTTTCTTCTTAGCTTTATTAGACCTTTCTCTTTCGTTTCTGAGGCGTTAGCGCCACTCGAGAGGCCGGGTCGTTGGTGAGGCGCCGAGAGGCCCTCGGGGGGAGTTATGGCCGACGTCGGGTAACTGGCGTCTGTCGTCCTGCGACTGGCAAAACCCTTAGAAGGGCAGGCGGACGTATGTCATCTACGACGACCTGAGAGCAGCCAGGTTAGAACCCGCGACCCGCGCCATATGGTAGGCCTCTCGATTTCGTGATCGGCATGACATTTCTATTTTATTTCGTTCGTCATGCCTGACCCCTTACTAGACAAATCCGTGTGCTACGCACCCGGCGATCTCAGTTGATCGTTGGGCCCGTGATAGACAGTACAGACACGCGGTACATAAAAGCCAGGTAGTCCATACCACATAATAGATTCCCCTTCAAGTTTTCATGCGCGTCCGAACCCGTCCGTCTCAAGTCAGTCATTACCGCCGAATAAGTATTCACATTCTTTTTCATCTATGTCTCTACCACTCTTGAACTCTCGGACTCGCCTCCCCCTTACACTATGAAGAGGTGAGGACCAATGGAGATGAACTAACAACTTAGACGTGCATGACGATGCAAGACCAAATGATCAGTAACGCATGTCAAGATGCAAGTCAGATGGATATTAGAGTGCATTTATGGGAATGAGGTGCGTCCAATCTTTGGACACGCTTTATTTCCGGGCACACTCGTTAAGAATCTGTCAGAACTCTACTGTGGACGTAGGAATAAAGGTCCTCAAAAGGACCTTGTTAACTCCATGAATACACCGTAAGTGCAACGTTCAGTGAGAAAAACATGGGATGGGGCAAGGCTAAGTCCAAACTCTGAAACAGGCTTCCACCCCTCTCAATCCAGTCCATCATGTGGTGTGGCTTTCCAACCAAGTTACGTCCACATGATATCATTCATACCTGTATTAGGCGGCGTGGATGACAAGTTCGAGCGGAAAAGTGCCAGCAGGACGCACCTCTTACTATACTACATTAAGGGACTGCACTTTGCTTCGCAAGATACTAGCCACATCAGCGAGACGGGCGATAATGACAGAAGATGAAGCAATCCTTTTATACTCGTTTCCGGACTGTTCTTCTAATAAAAGCGCACTAAATGGCTGTCCAAGCATTGTGACCAAGTTGGAAGCAGCCGTATTGTCGACCCCCGTGTATGAGGCGAATTTTGAATGCCATGGTCGGATCAGAACATATGGAAGCGTAGAGCGTGATGTGTCTGTTACAATAAGCTCGCTGGATAATATGATGCTGAGAGGTATCAGGCCTTCGGCCAGGATGCTATACACATATTGTGAGGCGCAGGAATCTGCCTGTTGTAACCGGAATGCTGTAACCTGATGTATGATACATGACAGCCGAAGTCGTCGACCAATGAAATGCGGGGGGTCTGACATTAAGAGCGAATCGAACAATTGTTCTGCTTGAAATTCTTGGACATTGTACTTGGATGGTTTCAGCTCGTTTCCATGATACGTGGATGATCGACAAGGTAGAGACTGGTATGACGCAATTCGGGCTGGGAAGCAGCTATGGAATGGTGACGCCTCCCCGACCCAGTCGAGAACCGAGATGTCCCCTGACTGTGATGTGAGCTCTGTAAGAAGACGCCCAAGAGCATTCTCGGCTGATTCACCGGGGATGATGGGTAAGAAAACACTGAAAATGCCAAGAAGCGAATACGCTGTATCCTCTGGCTCTGTAGTGCGGCGTCCCGATGCCCATTGTAGTCTCGATCGTGCGCTGTCCAAACCTGGACTGAAATCAATGAGATGATGTCGCTCTATGCCCGTCGCTGCTTCTAGTTCGGTCAACACTACATCATCCTCCTTGTGGTTTGGGGACGAAGAGCTTTTATAGAGAGACCATTCTCGTGTGTAGAACAACACATTGCGGGGTGCGAGTAGCTCCTGGAGTGTCCAACCACGTTTGAACCACTCACTACTGGACAGCTTGCCATTTCTAGCAACGTCAGCAAGGTACACGATAGTGAGAGCCGATCGCCGATACCACGAGAACATGGAGGCGATGGCTCGTGCAAGCTCCACAGTGCTATCTTTGTCAATGCAGCAAGTATCGCACCACCCCCATAAGTATCCAGATTCGCAAGCAGTAGCACAGAACATCTGTAGCTTTGCAATGCCATCTGTGAGGTCCATGTCATAGATGTCACGGCCTTGGATGTGACGTAGAAGCGGCTCGTCTTTGCCCCATCGGTGGGATAATGTAACATATTGGAAGTATGACGAAACCGCTCTACGGATATGGCTGTCGCAGTGGGGAGTAGAGTATGTTATGGCTGACGATCGAAGTAGTTGATTATATTCCCGACTGTTTTCGAACTCGGAGGCCAGCGCATCTCGAAAAAAAAGTGTGCCGGTATGCGTATTAAGTAGCCGTGGTGGAAGGGATTCGAGGGTATCATAAATGGCACTCTCGATCAGCTTCTTGATGCCATCTAGATCAGCTTTAGGCGCTGGTTTCTTGGCCTTCTTTTGACGGTATAAAACGAGACTTTTGCGTGACATGGCCCAATCACTGTATTCCGGCAGACAGTGTTTCAGCACAGACGACTCCAGTGTGATGGCCTCATCTATGTCAGCTGGGTCGGCTAGTTGATCGAAACGGTCCGACAAGCAGAGGGAAAGTTCATGAAGCGATGAAGCAGTTGGACATAAGTCTGATATATCTCGGCGCAACGCGATGGCTTCTTCCAAATCAACAAGGTCACCCTCTGCATGAAATTTGGCTGAAAGGAAACTTGCAAGGGTACCAAGGGAAGATACACGGCCAGGATCCTCAGCAAGACGCAGTTCCAGGGACTTCCGTGCGAGGGAGATAGCTTCCTTAAAATCTTCTATCTCACCACATTTGTCAAGCTGTTCTGTCAGGTAGATCAGGAGGGTGTTAAGGTATGTGGCATAACCAGGGGCTCCCGGAGGATGGATGTTCAGTAAGGTTCGGCCGAGTGTGATTGCCTCTGCTAAGTCAGTGACTGTCCCAGCTTTCTGAAATCTTCTGAAAAGATCAGATGCAAGGTCCAGGAGAGATGTAGTACGAGTGGAATGCCCATGTTCATGCTGCGACAGTATAGTTCGTCCAAGGGAGATGCATTCATTTAAGTCTGCACTTCTATCATATTTCTGCAGCCGTTTTCGAAGGTGACGCAAAAGGAGAAATGTGGCATGGGGATGTCCCGACGGCCGGAGATCCAGTATGGCTCGATGGAGGGTGATGAGTTCATCCAAGTCTGCTGCGGCCCCGTGCTTCTCGAATCGGGACTTCAGACAATCAACGAGATTATTTAATGAAGTTGAGCGATCGGAATGACCCGACTGACAGAGGTCCAACGCTGATCGAAGTAGCACAATCGCCTCATCGAGATTAGCATCTTCTCCGACCTTAATGAACCTGTTCCTCAGGTTATCTGCAAGGCTGTTGAGAGTGGAGGCACGACCTGCGTGGCCCAGAGGACGGAACTCTAATGCAGCTCGACTGAATATGATGGCCTCTTCCAAGTCGGACATGGTAGCCTGTTTTCCGTACCTGCTCCAAAAGTAAAATGAAAGGTTATGCAGTAAGTCTGACCGATCTGCATAACCCACGGGACAGAGGTCCAAAGCTGATCGATACAGTGAAATCGCCCCGTCGAGATCAGCATTTTCATTGAGTTTCTGGAACCTGTCTCCCAAGTAATCTGCAAGACTGATAAGAGTGAAGACACGACCAGAGTGGCCCAGGGGACGAAGCTCTAATGCAGCTCGACCGAGTATGATGGCTTCCTCCAGGTCAGATGTGGTAGCCTGTTTCTTGTACCTGCGCCATAGGCAACGCGCGAGCCGGTGAAGTGATGCGTGATGATCAGGATGACCTGCTGGACGGAGGTCCAGCGCTAATCGATGTAGCGTAATGGCCTCGTTTAAATCCGCTAATTCATCTCTCTCCGAGAATTTGTCCCTCAGAGAGTTCGCAAGCTTGTACAGGGCTAAAGCACGACCCGCATTCCCCGGGGGATGAAGTTCCAATTTTTTCCGACTTCGGATGATAGCACCGTCTAGGTTCTTCATTGTGCGGTAGCGTCTGCAGATGAGGTGGATGTTCACGACCGCAATTCAGGAAAGTCTAGCTTCCTAGGATACTAAGGCATAATACTTGGAAGAGGAACCAAATGAGACCCACCAAGGGTTTTACTTCACGAGACAAAATGCGATGATTGGGCGACGTGGAAGCTAAACTTAGTTCAGGTCAGCATTGAAATGTAACGCCAAACAAACGGACATGGAGCATACATGTAGGTTCAATATTTGAGATGCGAAGTATTCGCAATATCGAATTAGATTGTACTGTCCTGCAACAACAGTAGTGGGAAGCAATGACAAGGCAGCAAAGATCATTCACACCAGTGAGACAACGAGTGATACGAGACGGCTTCGATTCGAAAATTTTGAAATTCCCATCGTCAAGTGGGAGTAAGGTAACTTGGAGCCACAGAGTTCGCCAAGCAAGAGTGACTCACGAGTGACCAGTGGAAGGTATAAGAGACGATGGATAACAATGAGATTGGGCCATGCCCAACATACCAGCAGTTGCCCCACTCGAGCGCATATTATGGGCTGCCCTCTAGAGGAGAGGTGATAGGGCCAGTATTAATTGTTGAGGATCGCAACTGGGTTCGCTGTCTTCACACGATAGGTTCTACCCGTTTCGACAGAGACGGTGTTAGGTGCTTGGCAGATTACATTGTCGGAAAAATCTTAGGGCCAACTTAGGGCCTGGATTACCGGTTTCCAAAGACTTCCGACAGTATACCAGTGGCTTACCTGAGTCCGGATTATCAGTAGACAGGAACAGCTTCGGTGGCCACATCCGACGGTAACATGCAAGAATCGTCAACTGGTCAAAGGGTGGTACGAAAGCCCGGCGGATCACAGCCAACGAAAACCGGAGGGCTGGCTCTGTGTAGATACAGGCTGGGACATGTAGTGCCACGGCGAACCGTCATATGGATGATAACGGAAGTTCAGACGACGTCACAGTTGGCCGGAGAAAACGTACGTTCGATGGCGACGAAACATTCCGCAACGGTCACGGCTAGAGACGATGCGGAAAGCAACACACATCCGGATCCCGCCGGCACCCACAGACACACGTACCGCCACAAACACAGCATGACGAAATGGATGGGCAACTGTTCCTTATATAACTACTCAGTACTTCGGAAATGGACAGACCTAAGAGCTTGCACTGCGAGATCAATATTTTATGAAATACTGGGTCATATTGTGAATTGTCCCAGAGCGTTATACACGATCGTCTATAGCTCATCATGTCCAGATTGTTTACCACCAGTGCGATTTGATTCTCCATCCTCGTCTGCCTCTGGCGACTTGGGTGCCTTTTTCACCTTCGGCACCCTCCGTCTCACCAGTTTTTGCAAGTGGAGCTCGAGCGCCTTGGCTTTCGACCGCATATCCTTAGTCTCGATTGCGGGGTCCTCGTTCATCTTGACTCGTTTCTGCCTTTCCACCCCATCGTTCAACCAAACTTCATGTTCTTTAAGTGCCGCTTCCAACGTGTCGAGTTCCTCGGCCGTCCATTTCGAAGGAACACCTGCAGCAGCCTCCGCTGTGAGATTGGCTCTGGCTTCACCGAGGAAAAGCCGGGTAGACCAGTTCCACTTCTGGCTGTTATTTAATGCTTCTGGGAACTCTTCTATTTCCTTATAGCGATGTACGATGGGTCTTTCAAGAGATCTACGAGGATGTGAGCAATGTGCAGCTATCCTGGGTACATCGGTCTTACTCTAATGCTCTGCGCTTCTCGAAAAGTGTCGAGGTGTCTGCTGCTTCACCCTCGTTGTTGAGCCAGGCGGAGGCATCAGCGACCTTGCGGGAAATCGTCTCCCTCTCCGAAGGCTTGGAGCACTTCATGAATGGCGTTTCAGGCCCATTACTGAGGAGATCCCGAAGCTTGTATAGGTACCCTTCGAGCGTATTAAATGCCTCCTCGCGGACTTGCTTGGATATTTCCATGTTATCTAGCGCTCGCAATCTGTAGAAAGTCACTTCTTTGCCGTGGTACGCGTAGTAAATCAGACAGACCTATCCCGAGCTATTTTCTTTTCGGCCACAGACATTGGTGAGAGCGTCGAGTATACTATGGTCAGATCAAGAGGAATGGTGATAGCATCACCCCCCTCTGTTGTGTCTTCGGACATTACAACCTGTTTGGGTTCTTTCTCTCCATTCTCGACGACTTCCGACTCTCCTGCATCCCCAGTGATGAATTTCTTCAGCTTGGCTGCACGCACTTGATATAACACAGTAAGGAAGTGACGATTTTACACACCTGCTAGAGATGGCTTGATCTCGCCATATGCAACGGCCTCCTTGACGGAGGCGAAACCCGACTCGGACAGTGCAACAGTCGCCTTGATCACTGGATCAACTGCACCTCGCTCCGTGAGGTTGGCAAGCGCTTCCGCTACCCCTGAAATCTGCGCCTGAAGGATTTCGCGAGGGAAGCCACTACAACAAGACTAAGCTGTAAGCCACAGGAAAATGCAAAGCAAGTAAAAAGTATGCATACGTCGCCGCCTCGCTCTTATAGTCCAACCATAGCGAGAAGTCTTCCTTCCGTTTGTTGAACGCCAGCGTCTTCTTGGTGCCATATTTGGAGCCACGGGGGAAAATGTGCGAGTTTATAGTTCGCGAACCTGGCGTAGAAGCGAAGTAGGAAGCTTGAACTTCATGTACAAATGTGTCCGTGACGCGAATGTCTTTCGTCTTGAATTGCCTCGACAGAGAAGCACCGTATAGTGCCGCACCTATGCTCACAAGTAAATACAGCAATGGCAGAAAGAAAGGAAATGGTGGGTACCGAGGACGGCCGCTTCGTCGGCATTAACGTTGAGAGCGATACGATCTCTAGGGGTGGGGCATCAAACAGCGTCCGACGTCAGAACTGGCAGACTTACTCTCCAACTGCGGCTTTAACTGCAGTTTGAATCATGGGAGTCCGTGAACTTCCACCGGTGAGAATAACGGACGACACATCACTCTGAAACATTGTTAAAATGGGAAGGAAATGACTATTACGACATTATCGCGCACCAATTTCAGACCGGAGATAGCAAGAGCATCATGTATTGGCTGCACAAAACGACTGCGCAAGTCCACACAGGATTTCTCGAACTGAGCACGAGTAACCTTAGTCTTGAAGTCGATGTCGAAAGCAACGCTCTCAACCTGCCATCACAAGGTCGCGTCATTGTATCATATACAGAAAGAAGACACGGTACCGTTGCCGTCGCGTCTGTGTTGGCGCTCAAGATAGCCTTGATGCGCCCCGCCTCCTTCCATAGTTTTGCCATGCCTCGGTGTTCCTTGCGGATATCACGTTTGTGTTTGTTGATGAATGCGTCTATTAGAATTTCCCTGAGTCTTCTATCCAGCTCGGTGCCACCAGTAGACCGGTCGAAACCAACTCCAAGAACAGATATTTGGGTGTATGGTGTCTTGGTTTTTGGGTCCTCGACGGATGCGAAGGAAACAAGGGTTGCACGCGTCGAAGACGCGCCAGCATCATAGATGACGTGGTATTCTGGTGTCGGAGAGAACGTACGAGTCATTGCGTAATTGATGGCTACCGCTGTTCCATCATTTATCAAAGCAAGCGTCCTGAGTCCTGAAATTTCCACTGCGTCCGCTACGGCGTCGCGCTCGAATTGGGTATAATATGGCGGGACGGTAATGATGACATCCTGGACAGGCTCCCCGGCAGTATCCTCAGCGAGTCGCTTCACGTAGGACAGTTGCATGGCAATAAGTTCCTCGGTGCTCCATTCCGTGCCGTCACCCCGTCGGAGGGATACCATGGAGCGAGGACTCTTGAACACGTCAGACGTGGATATCTGGCTAAAGTAAGAAACAGGAGGCGAGTCGTATGGTGCGCCTTGCAATAGTTTCAAAGACGAAAACGAGTCCGATGGAAAACGGGATGCCTTGACAAGTCAGGCCGATGGAAAGGGAATGAATGAGTAAACCAACTTACGAGGTTGGCGGCGTCAGTGCCAAAGAGCCTATCATCCCTTTTCCATGCAACAGAAGATTGTATCTTTCTCTTAGAATCCTTGTTCAGCAAGACGTCGAACGGCAGACCTGGTTTCATTAAGGAAGCTTTTATCCAGTCTGCGCCATAGTCAATGGCCAGCACGGCGGCGAGCGATGTCTCGAACAGCGAGACAAGAACCACGAAGAGACATAGAGCTCTCCGTAGAGAAACACGGCACATAACACAAGGCGAAGAAAGAGACGGGTATTCACCAGCAACCTGTAAGAAATACAGACACGTCGCGATACCGGACACGTATTGCTTTATTACATAATGGCTTACACGTGCGTGGAAGCATCAATCTAATCTCATTCTCAAGCGTCGCATGCCGTAGTAGTACTAGTATTGAGTGAGTCAATGTCTGGTCTTAGATTAGTGGCCGGTGCTTGTGCGGTGAGGGAACGTGAAACCTTGAAGTTTGAACAGCCTGTGAAGCCGACAAAGCACGTCGTCGTCGGAATGGCATGAGAATGAGCAAACCACCTCTCACTGGGGGGTTATGTAAGATAATATTTGTCACCCACGCCGATAACAGCCCAACCCATAAATCAGCGCGTTCCGATCTCTTTTTCTCCCAACATCCCCATCTCCACTTTTCAGCATGGTGAGTCCCTCCCATGAAGTTGTCCTCCTCATCCACTCACCCCCATTGACCTTCGATAGGTCAAAGTAGGCATTAATGGGTATGTTCTGTCTTCTGGTGATATCAACTTAATCGCGCTCATCTTCGCTTCAACAGATTCGGTACATCTAGTTCTCTGTTGAAAATCCACATACTAACACCCATGCAGGCCGTATTGGTCGTATTGTCGTGCGCAATGCACTCGAGAATCAAGATATCGACATCGTCGCAATCAACGAGTACGCCTCCTCCCTCTGTTGATGGTTCTTCCTATCCTGACCCCTCCTTGTTTATAGCCCTTTTATCGAACTAAAATACATGGCACGTTGGATTTTTCAATTTTCTGCCACGTACTGACCCATCGACAGGTCTACATGTTCAAGTATGACTCCGTCCACAGGGGCTTCCAGGGCGACGTATCCGAGAAAGACGGAAAGCTCATCATCAACGGTAAAGCGATCACAGTATTTGCCGAGAGGGATCCCGCAAACATCAAGTGGGGCGATGTCGGCGCAGACTACGTCGTCGAGTCAACGGTATGTCTAACGCCCCCACCTAGTAATGCATTGATACTCACCATGTCTCAGGGTGTCTTTACCACCACGGAAAAGTAAGTAAAGCTGGCGGCCAAATTTAAACGGACTCAATTATTTGTAGAGCTTCTGCTCACCTTAAGGGTGGTGCCAAGAAGGTCGTTATCTCCGCACCCTCCGCAGATGCCCCAATGTTCGTGTGTGGCGTCAACCTTGATGCCTACGATCCCAAATACACAGTTATCTCCAATGCCTCGTGCACTACCAACTGTCTCGCCCCTCTCGCGAAGGTCATCGATGACAACTTCGGCATCGTTGAGGGTCTCATGAGCACCATCCACGCCACCACTGCAACTCAGAAGACCGTCGATGGTCCTTCCTCAAAGGACTGGCGTGGTGGACGTGCTGTCAACAATAACATTATCCCATCCAGCACTGGTGCCGCAAAGGCCGTCGGCAAGGTTATTCCCCATCTCAACGGCAAATTGACGTGAGTTTCTCCGCTTCCAGAATCACTTATGGTGTGCTAACGTCGTCGGGTGTAGTGGTCTCGCTTTCCGTGTCCCCACTCTCGATGTATCCGTCGTCGACCTGGTCGTGCGTCTTGAAAAGCCCACGACCTACGACAACATCAAGGCTGCCATGAAGGCTGCCTCGGAGACTCCCGAGCTCAGGGGCGTTGTTGCATACACTGAGGACGCAGTTGTCTCCACTGATTTCGTTGGTCACCCAGCAAGCTCCATCTTTGATGCCACTGCTGGAATCATGTTGAATGAGAAGTTCGTAAAACTCATTGCGTGGTATGACAATGAGTGGGGTTACTCAAGGCGTGTTTGCGACCTTCTGGTCTATGCTGCCAAGAAGGACAAGGAGGCTGGATTGTAGACAACATTGTGCTTTTTCCCCCATGTATCATACAACTTTCGTACGTGTTAGAGAAACACATACCTCCCTTTGCTTCGGCGGTGTGACAGATACAAGCAGTGAGCAAATGGCGACCCATGCATGGGTAGTGCACGGGGACTTAATTTTACTACGAACCTATATACATTTAGTAATGGAGACAATCTAAGTAAAGTTGTTAACATGGTGGGGTGGTGGGGCCGCCATTGACATGCGCTGGTGGTATTGCTGGGGTAGTTGGGTCGTCGACACCAATGCGCAGTGGTGGTGGTGGGGGACGGGCTAGCCTGGTGGTTGGGCTATTGACATCGACTCGACGTGCGGTGGCGATGGTGGCGGGTGTTGTCGTACAGGTGGTAGTCATGGTCGTGTTAAAGTCGTTGGGCCGTTGATGTCAACGGTCCTGGTAGTGGTGTTCGTCCTCATGGGCCCCCTCAGGTGGTTGGGCGGTGATATTGATGACCGTGGTAGTGGTGGTGTCGGTGGTGAGCAGTGGTGGTGCTCGTAGGTCGTTGACGTCATCATCGTGCGAGTGGTGGTGACCAGCAGAGATGAACGACCACTGTCATTAAGTTACTCACTGTCGTCGTCGTTCGTCGTCATCTGTTGCTGAGATAACACAATGGTTGCTAAGTAGCGCCGCCGTCATCATCGTCGTTGGCGTTGGCGCTGGTAATGGTCGGGTCGTCATCTGGTGGTGAGGTCGTGCTGTGGTAGGGCCGTCGTCGAAATGGTGGTGGGACCGTTGTCTGTGTGACGGTGATGATAATGGGGCTGGCCGTTATCGTCTGCACGGTGAAGGTGGTGGGCGATGCGGGTGGAGTGGTGACCAGCCTTCGTCATTGTCGTGTCGCAATGGGGCCGTCGTCGAAATGGTGGTGGGACCGTTGTCTGTGTGACGGTGATGATAATGGGGCTGGCCGTTATCGTCTGCACGGTGAAGGTGGTGGGCGATGCGGGTGGAGTGGTGACCAGCCTTCGTCATTGTCGTGTCGCAATGGGGCCGTCGCCGTTGCGTTAGTGGCCGTGGTGGTGGGCTGGTCGATGTCGATGTGCTGGAGGGAGGGGATGGTTGTCGTTGGCAAACGGCGGTGTCGTCGTCGTCGTCGTCGTCGTCGTCGTCGTCGTCTGTTGCCGAGCAGCATTGGCTGCCAAGCGTCGTCGTCGTCGTGCTGCTGCCTGCACTGGTGGTGGCTATCGTTGCCGTCATTGTGTCGCCAGCTGCGGGGGTG
>Ga0307518_10003048_pt1 | contig 12125 bp, 4 predicted proteins | sample 25_EM_MG_FD_203889 | JGI IMG/M metagenome (GOLD analysis project Ga0307518, IMG submission 203889) | Populus trichocarpa ectomycorrhiza microbial communities from riparian zone in the Pacific Northwest, United States - 25_EM | ecosystem: Host-associated > Plants > Roots > Unclassified | place... | reverse complement strand
TTAGGTACAAATCTTCCATTGACCTATCTCTTGTGAAGTAAAGATTGATTTCGATGACTCGTCTTGTAGTGGAATTGCTGCAGGTAACTCTTTTCCAACTGCAACAGAGGGCATCTTTTCCCCAAGAGAATAGCGGGGATGCAATGTCATTTGGGTGGTCACCAAAGGAAGTTTTGATTTGCAATAGAGCAATTCGTTCTTCCTCCAAACACCCTTGGGATAGAAGCATAGCATTAATCATCACCATCACCGCCACTGCTGGCAGAGAGAACCTGTTTAATCCCATTTGTACCCCTCTGTTTCTGCTTGAAATTAATGTATCAAATACTTGTTAGGAGCCAAAGGCTCTTTATAGGGGAGAGCACCATGCATTGCCGTCGCTTGTTCATTGAACGGCGGGCCCATCTTTGATCAAGTGGATCTCTTATGGAAGGTGACGTAAGGTTCCTCAGTCCTTCAATTTCCATGAAGTTTCAATTTTTGTTTTTTGTTTTTTGTTTTAGAACAATGTAAAATTATTACTCTTCAATAAAACTCGTTTAATCTTAAGACTTGCAGGAAAACCATCAATATGTTGCACCTGATTTGTAATTTAATTAAAGAGAATTATGATTGTTTTTAATTTGATTAGAAAGAAAGAGAACTAGTTTTAGCCGTGTGAGCTTGTGTTCGATAACTTATTTGAAAATTAATAAGGAAAAAAATGAATGATTATGTTCGTGATTTGTCGTCCAATAAAATCTATACCTTCGCTGGTTGAGCGAAAAGCTATATTTATTGGGTGACCCAACTTCGGAAGGTTGTTGATGGTTTATTTTTTTTATTTTAAATTAATTTTTTAATATTTTTAAATTATTTTAATGCGCTAATCTTAAAAATAATTTTTAAAAAATAAAAAAATATTTTTTTAATATATTTTTAAATAAAAAATACTTTTAAAAAACAATTATAATCCTGTTCTCAAACGAATTGTTCAACGCATGAAAGAGGAGATTTAAACATTGACTTCGAGTCCACTGAGAAAATGAACAACGTTGTCGTTCTCATGGATGATAGTGCTTATTTTTTACAATAAGAGAGGAATTTTTTAATTTCCATGTTCATTATTGCTGTCTGCACCTGTTAGCCGGGGTGCTCGGGTATTGCAATATCACATGATTTTCCACGTACTGCAGACTCTTCTTTCTTTGGCTTTATTGCCGAAACCTGATAGCGACAGCAAGTAGACATCAAGAACAGTGACAGCAAGAGGTTCATTAATTCAATTGTAACACGCGTTAAAAACACTTTTTTTAACACGATAAAAAAAATATAATATAAATTTAGATGTTAAACTTAAATTGTAAAATTATAAATAATTTTTTAACTAATTATATATTTATAATTCTATTTAAGAAACTAAATTACATTAAAATCTAATAAAATAAATCAATAATATTTTAATCAATAAATAATCTAAAAAAAATAAAAAAATAGATAATATGAATCAATAAATTAATGACATGGAGAAATAAAAAGTCTTTCAACAAAACTTTTCAATATAAAAGAATCACTAAATAATAGAAAGTATTTAATAACAACATCAATTTAATAATTAACCAACATCAATTTGGTTTAATGATCTGGTTGTTTCTATCTGGTTGTTTCTATCACAACAAGTTCTAATAGACTCATTTGGGTTTGCAAGCTAATGAGTCTAAACTAATAATTAACCAACATCAATTTAATAAAAAAATAAACTCCTAAATAATGTTTAATGATCTACCAAAAATTCAAATTAAAAATAATTATTTAAAATTAAATAAATAAATAGAATAGAATAATAAAAAAAGTTTTCATGTTAAAATTTCTTCATGTTGCTCGAATCTCCAATTTTCATATATTATTGGCATATTTGAGTCATAATTTCAAACATATCATTTTCTCTTGTCAGGATGAATTACTGGGCTTACGATATATGGTTGGAAAGCTTCAGATGTCTAGTTTTCAGAACAATTTTAAACGCAATAAAGTTCTACCGGTAGCTCCAGATATGTCCCAAACAGTACATGAAAGTCTAGTTTGATATATTTGATAAGATTCGTCTGCTAACTTTGACCCTTTAAAAGATTATGTTGCTGAACTCCATTTGACCCGAAAATTTACCACAATATATTTTCATGTGTCTAATATTTTTCTGTAAAATTTCAGCTCTATCTAATATATAGTTTGAAACATATATTCAATCTCGCAAAACTGATCAGCAGATATTTTAAGGTCAAATTTGGACTCGACTTAGTTCATATCACAAATTTAGTAAACTCATAAAATCGGACCGAGTTTACTGATTTTGCACGAACTAAGTCTGATTTTACTGGTTTTAGAGTTTTTAATTCGATTTTACACGTTACATACATGTTGACTCGTAAAATCATACGATTTTACAAGTTAACTCGTGATTTTAACAACAATAGTAACACGTTTGATTGTCCCCTGTCTACCTATCATGTTGCTTCTACTCTTCCCTTCGCCTCTAGAATATCGATGTTGTTTATATCGTGGTACATTTTAGTGAATTAAGAAGTGATTTATATTGTGATAACAATTGTTTTTTAAAGTATTTTTTTATTTAGAAATATATTAAAATAATATTTTTAATTTTTTAAAATTTATTTTTGACATTAATACATCAAAATAATCTAAAAACACCAAAATAAGTTAATTTGAAGCAAAGAAAAAAATAAAAAAATATTTTTTAAAAAACACTTTTATAACACAAAAATAAATAGACACCAAGTATAAAAATAAATAAAAACTAGTCACTTAGTTGAGGTAAATAGAAATCTTAATTAATATTCAGAGTTTCATGTAAATAACTGATTATGTAATAGAAAAAATAATATTCATTCCATGCGTCCTACCTGATATAAGTTACTTAGATATTTGAATTTTTGTTTTCTCCCTAAACTATTATATTCGTGATAACCCCCCTGATGAGGAGAAATATAGGCATTATATCTAAAATGCTGGTTATGGAAAATTAGAAATTGGTCGTCTCTTGATCATCTTGATCATGTTCTAAAATATATTCATGGTCTACCACGGACATATTTAATGGACTTTGATGAAATTTTGTTGATTTAGCCCGACTAACATTCACATCAAGAAAAATATCCAGACATTAAATTCATGCTAAAAAAGAAATAAATTTACAAAATTTCATGATCTACTACACACATTTAATGGGTCATCATAACATTGTGTTGGTCTAGCCCAACTCATATTCACATGAAAACAAAAAAAAACTGTTCAGACATTAAATTTATGCTAAAAAAATTAGAAAAAAACTATTTTTATCCCTTCAGACTCACAGTTAAACACCATGTTCGATTTTGATCCCTTTTTTTTCTTTGTTGTCATTTCACTGCCTGATTTATTTTTATTTTTTGTAATTTTTGTGCTTTTTTCAATTTTTTATTTTTCTTAAACATGTTTGAAAAACAAGAAGTTAAAAATAGGTCATGAAAAATTCAAGTTTCATAAAAAAAATTTAATCCAAGTTCTATAAGATATATATGTGATCAATATCGGACTCTCACCCACGCCAAAGATATCATTTATCATTTTTTAAGTTGTGTTTGGTAAAAAATTGAAGAAAACTATTAAATGAGTAAAATTTGAAGGTAAAGTGTTAAATATGTAAAAACAATATTAAAAAGTGAAGGGCTAAGTATGTTCGATAATGGTTGCTAAAATTGAAATAATAATATACTTGTGGTCTAAAATAAAAATGAAAAAGAAAAAAGAATAATTATTATTAAACTAAAAAATGAAGGGAAAGCACTAAAATCAATTTAACTACCCATTTTTTTGGGTCTAAGAGAGCTATTTGGTATTATAATAACAATTATTTTTCAAAGTGTGTTTTTAAAAATATATCGAAATAATATTTTTTTTATTTTTTTAAGATTTATTTTTTATATTATCACATTAAAATGATCAGAAAACACTAAAAAAAATTATTTTTAAATCTAAAAAAATATAATAAAAATTTTCTAAATTAAATAAGAACAAAATATAAATCAACTAGAAAAATATTATAAATCATGAACAATAATTTTTGGGTCTTAACTATTTAAATGCTTTTTTGACCTTGAATGGTTAAACAAATTTAATCTAATATATAGTCTCTAAAATATTTTAAAAAACTTTCAGCTAAATCTGACATTTATATTTAAAGTTATATCTACTAAAATAAAACAAGGTATTTAGAAGAAGAAAAAATACCCTGCATCAATTATGTAGCATCCAGTCTCATTGTGCTCGCAATGAGGGGCTAATATCATGTATTTGGAACCCATAAATTATAATATAAAGATTTAAATATTGAGAGTTCTTATAAGAGATTTTAAATTCATATTTGTGATTTTTTTTAATGTTGAAACTCTATTTTTAGTATACATTATAGCACTTCATCACATGTTTTTTAGACTGTAAACTTGTTTATGCAAGTAACTAGGTAGCGTATCAATGTTACAAATATAATTTCAAGTTAATTTCTAATCCCAAAAAAAAAAATATTGGTATCATTTATTAAAAAATATATTAATAATAAAAAGAGAATTTATACTAACAATTATATTCTCTCTATAAAATTTGAATTATTAAAAAAACTGATTTCTTTTTATATAATGAAAAAAATTCAAAAAACACCTTACAAGATGAAATATCTTTCAACTTTCTATTTTAGTTTTTAGTTAGTATTAACAATTCTTTTTATTATTTATTGATTCATATAATTTTTAATTTATTTTATTAAATGTACATATTAACTTTTTAATTCTCAATTAATTTTTTTCATGGTATCAAAAAATACATTCACAATACCTGCACATTCTTTTTTAACGTTAAGGTATTTCCTGTATTTCTTATGAACAAATCAAGCATGCAGTAGATCTTGCTCTTGTCTTTTCTCAAGAGCATCCAAAGTGTTGGTGCTTAAATCATCCCAATTGCTATCCTTGATTAGTCCGTCCAGCGTAATGATTTTTGTTAGGAAATCTGGTTTTCCATCTTTGCTAATTAAATTGCTAATTAAATTCACTTAACATATAATTCAAGAATTAAACTAATGGAAATCCATCTTTCTTGTAGCCAAGGAACTCAATCAACAAATTACCATTCAAATTCAATTGTTTTTTTTTTTTGCCGTGGGAGACACATTGAGCGTAAAGACCACTTCTACAGTCAATCGGAGAGTAAGGGGTGTTTGGCATTGAATTTTAACATACTTTTTATTAAAATCTATTTTTTTTTGTCTTAAATTAGATTTTTTTTAGTTTTTTTATATAGTATTAATATGTGAACGTAAAAAATAAATGTTAAAAAATAAAAAATTATTTTAAAACATTTCTAAATAAAAAATATTCTAAAAAAACCACTCTCTTGAACTTAAACGTTATAAATATTTGTAAATATTTTAGGTGGCTTTGTGTTGGATTGTTAGCACGTTTTAAAAAAACTTAGTTTGGTGGTTGAATGAAATTTCTTGGAGTGATTTACCACGTTATACTACTTTTATAAATCAGACATAATAATTCAATATTAATCAGGCTCTGACTGATTGCATTATTATTATTTTTTTTATTTTGCCGTGGGAGACACATTGAGCGTAAAGACCACTTCATTGGTCTATTTTTCAAGCGTCCACTTGCATCATTTTGCATCTGTCTCAAATTGATTGGTAGTTATTTATTTATCATCTTTTAGTTTGTATTAATATTGAATTATTATGTCTGATTTATAAAAGTAGTATAACGTGGTAAATTCTTATTGATTACGCTGTAGTGGTAGCATAACCGTGCTATTTTCTCAAAAGAAAAATAAATAAATGTGCGAGTTTTTTTTTTTTTTGAAATAAAAAAAGAAAAGAAAAGCATAAGCATAGAGAGAACAATAGAGGTGGTCGGAAGGATTTTGATAAAAGCATCACAGGGAAGGGACGGACCCCAAGTGTGGCACCATTCATAGCCATCACGTTGCTTCTACCGTTGAGGGCGCCATTACACGACTCTCACTCTCAGTATGTGCATTAGTAAATTGATAATGTTTGAATTCAAAATACTCCTAAACTTAATTGTTTTTTCCTAAATTATTATATTCATGATAAAAAGGTCATCAATATTCAATAATAAACTAATAATTTAGTATTGGGCTGACATGCGAGACCTGGTCCTCACTTTGAAAATATAGATATTAAATTTAAAAAGCTGGTTATGAAAAATTAGAATATTAGCTGTCTCTTGATGATATTCTAAAAGCTTGGTGGTCGAAGATTAATTTAAAAATTATTTGTCTGGCCTAAAAAACCAAAAGCAAGTTTCTGCGTAGTTGGCTTGTCAGAAAATGGCCAAAAGAACAACGCGTTGCATGACTTAACAGACGACATATTATTAGTTTTAAATTTTTTTAAAAAACAAATAAGAAGCGAATGACTTGTCTTTTATTCTTTTATTTAAATAAAAAACTAAAAAGCAAGGCTAAATGGGTCTGACCTCTAAGCATTTGGCCTACTACTTTTATTTTGCACTTAAAAATATAAAATTATTGTGTTCTTTGAATCTTGTGAAAGAATGGGCTTCGAAGACTTGGGAGCAAGCTCTTGAAGATGTCATGCTCCTTGTTTTTAAATTGAGGAGTGAAGAAAAATTGCAATGCTGTCCTAGGCGTAGTACCATGCCATATAGCTGGGAAGCTTTTGATTCTTAAGAAATGCCAACCAACCGGGAGAGCATCTCTCCAAAGATTCACTTATTTTTTTAATTTTGACATGGTTTTTGAATAAAATATAGATTTTTATTTGAATTTTAATATTTTATTTTTCAATTATTATGTGTCTAATATGAAAATAAAAATACTAATAATAATAATAATAAATTGTTGATGAAAGTTTATTTCAATTTTTTTAATTTTTAAATAGATTTTAAACTTGATTTTAACTCATTCATAATTTTTTAAGCTTTCAATCATATATATAAAATATAAACATATTTTTTTAATAATTTTTTAACTTGTTTTAACAATCACATTTTTTTTTAACTTTCAATTTAAAACCTGGTATTCACTGAGATAAATAATAGAGACTTTCTCGTTATGGGATCTGTAGCTATGTGATCCTGTTGCATGCAGTCCTATTCATTCATGGGTTTTGTTGTTTGATACCAGGTTTGAAAATGCTCTTCTTGAAGGAAGGTAATTTATTGATTCGAAAATTATTTTCTTATAGTACGTTCTACTATGTGCAGTGTGTGTCTATATATATATATATATATATATATATAATTTAATTGATATGGTTTTTGCATTGAAAAAGAAAATCATAAAAGTTTGCTATGGAAATTAAGAATTCATTAGTCTCTTGATCATGGTCTAAAATTTAGGTGGTGGCCCAGTGGTAAAAGCTTGGGACCAAGAGGTTTGCTCCTTCTGTGGTCTCAGGTTCGAGCCCTGTGGTTGCTCATATGATGGCCACTGGAAGCTTATATGGTCGTTAACTTCAGGGCCCGTGGGATTAGTCGAGGTGCGCGCAAGCTGGCCCGGACACCCACGTTAAACTAAAAAAAAAAGACTAAAAAAAAAAATAGATTTATGGTCTACCCCGCACACTCAATAGGTTTTGATGAAACTTGCGTTCACAGAAAAAATATTCATACATTAAATTTATGTTAAAAAAATTAGATTTACAAAATTTCTAATATATATTAAAATAGATGCAGTCACCTTGAAGGTAACTATTTAAATCCTTCTGCATTAATTTTTGTATCAGATCATCTTAATTGTGCTGTCTTCATTGGCCGAAGCCTTTTAACATTTTTATTTGCTTTGTGAAAGTTTTCCATCTACAATCAAGATGCAGAATGTAGCCATGGATTTAAAACTTTTGGCTACTCCAGTATTTGCCATCACATGAGCTTGAGCTAATATCCTGGTACACACACAGACACATATCTGTATAGAGTGAGAGATTTCATGCCTAGACAGTAGGTAATTGCTGATTGTTGACCCATGTTTTGAGTTTTTTTCTCCTGGGATGGAGGCCAATTTGGTTAATATTTCATATATTTACAAGCTCTTTTCACATATATTAATTTTCTATCTCTTAATATTACCGATGAGTTGCTAACACGGGATTTGAATTCATAACCTATTTTGCAAGAATATTATTTAGCTACAAATCGACTGGTAAAAGAAATTAATTTTGTATGAGGTTTATTACCTATAGAATTTTGTAAGTTATATCATAAACCTGCGTCTTTCATCATAGTAGACAAAAATTGAATTATTCTTATAACCAACTTTTTTTGTCCTACTAAAAAGGAATTGCCGGATCAAACTAGCTAGGGTTGAGCTTGATTACTATGAACAATTGAGGCCCAGCATCGTCCGTTAATTTTTTTAACTCAAAATTTCAATAATTTTATTGTGCATTCAAAATTGAAAAATCAAAACTGCTTCTAGCTATCACATGTATATTCATTGTCTTCAAGGGTATTTTAATATTTTTACTATTCATAAAAAATAAAAGGATCCTATAATTCCCATAAACTAGGCTAAATGTTATTTGATTAAGGAATAAAATCATAATTTTATTGTTAAAATTCACAATAAAATGAGTCTAGTGTTACAATAACTGAACTACCCTCTTTCTCTTTTAGTTTTTTTTATTGTTATTTATTTATTATTCATATGTCTACTTCTCACAATTAAAAAAGGAGAAGAGATAATAAATCACGTAATTAGCAATTGGACGCGCCGCAGCCAAAATGGACAGATATGATAATCACGTAATTAGCAATTGGTCCCAGTTAAAATTATTTACGACGAGAGTGTCTTATCAAACAAATTATTAACACAAACCATTTGAATAATTGTATAGGTACAAAATTATTGTTTTAAAATCTGATCGGATTTTATTTTATAGGTTGACCTATAATTCAAGTAACTTTAGAACTAAATTGAACAAAAAAAATTGATATGAGATAGTAAAAAACCCGAATTGACTTATAAATTAATTAATTTTGAAAAAACTTATTAGTTTTTTTAAAATATTATTATTGTTTTATAAAATAAAATAAATAAATTAATGTAAGTTAATTCAGGTCAAACTCATATAAACCGTAACTAAAACTTATCCAAGTGCCTTGATCAACAAGATGCATCCTTGACTTTATTAGTGAAGAAAAACACAACAAGTTTGCGCCTATAAGACGTCGTCGTTTAGAAAACCTAAACCAGTCAAAGCAATAGAAAACCAAATGCCTTGTCATTCAGTTAATGCAACGGTCTTTTGTTTTTTGTTTTTTTTGAATTCTCCGTAATTAATACAGCCTCTTTCTCTCGTTCTCAACATTTTTCAATCTCAGAAGAAAGTCTCTCTCGCCGTAGTAAACTTTTATCCGTTCAAATTCTATGTGATGAGTTTATAAAAATTATAGGGAATATTTTAGGATAAATTATTTCTAGAAATTCTCTTGCATTATTTATGTGAATTTAATAACCTCCACTTCAAGATCATGTAGGTTTTTTCTTGGGCAAATCTCTCTTTATAGGGATATCAAATTTTTCTAGAATAAATACCTGCATAAAGTTCCTTGGGGTGTTGATGAGGGACCCTCCAAAGATCAAGTCCGTACCAAGAATATTTGTGTAAAGAACGACATTAATAAAGATATTAAAAAGCTTTTATGAATATATAGAAAAGGTTGGAGAATAAGGTCTAAAGGTGAGGAGAAGAGAATGAGTCCTTTCCTCCTCTTTCTCCCTTCTTTTTATATCACCTGATTTTTACTGCCTCATGCAAGGAGGGGTCGAAAAGTAATTTTGTATGATTAAAATAATATTATCTTACTACTTGTACCAAGGTTGTCAAAAACGCTTTTTTAACACGACACGGAACATACAATATAAACTCGAATCGTAAAATCGTAAAATCGCAAGCAAAATTTTTTAACTAAAAATCGTAAAATCACAGTTTAATAAATGAAGAGCATGCATGTTAAATATGCATGTTAATCCTCAGTTCAATACACTTGAACACAAATTAATCAGATATGCTAATTATGCAAGGATTAGATATTTAATAAATGTTGAGGCTGCCAACAACCCCACAATGCAAGCAACAACTAAATTTCTCAATTTTAATAAAAACTTTTTGGTTACAAATCTAGGTAACAATTGACTTGCCTAAATGGGCATGTGAAATTTCTATGGAAACTAGGTTACATTACAACTCTTTTCACTATAAAAATATAAAAAAACTGAACTAGTGTAAAGATTGACAGAAAAGGAAAAGACATTATAGACCCAGTACCATAGGAAGTTGATGAGCTGCTGGAATCAAAGAAATTGAGCTGAATCTGCAAAACACAAACATCATACCGCAGGAAGTTGAACCTTAGTTTTAAGTTTTCCAATTCTGCAAATGTATAGAAAGACTAATGACAAGGCAAGGAAAGAAAGTTTACTCCAAGGCCACTCGTATGCGGGCAGTTGTTGCAAGAATTGCAGCAGACCCATAAGACATCACTATATCACTTCTAGTATCAATCTGCACATTAAATTCTCTAGGAGGAGAACTCAATTTCACTTTTTTAAATTAAAGTCTAAGCAAAAGAAAAAAGTCAAGAATCAAAGTATATCAAGGCGTTTAATCATCAAGTACTAAAAAATTACTAGTTATCAAATTCCACAATGTGGAACAGCACGCAAAACTGAAGAGAACCAAGACAGATACATTACAAGGTCTCTGAAGTTCCTGTGACCCTGATTGCAATGGAAACCCAAAAGGAAAGAACATCAAAATTAGTCAATAGTATAATAATTTAAGCACACAATATAAATAACAACAAAAATCAATTTTTTTGGATACAAACAAAAGCAAAGAATCAATCTTTACTAAATATAATTAAACCAACATGCATAAAAATCCCATTTTGTTTCATTTTCTTCCACTTTTAGAAAGAATCACAACCAATATCCACCACAATCTCATTTTAAGTGTGTCTGTGAGCAAGAAATGCATAAATACAAATTTACCAACTCTAAACAAAACTCATCATTGTGAGTTCATTAAATAGCACTGAAATGAGACTTTTTACCTCCAAGAATGGAATTCAATCATAGAAAGGAACCTTAGAACTAGGAAAGAGGGGTGGCGATAAAATTACCCGACGAGGTAAGGATCGGAGGAACCTTGGACAGAGAAGTTGACAACACCACCAACAAAGCCTTGTAAAAGACAGGCGTGTCTGAGTCGGTCTCTGTTCTTGGTTGTGATGGTTCTTGCTTCTGCGCATTTAGAAAAGGGGGGAGAGAGATGCAGATGGTGAATCCTTTATCCTTTCATAAAAACTAGAGTCATTAGGTGGACAGCAAAGGTCCCCTTAACATGGTGGTGTTGGGTTCTCCCTCAGCTCTCTCTCCACTCCAAATGATGATCGTTTCTTCTTCAGATAATAAAAGCCTAGTTCTTGGAAGACGAAGCCATAGCCTTTGGTTCCAGCGTTGTAGTACTGACTTCCTTACTCAACTTGCACAATTTCAATTCATGTCGGTCACGGATGGGGTGGGGATTGGGAAAGGGAGGTGCTGAGTCAACACAGGGCACAGGTTTTAAATTTCACGTGAAATCGTGAAATCGGACCGGTTTTTACGTTTTTTACGGGTTGACCCGATTTTATGCGAGTTTGACCTGGTTTGACCGATTTTACCAGTTTTCAAGTTTTAAACCCGATTTTACACGTTTTATGCATTTTGACTCGTAAAATTAGCGATTTTACAAGTCAAAACTCGTTTTTAACAACCATGATACCAAGGGGTGCTTGAACTCATAATGAAGGGGCTCGAACATGCCAATAAACCCTAGCTCAAACTAAATCCCATATATATGATGCTCCCAAAATTGATTCAAAGGTTGTTTTTTTTAATAATACCAGCACACACTAATAAGATTAGTTTTTGCAATAGCTTTGGCTTGAGTGTTTTTATCTTCATATAATCCAAAATTATAAATAAAAAATAAACTGAATAAATCACCCTCCATGCAATATATCTCCCAGCCTCATCAAATATATTTCTCCACCTAACTT
>Ga0307518_10003045_pt1 | contig 12129 bp, 10 predicted proteins | sample 25_EM_MG_FD_203889 | JGI IMG/M metagenome (GOLD analysis project Ga0307518, IMG submission 203889) | Populus trichocarpa ectomycorrhiza microbial communities from riparian zone in the Pacific Northwest, United States - 25_EM | ecosystem: Host-associated > Plants > Roots > Unclassified | place... | reverse complement strand
TAATACCTCCAAGGAGTTAAATGATGGTGGATATGCATACCGGCCGCCCAATGTGGCTCGTCAATGATATCTCCATGGGTTTGGCTTGTTTTTGTGGCCTTCGGTGCTCGGAAGGATTGCCGGATACCTCGGACTTATCCGGGGGCCCGAGTTCCAGCAAACCAGCCTTAAGAACAAGGCAATCCCCACCGACTCAATCGTGGATGCCTGTACTATGACAGACTTGTCGCAGTGAACTGTTTTGGTCACTTCGGAGGAGGAAACTTCATCAGGCACTAACAATCAAGGTCCGCGCACCCCCAGCGACACGCGAGGAGGACCTCAAACAAAGCACCAAGTTAATCCCACCTCAAAGTAGGGCCCTTTGTATTGGACTTTGGAACCAACTCCCTAGTAATATGTATATAATAATCCGATACGGTCATTCTGTCAAATTAACCATGTAAATTCCGAATGGTTAAGACGGGGACGTAGGTAAGATAGGTATTTCTGCGATAACCATGGATACATAATACTTCAGCAGAGGGAAGAGAAAAAAAGACCTGACGAGCAAATAATTACCGAAACCAGCACACGAACGACGCAACACCCGCAAGAGAAAAGCTTCTAGTCCCTTCAAAATGAGGGATGAGAAGATGGTGAGTCAAAAAGAGGGTGAGGAGAGGAGGATAAAACGATTCAACGCATCAAGGACTGGACGATAGCAATATGTGACTGGACGAAAAAGATGCAGCATAAGACATCGGTTAAAAGGTGAGTCAGAGTATCGTAGTAAAATGAAAGAAAATGAAAGAGATAGAGACGGAACACACATCCATCATAACTTTAATTCAGTAAGAACTCGCCTGGCAAGCATTTGGTACTGCCATCCATCGCCGCTCACCCTGCGGAACTGTATTCCATGTAAGGGCAGCCACGGAACCTACAAACATCGCGTCAGCAACGAAACCCCTCAGTCTAGCTAGCGTCCATGCGTCCATACCTTGATAATATTGATCTCGAACCTAACAGAGAGAGAGTTCGCACCGATCATCTCAAACACCTCGTAGTCAACTTCCCCAGTAGGGAACGGGGTAAGGCGTGGCGTCTGTGGCCGCGGCGTAGCGGAAAAGTCGCGGGGTATGGGGGGTAACACTTTGGCCTTGGCCGGAGAGTGAGGCCGCATGACTGGCTCGTCATAGGATACCGCGCAGGGGGGGCTATGCGCCGCCTCCTGATAACGAGAGCTCTCGGCAAGGACTGTATGCGCATTCGACGAGACATTGAAGAACGAGGAGGAGCCGCTGCTTGGAGTGGTGCTGAGTGCAGTGCCAACAGAGGGTCTGTGGGGAAGATCCTTCTCTAAAGGAGCATGGTCGTGCTCCTTGTCCTTGATGCTCTCCCTCTCGCGGTCTCTCGACCTGACGCCAAACGACAGTTTGGATGCCTTCTTCGCCAGCGAGCGCGGGGTCATGGCGGTCTCGTTTGAGCCGGATGATCCTTGGCGGCGGTGATGACTGCTACGAGGGACCTGTGACGACTCAGGGACCGACGAAATATCGATCGAAGGTATATGAATGCATTCGAAGCCGGCCTTGGTCTCGCGGTATTGGACCTGCATCCGATCGAGCACTTTTCTGATATCCGACTTGAGAAGAGACGGCGGCTTGGTCGTCGTTGTCGAGACGCTAGCCCAATACGTCAGCTACAAATTCATCATGCACACAAGAACACGTACCTGAATAGACCCTTGAGATGTACAGGCTTGAAACCCTTGTCGGCGTGATGCTGATCTTTATCAGAATCACCACGCCCGTCTGTAAACTCGTCGTCCACATTCTCCTCAACCTCCTCTGTCCGTGCAAAGTGCGGCGCCCCAGCTGACCGACCACCACCTGCGCCATACCCAGTTGACGGCCGTCGATGCCGTCCAATCGTGCCCCCGAAGCTGGGGAGGAATGTCCCGCCCGTACTACTCCTGCGCTCGTGCCGCATCGTACGGCCCTGCGGATCCAGAATCGTCGCTGCCCGCCTATGCGTATGCGACGGCGGCTGGCTCTGGCTCGCTGAGATCGGTGGGGGCGAATACGTATTCTGACGGCGCACGTTTGGTTCAAGGTCCCGCCTTTCCCCAAACTGCCCCGTCCCGTTCATGTCCGCGTCCGCGTCCGTCGCCTTGTCCTCCTTCTCGCCGTCTGCATGTGCACCCAGTTTGAGTGGTATCCCGCCCACGATCGTCGTGCGCTTTCCAATACTCCCATGGCTCTTCTTCTCGTTCTCCCCCCGTCCGACGAGTAGCGTCCCGAACCGCTTCACAAGCGTCGCACCTGCAGATAATGGGCCGTCATGCAACGTTTGACGTGATGGCTGTTGCTGCTGCTGCTGCTGCTGATCGTCATCACGCTCCCCGACTATGCTGAACCCGCCAAACTCCGGCCCAGCCGTATGCGGCACGGGAATCTCTTCGGGTCGTTCGTCGACAGGACCCCCACCAGCATCCTTGGCTCCAAATGCACTGCCCAGCCCACGCAGGACTGTCGGACGCTGGCTCATGCTGTGGCTGCGGCGGTGGGTAGACGCGGGGGGCGCACGCGGCAAAGGCATCGTGCTCGCAGATGTTACAGGAGGTCCACCGACATCCGCCGATTTCGCCGACGGAGGGGGCACAGGCAGCCCAGCGTCGCGGGGACGTGGCTGGCCATGGAACGAAGGCGTCACGGGCGTCGCAGGAGCAGCAGATGCGGCGTCATAAGACATGCCCGAGTAATGCGACGTCTCCGGTGCGGGTAAACGTGGGAGCGGCATGCTGTAATCGGCCTTCGCTGAGACAGGGGCAGATGGTTCCTTCCGAGCCATCTGCGGCGCTGTGAGTGCCTTGGAGCTGTACCCAGGCAGTGCGGATGCGTCGTCTGGGGCCGAAGGTCCCCCGGCGGCGGCATTGGTGATGGACACCTGGGAGCTTGCAAAGTGGCCTGGCCCGTAGACGCGCTCGCGCTCCATCTTCTCGCGAGCGAGGTAGTAGATGGAGATGAGGGGGTGAAAGCCGCGGGTTGGGTCAGGTGGTTCGCGGTAGTCATTGATGGAGAGGTGAGACTGGGAAGTAGGAGGGGAGTGGGAAGGGGTGACTGGTGGAGACGGTGCAGGAGAGAACAGCTTTCTGCGATAAAAGTCTAATCCTGAGAATCGCTTAGTAGACTTTTTGGAAGGACTGCCCGATACGTCGCTCTTCTGGTGAGTGGATCCGTCGTATGAGATGGACAAGGATGAGTTGGAGAATGTCTCGCCCCATCGGTTGGATGTGCCGTTCCGACCACGTTTACGATTCCAAGCGCTGACAGCACGCAGATAGGGTTCTGACTCGAGGATCTGGACGAGTCTGCGTTCGATGTCGTCCTCGGATCCGAATTCGAAGCCTTTCATGCTCTTGATGACCTGGCGGTCTAGTTCGTCTGCTCGGAGGGGTTCACGATGGACGAGGTGAGAGTCTGGTGAACCGCTGAATCCGCGACACATCCATGGGTGCTCAAGTACTTCGAAGAGTGTAGCGCGTACTGCGGGGTTGGTGACAAGCATCCGGGAGAGGAGATGCTTGCATTCTGGCACAAGACTGTTAGAATTGTGAATGTCTATGATACAGGGTGGACGCACCTGCACTGAGCCAGACGGGATACTCTACCAATCCGCGTTTAATCTTGGCATGGAGTGCAGGCATGCTCTGGTCGTCGAACGGGACTTTTCCGCATACAAGGACATAGAGGACAACGCCAAAGCTCCACACGTCGACTTCTGGCCCGGTGTATACCTTCGCATTCAATAGTTCGGGGGCAGCAAAGTAGAGAGAACCGCAGAAAGTGGAGAGATGATTGATGGGGTCGTACAGGTTTGAGAGACCAAAGTCGATGATCTTGATATTACCTGTTTCTGATATCAGAATGTTTTCAATTTTGAGATCTAAGAATAGGAGTGAGTGGGTTCGAAATGAATGGGTTGGATGGGTATGCATGCCTCGGTGTACGACATTATTGCGATGTAAGTAGTCGAGTGCACTTCCGATTTGTCTTGCAAACTTCCGAGCGACTCTTTCGCGCAGACGACCGTGGCTAATGATGTAGTCGAGCATTTGACCGCCGTTGACGTATTCAAATACCATGTAGTAGTGATGCTGATGGACAATCATTTCTCGCATGCCGCAGATGTACGGATGGTGGAGGAGCATCGAGAGAGCAGCTTCACGGATGGTGCGGATCTCCTTGGAGGCGTCTTTTGATGCCTGTTTAGCGATGGCCTCTGGCGAGGGATTTGAACCATTGGGTACGGACGCGGATGGGTGTACGCGGGGTAGGATTTTGATGGCCAGCTGGGGAGAAGCGGGTTGGAAGGGGAAGAGATAGTAGAAACGGGAATGGGTACCTTTTCGTCAGTGATATTGTGTACTGCCAGTTTGACTTTGCCCATGCTCCCAGCGCCGAGAGTCTTCGTGAGGGTGTAGTCACCGAGCACTCTGGTCGCGGGACGACCCTTTTGAGGCTGCCTGTGCTGCCTGTCGCGGTCTGCGGTAGCGGTGGGGGGCATTGAGACAGGACGGGGTCTGTGCGCAGACGAGTGAATGCGTGGAGTAGGCAGAGGGCGAACTTGGCTGTGTGGCTGAGGAATGATCATTTCATGAGACGCAGGAGTGCCATCGTGCACTTGTCCGAGCATCGTTGCGAGCGACGCTGGATAGAACGCAGCCATCGCAGAAGACAAGGCAAGAGGGCAGTGTATTTCACTAGCGTCTAAGTACTACTAGTCCACTCTACAGCATGATTCGTATACAGTGGCCAAGGGGGAACAACAGCCTTGGGCGAGTGAGATGACATCGCCGGTGCGTGCGTGCTACTCACCACTAGCAAAGCGAGTCCGGAGAATGCAAATACCTGCATCGTCACCTGCAGTGAGTCGAGTGCAAAACCAGACACGAACGAGATGATCTGCTGCTCGTCAGCACGGGTATATGAGTACTCGAGTGGACTCGGTGACCCACTGTCGCTGCAACCAACACCAATCGACTGATGTCGTCCACTCTCTTCTGTCCGACGAAATCCTGTCAACGAGTGAGCGGCCGTACACGACTCAAAAGGACAGAACTCACGATTCTGCCCTCGAAGAGTGTCATCGTGTCAACTGAGGGATGATTAGTCAGCACGCTCACTCCTGGCCGCCATCAGCTTGTTCGAGTCCTACAGCAGTAATTATTCCATCATGATAGCACGCAACCTCTAATTGTAGCGTAATCGAACTCCTACGTCATGGCAGTAGATCCAGCTTGATCCCGAGTCTTTTCTCAAGTACTTGTGTCTGCCAATCACCTTTCGTCGGAATTCCGCCCTTCCCGCCTCTTACATGCAAAGCCATCACCGCGCGAACATGATATCCTTTTGGTTGATGTTGGCATGAGCAACCCCACGCGCATGAAAGGCGACGTCTGCCTCGATCAACACCTCTAGACAAACCAGCGCAGGGCCGATATCGCGTGACTTTGGCGGGGTGGGCAGGAGCCTCCCAGACCCGGAATGAACTGATCCTGCAACTCAACCAACTTAAGTCTTGTACACCTGAACCTCGAACTCAAACGACCTCTCCGCTTCTCAGTACCAAGGAAACTGTAGATTAGCACCACTTATCTCGAAAAATAACAACTGTAATAAAACCATATTAGTTTTCTTGATCTTCCACCGGCAGTCTCTTCTAGAAGGGTATCGCTATTTCTTCTGCTGGTGCTTTCGTTGGAAGTTAATAAGTATATGCTTGATATACACGTCATGTTATGTTCAGCGTACTCAGACGCGCTTTCGCTGCATGGAGACATTATATTCAACTCCCTTCCGTGTCTCGACTTTAGTTAATCACAGTCAACCGCACATTGATGGAGCTCACGTGCGATTAGGTAGGCTACAAGTACAGATAACTATGGCCTCTAGACCTTTTCGTGATGTTGCATTTGAGATTAAGTACTTGATTTGTCCCAGCCTGAGATCAGATTGAGGACAAGAATATGGCTCTGATTCGGACAAGAACTCACCAACTATGAAGTAAACATTTCCAAGTTGCAGTGTCTTCCTAGTAATGCGTAGTAGATATGTAACATATCTTCACCATCCACCTTGATTTGCCGTAGCCTCACACGTAACCGTGATAGGCCTGATTCCTGTCGACCTCTGAGCCACTTTACGATAGGATCATCAGACACCCAACGGTCCAGCCACTGGCGACTGAGACCACCGATGGTTACAGTTTCGAGGTTTGGCCATTGGTCTATGGGAGGTCGCCTTTCCGAGACCCCAGATCCAGCCATGAAGAAAGACGTGTCCCACGCAGATAATTGTACTCGGCGTATCCCTGGAAACGCATGGCACAGAGACTCTGCACCCCGATCGTCGACTTGATAGCAAATTACAAGAGATAAAACATGGACATCTCGGAATTTCCCTTCAATGGTATTGAACTCCACAGGGTCATAGATCCAGCACTCTACATTTCGAAGCTTGGGTGCTACGACGGTTTCTAGAAATGGAATCGGTCCATCGAGGTAGAGTGTAAGGTCCTCAAGGAAAGGCAAGTGGAGATCATTTCGTTTCAATGACCATCCTGTACCGTAACCCTCGAGTGCAAGCGATGTCAGTGACTGTGCAGGAGTAAGCATTGAAGTCACAGGAGGGAGACTATCTGCCTCCGCAAATGTCAGATGCAGCGTCTTGAGTGTGGGGAGTGCCATGAAGGTGTCGAATTGGAAGGGTGGTTTGAGAATCAGATGTTGGAGAGCAGGAGTACGTGTTGGTGAAAGGAAGTCTGGATACACCAGGTAAGGCCGGCCATCGTAATTGTCCCCGAAGTCCATTGAGAATTCTTTGAGAAAGGGAACGCTGAGGTAGTTGAGCTCCGTAAGGATGGATTCCACAAACTCCGTTCCCATGCTGTCTGTATCGATGGTAAGGGAGCGCCAGCAGTTCGCATGTGGAACGATAACGTCCAGTAATGCACTGAACTTGACATGTGCATCATATTTTCGGGTATGGTCCCAATCCTCAATCCAAATGTCCAGCAACGCCTTACGGCTCCTCTTCAATTGCTTCTTCAATGACTTCTTGCGCTGCATTTGTGTCACCTTGATGGAAGTCCAGAAGCTGGCATTGTTCCAGACTACATCTCTCCAGTGGCGCGATACACAGACAACCCGATGCAGGGGCTTTTCAGGAAATTTTGGGTCTGGGATGCAAAGGGCGAAAATCTGCAAAAGTAGCTCTGTAGGGAGACGATCGATAGCAGGCGGTCCCCGGAGGTCATCAATTTTGAGCTTCTGTGCTTCAATCGCCTTGTGGATGTGGGAGAGCCTCTCGACAAGATATCTTTCCTGTCTTTCCAGCTGGTCTAGATTAGCCCATGCCCTGTGCAGCTCATCGATAGCCATATGAGTAACAGAGTGAGTATTTCCAAATCACCTTTGTTTACAATGTTACAAGTTACAAGGTCACTGAACGTGGAAAGCCTGTAATAAAGCTCCGCCATGGAAAATGCCGTTGGGTTCAGTGACCGCTCTTTTTCGAGTGTACCAGCACTTTGTTAACAGTCACAACGGGTCCGGCCAAGTACCCCTGACGGGTACACTCATTAATAAGGATCTGGTGTTGTAGAACTGGCTAATTAATGATAACATTTTCCCAACCACCAGCTTCGGTTTATCCTCGCCCATGAGTGGGCACTCTGTCATCATCATCATGCTTGGGTGGTTTGGCCACCGTCATCCTGGTGCTGGTGGTGTCGTCGGCGTCCGCAGACAGATGGTCCCCGCATGTCAAACAGCGCTGAAATGGATGGAATGAGTCACAGTGACAATGTGGGCACGTACTTGGGAGTTGGAGGTGCAAGACTTATGTATACATGTGAAACGGATGGCTTTGGAAGCCATGCGGACGCGACGAATTGGGATAGAGGCGTCCCAAGCGTCGAAACGGACGCAGATACGACTGCAAACGCACGGAAAATCTCATAATGCCCCGAAAGAGATCGACACTGCCAAACTTACCTTTGGGAACTGCAAGGTAATGTTCAGACAGGTCAAACGACTGTGGAAACCACATGAATGGCTCGACCATACGCACAGATGTGCAAAGCGTTACGAAGAACGCAAGAACGCCTACAGATGAAGTGGATAACATCAGAACTTGTCGAAATGAGTCGGGTATACAGAACTCACCTTATGATCTTGCAAGAGGACATCCAGACATGTTGCAGACTTGCGGATGCGTCGAACGTACCCATGGACGTGCACATCAAATATTGGGAATGATGTGAAACGACTGGAAGTGGTGCAAAGGATGTCAGAACGCATTGAAAGAAGATGCAAAAACGAAACTCACAGAATACACATGAGATCAAGCCACCAGAACGAACTGAACAATGGAGAAAGGTCGGCGTCGATGTTAGGGCCGACGTGTACATACCTTGAAATGCGCCGCTCTGCCTCAACTTTGTTCCTGTATAGAATCATTGCCATGATAACCCGCAAGGGCTTATGTCAACTTCGGACGTTCAATAACTTTGATCACGTACAAACCGATATGTGGAAGACCGTGGTCCTTCTGGTGTGCAGGAGGACGAGGTTCTCTCCGTTTCCAACGCGACGACCATGGTCGAAGGGGTGTGGAACGCGGGGGACGGGGACATTGTCTTCACGGCAGAGCATGAGGAGGGTGAGCCTTGTTTTAGCGTGCATTGTGACATAACATTACGCTAGCATCTTCCTGGCTGGACAGCCTGCAGCTGTGGATGAACGCATCGTAAATCACTCGGACAAGCAACTGATTCATTTCTTTGTCCCTAGGATAGATTAGGCCTGGCGATGACATACCCTTCAGCCCAGACTTCTGAACCGCAGTTGGTATCACAGAGGTTCTGTGTAAATACTCCGGCGAAATCTCCCCAAATGTAAGGATCCTCTTGCGCTCATTGTGTCTGGTCATGTCTTTTGCCACTTCATTCAATTCTGGTTGGAGAACATTAACTATGCTGATGCCGCTTCGCAGTGTTCAAGACCCTCCCATCCCAGTAAGCCAGACTATGTCACTGCTACTGGCGGTGACTTCTTTGGTCTGGCCTCCGACGACCCCGCAGCTATTCTGTCGAACATCGTAACTATTGTCGACCTCCTTGCAAAGGCTGGCATAAGCTGTGCTGAAGACGAGGAAAACATGCCCACCAAACTGGACGGCTACACATACTATAGGTGAAAACATAACCAATTGGCCTCTCACGACAGTGTGGCCAATAACATCACTGCTTACGACGCGAGGAACATGATGTTGCATCTGACATTAGTAGCTACTTCAATTGTCCGAGCGGCCTGAGATCAGATTGAGGAAAAACATATGGCTCCGATTCGACAAAGAACTCACCAACTAATATGTCGAAGACTTCCACATTGCAGTATGTTCCTAGGTCAAATGAGTAGTAGCCAGGTAACCCATCTCCATCTCCCTCGATCTGGGACAGCCTCACGTGTAACCGTGATAGGCCTGATTCCTGTCGACCTTCGAGCCACTTTACAATAGGATCATCAAACTCCCAACGGCCCAGCCACTTGCGACCGAGATCGTCGAGGGTTACAGTTTCGAGGTTTAGCCATTGATCTATTATTACAGTGGGAAGTCGCCTTTCCAAGATCCCGGCAGATTCGTGGGTACCAGCCACGAAGAAGAATATGTCCCACGCCGATAATTGTACTCGGCGTACCCCTGGAAATGCACGGCACAGAGACTCTGCGCTCCGATCGTTGATATCAAGAGATAGATCATGGACATCTCGGAATTTCCCTTCAATGGTATTGAACTCCACGGGGTAATGGAAATAGAGCCGTACATATCGAAGCTTGGGTGCTATGACTGCTTCTAGAAACGGAAGCGGTGTATTGAGCTCGAGTGTAAGGTGCTCAAGAAGAGGCAAATGGAGATCATTTCGTTTCAATGTCCATCCTGTACTGTCACCGTTGAGTACGAGCGATGTCAGTGACTGTGCAGGAGTAAGCATTGAAATCACAGGAGGGGAATGATCTGCTTCCGCAAATGTCAGATGCAGCGTCTTGAGTGTGGGGAGTGCCATGAAGGTGTCCAATTGGAAGGGTGTTTTGAGGGTCAGATGTTGGAGAGCGGGAGCATGTGCTGGTAAAGGGAAGTCTGGATAAGCCAGGCGAGGCGGGTCGTCGTCATCGTCCTCGAAGTTCATTGAAAATTCTCTGAGAAAGGGAATGCTGAGGTGGTTGAGCTCCGTAAAGGTGGATTCCACGAACTTCGTTCCCATGCTGTCTGTGTCGATGGCAAGGGAGCGCCAGCGGTTCGCATGTGGGAGGATAACGCCTAGAAGTCCACGGAACTTGGCAAGTACATCATATTTTCGGGTATAGACCCAACCCTCAACCCAAATGTCCAGCAAAGCTTCACGGCTCCTCTCCAATTGCTTCTTCAGTGACTTCTTGCGCTGCCTTCGTGTCACCTTGATGGAAGTCCAGAAGCTGGGATTGTTCCAGACTATATCTCTCCAGCTGCGCGACACACCGACAATCCGATGCAGTGACTTTTCAGGAAACTTCGGGTGTCGGATGCAAAGGGTGAAAATGTGCAAGAGTAGCTCTGTAGGGAGACGAGTGATAGCAGATGGTCCCCGGAGGTTATCAATTTTTAGCTTCTGTGCTTCGATCGCCTTGCGGATTTCAAAGAGCTTCTCGACAAGATGTCTTTCCTGTCTTTCCAGCTGGTCTAGCTTAGCTCGTTCCCTGTGCAGCTCATCGACAGCCATGGTGAGTAGTCACGATAACCACAGGGCTTACGTCATCTATTTGAAGCATCTACCAAGTCAAACTACTATCGCTTACCACACCGTTTGCCTCCCCACCAGTTGGCCGGTTTTTCAAAATGATGACTTCTTCAAATTTTCTGTATGGCCACATGTCATGAAATATGTATCCTCAGGTACTGCGAAGTTGAATGACAGTGATCCATTGAGTATTACTATCTTGCAACTCAAATTTAGTCTTGTACGCCTGAACTTCGGACTCAAACGACCCCAATTGCATCTGAGATTAGGTACTTAAACTGTCCAAGCGGCCTGAGATCAGATTGAGGTCAAAGATGTATGACTTTGATTCAGAAAAGAACTCACTAACTATGTTGAAAAAGTATCCAACATGCAGTATCTTCCTAGTAATGCGTAGTAGGTAGATAACCTATCTCCATCTGTCTTGATTTGGGGCAACCTCACGCATAACCGTGATAGGCCTGATTCCTGTCGATCTCTGAGCCACTTTACGATAGGATCGTCAAGCTCCCAATGTTCCAGAAATGGGAGACCGACACCACGAAGGGTTACAGTTTCGAGTTTTAGCCATTGGTCTATGGGAGGTCGCCTTTCCAAGACCCCAGATCCGTGGCCCATACTAGCCATGAAGAAAGGAGCGTCCCGCGCCAATAATTCTACTTGGCGTACCCCTGGGAATGCACGGCACAGAGACTCTGCACCCCGATCATCGACTTCACACTGGCAGAATTCAAGAGTTAGATCATGGACATCTCCGAATTTCCCTTCAATGGTATTGAACTCAAGGGGGTTGTAGAAACGGCACCGTACATATCGAAGCTTGGGTGCTACGATTGCTTCTAGAAACGGCACCGGTGTATTGAGGTAGAGTGTAAGATGGTCAAGGAGAGGAAGGTGGAGATCGTCTCGTTTCAATGACCATCCTGTACTGTCACCGTTGAGGACGAGCGATGTCAGCAACTGTGCAGGAGCGAGCATTAAAATCACAGGAGGGGGATGATCTGCTTTCGCAAATTTCAGATGCAGTGTCTTGAGTGTGGGGAGTGCCATGAAGGTGTCCAATTGGAAGGGTGGTTTGAGGGTCAGATGTTGGAGAGCCGGAGTACGTGTTGGTGAGAGGAAGTCTGGATAAGGACCAGGCGGATCATCGAAAGGGACCCCAGTGATCATTGAGAATTCTCTGAGAAAGGGAATGCTGAGGTGGTTGAACTCCGTGAGGAAGGATTCCACGAACTCCTGTTCCATGCTATCTGTGTCGATGGTAAGGGAGCGCCAGCGGTTCGCATGTGGAACAATAGCGTCTAG
>Ga0307518_10003043_pt1 | contig 12135 bp, 21 predicted proteins | sample 25_EM_MG_FD_203889 | JGI IMG/M metagenome (GOLD analysis project Ga0307518, IMG submission 203889) | Populus trichocarpa ectomycorrhiza microbial communities from riparian zone in the Pacific Northwest, United States - 25_EM | ecosystem: Host-associated > Plants > Roots > Unclassified | place... | reverse complement strand
CTTGCAGCACATCCCCCTGTGGAGATCATATACCAGAACCGCAGAGGAAGACCACCACTCACTTTTGTTGTCATTGGGTGTTGGTTGTTGGTTGTTCTGACCTCTTCCCTCACTTAGATGCACACCGGGAGCATTAGCACCTCTGCCAACTGACAACTTCCCGAAGAAAGCGGCATGAAGAGCCTGTTAGTAAGGAGTTAGATATCAACCATCGAAAGCAAAGAGGGAAGCACGCACACGAATGAGAAGGGCCATTGAAGTCTGCATGGTTTGGGTTGTCTGGATGCGGGAAAAGGCAAGGGGCAAATTTGGTATACTTTCCCATAGGGCTGAGCAGTAGATCCCGGCAGCATGGTTCTTCAAAGCGATTGCAGGTATGCAGGAAGATATTTGCAGGAAGCCCAAAAACAGTGCCAGCCATACTTTTGATATCAGAGGCCATTTCCGAGCGAACACTTTGAACACCATGCAAGAACTAATATTATGAAGGCATTCAGGTTCGACAATAAAACAAGAACAAGATTTTAAAGGACTCACAGCATCGCTGACATCTTTGTGGGCCATGAGAGCATGGTCTTGCTTTGAAATGAACTTGAAAAGTTCTGTCTTCACTCCGTCTTCGATGGCAAGTGGAGAGAGCCAGCATTCAGCACTATAAAGGTTGATTTCAGGGTTCTTGCACAACAGAAAAATCTGGGTGGGGATCCAGAGGCAGTGCGTAGCAGAGTACTTGCGACCATATGCACGAATGCCCTCTTCTTTCAGGGCAACTGACAGTTCTTTGTTTGATAATTTCTGGACCTTGCCCTTACAACCTTTTCCCTTCTGCACTTCCAGGAGAGCATTTCATTTCTCCAGCACCTGGAACTTGCCACGCATCTCAATGAGGAGATTCTGTGCTCCTTCAAGTGCCTGATCAATCCAATGCATGAGTACAATCTAAGATACAGTAATGAATGTAGAATTCACCTTGCAAACCTCATGAGGAGTCGCATTTGCTGCACGGGGGGCAATGGCGGCATGAATTTGCTTCAGCTCTTCGGACTCGCTCTCTGAGCCAGAATCACTCGACTTGGAATTGTCAGAGCTCTGGGCGCCATTCATGGCAGAGCTGAAGTCCTCCTGTTGAGCGGGGCTCATTGGATTCAGAGAAGGGTCCGAGGACTGAATGAAGGTGTCAGTTCAGAGGTGGAATCTGGTCCATTCATCAGCGACTTTAACACATATATATACGATTTGGCACATACCACAAAATTGGTCAGGACGGGCAACTCTGACTCACATTGTGACCTCAGGCGGATTGACGTTGGACCAGAGATTAATAGGAAGCGACATATTATTTGGGTGATTTGCCTCGAGGCTTGTACACGGTGTGAACACATCAGGATGAGTAATTGCCCATACACTCATGGATCCCTGCCTCAGAAAATTTTAGGCTCTACATCAATCTTACCTGGATATTATGGCTGTAGTTCCATTAAATGCCTTTACTGCAAGTACGACTGCAGCAGCCCTTGTTAATGGCTAAGAGCTGTGTGCAATGTAAGTGATCATGCAGCACATCAAATGACACATAATACTCAGCCTGCATACACCATCGACGGCCCTCGATCTGAGGTGCAGCAACCTTAGCACACATTGCTTGAGGTAATATTAGTGCTCACCATCACTTGAGGGCGAGTCCAGTGATTTAGCCCCAAGGTCCATTGACTCCTCTTTGTCATGATAGAGTGACAATATTTGCGTAAACAACATGACAGTCCGAATGAAAGACATCATTCCACAGGCCCTGATTCTAATCTTTTAGCTGTTACATACGATATTGTTCGGAAGCAGCATCACCGTTTGAAGTATAATGATCATAATACTAATATTAGTCTGTTGTGGTCTTGGACAGACGCCGAGTGTCTGAATCTGATGTGATCAGTTGAGTGTGTGACACTGCAAGGGGAGGGAGACAAGGAATGCAGTGTCCTGCATGGTATCTAGAAGACATTGTAAGGCGTGTCTCCACTGGACTCCGCTGGCAACATCGACAACAAAACAAGGCATGGAATGGAATGGAATTAGATTGACTGATATTAATATTACATAATAATAATAATTTTAGGCAGACCCAAGACAGGAGTAGATTGAATAAGATACAGAGCATGAGAACAGCAATGTACAGTACATGAATGAATAATATTATGTAGCTCCGGATTTCTCCAACTGTGTCCTCTTCCTCGAGCCCGCAACATCCATGTCCAGCCCTCGTTTTCGACCGCCTTTGGCTTCATCAAGGAACTTGTCCAGACCAAAGACATCACCAGCATCCTTCTCAAACTGCACTGGTCCCTCCCTCATGGCCTCACCTCCTGTTTGTTCACACCTTTGAAGCCAACTCAGGGCTTGCCAAGCCAGAAGTGATCGTTGTTATTAAGTACCTTCCCAATGCCTTCTTCGGTGCCTCTGCCAAATGCTTCGTTGTTGCCACCCACAGGTGCAATGTTCCCCCTTGCCTTATAGATAGCAGCCACAGCAGTAGATCTGTGGAAGAGAGGTTGGTCATACAATCCATAGCCATCTTCATCCCCAAAGGAATTGCCGAGACTCTCTCGATTGAAAAGTCTAGAATCTAGCATGCTCTCCTTCGACATTGTGGGCTTCACCAAACCAAGAGCAATCTTTTCAGGGATGTCACAGTTTTGTTGCCACTCGGGCATCTTGCCACATTGTTCAGCACCCATATTCGACATCTGCATTTCTCGCTCTCACTTGCAATGCTTCTCAGCGCAGAGGTCATCCCAAAGCTTAGTGGGTTCTCGGGACTCTGCTGTTGGCCTTGAGGACACCATTTGTGACACATCACTGTGTTCCTCTCGTGCACGTTGTGCTAGTAATCGAAGGTTCTCTTCTTTTGTCTCTTTTTCTTTTTGAGAGAGCTTTTGTTGCATGAGTGCGCGCTGTTGGACTTCCTCGCAAGCATGTCTGTCAGCGATGTAAAGAGCTTCCAAAAACTTAGCGAAGTTGACATTGATATGAGCCTGGAGCACCGTCAGCGATGCGGACAGACAAATCCAGACAGTAGCTCACATCTTGAAGGCCACGACCATCCACTGCAAGACGCTTGTCCAAGGGAATGGTGTAACCCTCAATGACCCGTCTCCACTACCTTGTTGACCCGGAGTATATTGCACGTATGTTGTCTTCCCCGTGGAATCCTGTATGGACTTCTGTAACCACTTTGGTTACAGGACAACTCGAAATAGACAGGAAGAATGGGTACCTCGAGATCGGAAGCAGCGCCATCGACAGCCTGGATGAGATGATCACAGTGTATACTCGTAGGAACCGCGCAACGGGCGAGGCCAGCACTCATGAACTGTAAACTGTACGAGGAATCAGCGGCATAACAACCCTACGACTAATGTGACATACAGAGCCATTCTGTCGCGCAAATGAGACTGTTTCAACGCTAATAATAAATGAGCTACTCACTGTGCAGAAGCATCTTGCATAGCAACCCGCTGGGGGGTTCAACCGCAGGTAAGTCTCGCCCCTGATTTTCCCTCCGCCAGAGAGGCTTCTTTCGGGATCAGCGAGATGGCTGTACAAAATCTTCTCTACAAGAGTGAGCGGATGGTGGTCGAGTAGTTCCCTTACTCGCTCGAGTTTATTAAGTAGCTTGCCATACGGTGGGGTAATAGAACTACAGTCCTTGTCGGTCACTGGTGCATGGGTTGCTTCTTACCCGTCACCAACTTCTCCAGTGCTTGTCTCGTCTTCTCTGTTGTAGCCTGGACCTCCTCTTCTGAGGGCCTCTCCGGATTACGTTGATCATCGTCGAGGTCCTTCCCATTATGAGCGAGGGGACTATTAGATCTTTGAACTGAGACTGAATGATTTTGCCTTGCCGTTGACCCTGGTGATGGATAGCGCCATAGCGGACATTGCCTTCCGAGTCAACCTGAAGTGCAAGCGTGTTGCCAGCTTGGGTCTACATTTGGATCAGCTGATATGCGGATGAATGTAAAATGGACATACATACCTTCTTCTTTCCGAGGTTCAGCGGGTATTGTGCAACATGGCACTCTGGGTAGGAACCACTGGCTGGAGTAAGCATGCAGGGTAGAGCAAAGAACAACGTAAAGAACCAACCAAAGTCTTCTTGAGGAGTAGGTTTCCATCCCCCACACTTTCTGTAGAGTGGTATTGGTCTTCTTGTGATCACTGCTTGCGATGGAATCTGATGCTGTGTCTCTGCTTCATCATCTGATACAACAGATATAATAAGTGTCAGTTGTGGGAGCAAACTGAAAATTATGAGTATCACAAAACAAAGAAGCACATGAGCAGGCATACACAGCCAGAGTGATAGCCATGCCAGGATCTTGAGCACATCATAGCAGACATTGTCTTTGGAGTCAATTTGCAGAGCAAGCATGTTTCTAGCTCAATGGGTCTACATAGAGAATTGAGTTGGATTAGTTGATGGGATTAGTTGATGTATTATAAGATGAACATGCATGCCTTCTTTCTGAGGTTCAACAGATGTTGTGCAACGTGCCATAATTCTGGATAGGAACCACTGTCACCTGTCAGGAGTAAGAATGCAATATATCATATATGACAACACAAGGAACAGACCAAAGTCTTCTTGGGATATCAGTTTTCATCCTCCGGGCTTCCTGTATGGCGATATTGTACTGTTGGCCCTGGTGAGCAGTGGCATCATAACGGACATTGCCTACAGAGCAAACGTGTTGCCAACTTGGGTCTACAAAAGAAATTGAGTTGGATTAGTTGATGCGTGGATGAATGTAAGAGGACCATGCATACTAATATCTTCTTCCAAGGTTCAACGGATATTGTGCGATACGACATTCTGGGTATTATTAGGAACCACTGTCACCTGGCAGGAGTAAGCACATAATGAGGGACAGCAAAGAATGGACCAAGGAATTGATCAAGCACTTCTTGGGTCCTAGGATTCCATCCTCTGTACTTTCCGTAGGGCAGTATTGGCATTCTTGTGACTGCTGGTGCAGTGTTCCCGTTTCTTTCTGAGGTTCAACAGGTATTGTGCAATATGGCATTCCTGGTAGGAACCACCATCACCTGGCAGGAGTAAGCACACATATAATAGCAAAGGGTGATGTATAAGAAACTGACCGAAGTCTTCTTGGCACATAGGTTTCCATCCTCTGTGCTTTCCATCCAATAATATGATTCTCCCTCACTGAAACATACCCCGAGTGACAGTTGTTTGAATAAGTATCGTCGCAGATGATCATGCTGGAAACTTGTGATGACAAAAGGGATGGGCAGGGATTCCACAGAAAATGAAGTTGTGATGTGTTCGTGGACGTAGAAATGGTATGGTTGCCGACCAACACCACCAATTGGAGTTTCTGGCAGTGTACATTGAAAGAGGTGAAGGTTGAAGAAGGATGCAAGTACATACTGATTGATAATTTCTATCCAGGGGTTGGGAGGTATTGTGTACTGTGTGAGAGGAAGTGTTCGGCATGAGACAGGTGAAGCAAGCAGGCTGTGAGAGTTGTCACAGATGCTCTTGCTGGAAAACATGAATGCGGAGACGAAAATGCCACAGAGGTTCAACGGAAGACTCGATTTGGTGCATGGTTTCATGGGCTGATGTGACTGGCTGCTTGAGTGTGAGTGACCTGCAAAATCTAATTAATAGAACATCAATTACATATTATGGACATGGAAGTTCATGATAAGAATGCCTGAGCACGAAGAAACATGTCACCATCAATATAGTTGCATAGGAAGTAATCGCCATCATTAGAGCTAGTTCGGAAACTGTGAGATACAATGTTTGGTTGCATTGAACACAGTGACTAAGCCAGCATCCATGCCTGCTGCACACCAGACTCTGAAATATTCAACATCCCTTGTCAATAGCATTCAAGCCACCGATGGCGAGGCATCATCCTGATAATCACCTCTCACCCATCTGTCGCAAACACTTAGTGGCAACTCTTCTATCCTTTATAGCTCATTGTGCTGAAATTGTTATCCTTATGGCAAATGAAGATACTACCCAGAGCCAGAATCCAGGCGGGTCAAAGCTGTGGAACAATGCTGAAACTATCACCCTCATTGATGGCCTCTATGAACGTTGTGCCCAGCGAGCTGATTCTGGAAATTTTAAAGATGCTGTTTACAATGCAGTTGCACAAGAGGTTGCCCCCCATTGTACTGAAGGATCCCCACCGAAGAGTGCACAGGCAGTCTGGAACAAGTGGCAATCAGTAGGTCTCTAACCCTTCTTTGTGACTGACTGACACCTTCCAATTGTCCTTCCAGATCAAACAGACATATAACGTTATCCTGGGCTGGAAAAACAAGTCTGGTGTCAGTTGGAGTGATATGTATGGAGCCAATGTAGTGACTGATGCTGAGAAGGCTGTTTTTGCCGCTTATGTGGCATCAAAGGTACAAAATCCCTGGTTTGTTTGGGGATATGACCGAGACTGATTTCAACACTAGCCTTTACATTCTCAACTAACAAAATTCAGCAACAAAGGCTGGCCTTTGCTCTCAAAAGTTGAACAAATCTTTCCATCTGGAGGTGCTCAGAGCCAGGCCGTTTTTCGTGGTACAGAAGGTAGCACCCCTACAGCCCCTGGACCAGGTGGGGGGGCTCCAGTTCAGACTTTGGGGACCAGTGACCAGCTCCCTGCTGCCTTGACACCACACCTTGACACCATGTCTTTGCACACTTCCACTTCACCCACCCAGAATCCAAGGGTTCCTTCTCAGACTGGCATTCCTTCGGTCACTTCTGGCAACAGCTCTCGTCTTCCCACATCATCAGCTGTAACTGGGAAACATGTCTTCTCAGAGACCTTTCCAATGTCGGATCCCTCATCGCCTTGTTGGTCCCTCGACTACCAACCAAGCAGCACGTATGACCACTACACTTGCCTTGCAAGATGTATGCTCAACCATGATGCACATGTCGGACCTTATCAAGAACCTCCCGGAGGATGATGTACAGGGTGAAAAGAGAAGGAGGGCTTGTGATCTACTTGGTGGCATTGATTCTGAAATCCCAGAAATTGAGCAGCGCTTCATGTTGAAGCTTCTTAGTGCTGATGAATCACCTCCTGCAGTGCTTGACATGTACATCAACATCAAGAATGATCGTGTCCGCCATGTGTATATCACTGATTTGTTCAAGGATACGAGGTACCAGATTATTGCCAAGATGGATGTATCTGAGTCCGATGACATGATGTAACACTTCCAACATATGAACACCTGGCCTCCCCCCCCCTGTTTTCACATATCTTGCTATGTAGCCTTGCATCTGTACTACTACATGTTCTGTTGCTGTGCCTCCAATTGATGTTTTGTTCCACCGAAAATGATTGCATGCAAGAACGAGTACATGCAACAGAAAAGTAACTACAAATGGCCTAATTCCGAATCGAAGTCATCGTCCTCATCAATGTTCATCTGCCCTGACCGCTCATGCAAGATATTCTGATAATCCCTCCACAGACTTGTTGCAATCTCATTCCGAAGCTGCTTCCCTCCATTGGCATCCGCAAAAAAAATCAACTTCATTGACTTTGTTGGCTCCTGCATCAGCCATTGATTGGCTGTTACCACCTGAGTCCACAAGCTTGTCATTGCCTTCGAAGTTATCCATGGTACTGTCCTCGAATGGATCATGTACTCGAATGAAGTTGTGCAGTGGGTATCTGTGCCTGAATGTCAAGGCTGTACTCAGGGGCAAGGAGAAGGATGCAGAAGTGGCGTTTGAGAACACCAAATATCCGTTCAATAACATTACGAGCAGATGCATGGTGAAGATTGAATAATTCTTCTTTGTTAGCTGGTCTGATCTGAATATTATCATCAAAAGTTAAGCCGCGAGAACAAATCCCACTCACCTAAGATTGGCACACCCCCACTCTGCAAGATGGTAGTGAACTCCTTGGTAAGGGACTAGAAGCCCTGGCCACAAGGGGAACCCTGCATCACCTAGTAGATATTTGCCTTGTGGGATATGAAGATCTGTTGATATTGCGTCCTGGTAGATTCGGGCATCCGTTGCTGATCCCTCCCAACCTGTCAGAGTGTATGAAAATCTCATGTCAAATCCACAGACGAATAAGCAGTTTTGTGAAACAAAGCCCTTGCAATTTCGGTAATTGGGGTGCAAGTGGGACGGGGGAGAGATATGGATGTGGCTGCCATCGATTGTGCTGATTGCATTGGCAAAGTATGGAAAGAATTTTGGGTTGCGGATGATTTCTGGCACAGTGGTCTCGCCAGTTGGGAGCTGAATGTAGGTAGTATAGAATGGTGGGCTTGAAAGCACGACTGTCATCACCCGGAAATACCTGTGAATTTGTTAATGATTTCCGACCAATATTGAATCAGTTGTCTTACTTGGAAATAGTTTCATTTGAATGTTGGAATCGTTCTCCAACATGTCAAAGGGTCAACCCAGTGATGCAGGTATAGAGGAAAATTGCAAGTTGTTCTTTGAGCATGATATGTTTTGAATTTGAATGGCCCAGGCCCTGCAGTGTGGATATGAGTTCTAGGAAAGCTGCACGGTGCATGCTGAGTTCAGTGCGGATGCATTCAGGATGACCTGTGAGTAGCTCATCAACCCATGCTTCTCCTGAAAGTGCCGAAGTGTGATAAGGGATTGGGGGTTTATGACTTTCGGTAATCGTATTTGCAACATCTATAAGTAGGGTAACAGATCTGAGAATGTTTTGGAGGATGAATTTGCGTATATTCCTCTGCTGTTGCTGTCTAAATCCTTGGGGACACATGGGCAGCGTAGCATTGATTACAATCCAAGCGGAGCTGCAATTGCTGCTGCCATGCTGGCTTAGTCACCGTGTTCAATGCAACCAAACATTGTATCTCACAGTAGCGAAGTCTGGCACCATGAGCGCGCCTTGTATGATTGACTGGAGTGTGATGATCTCTGATGATGCCGCTGAATGAGCATGAAGGCATATGAGATGCAGGTCCTTGTCAATGGCACGTTTTTCACCAGGTGGTAAATAAAAGGGTGTCATGAGCGCGAGACAGAGAGGTTCATTTCCAATGATGTATTCGAACATAAATTGGAGTCAGGCAAATGTGAGCTTCTCGTTGTTGTGGTGATCGAGTGTGCAAATGAGGACGCAGTCATAGCGCTCTCGCCCATGGAAACAGGGGTGGCATTGTAGGTAATCCATTGTAGTTTTCCAGTCAACACATGACTCGTAGTTAACTTTCAGATACTGGAATTCGCGTAGCTGTACAATGTTAATAAAGATGATGAGCGCACACTATTTGATGCTCACCTTGTCTCCCTTGGGAATTATGAACCAGCTACGCCCATCCAGTATTGGAATATTGTATTGAGGTAGGAAGTCATTGAGAAAATATGCTAGCTTCTTGCGGAATCCCTGAAAGGGATGTGAGGTGAATGTCCTTTCAATGTCAGTGACCGCGAATGGTCATTGAGGGGAACAAAGATAGATGTGTCCGGAGAACGTGACGTTGTCCAAGGACTCATTCTCGTGGTCTTCAAGTACATGGCAATCTAGGATTTGTTTGAGGCGTTCTTCTTCATATTGATCTAACTGGCTGTGGATGAACTCGCTAACGAGGGTCGTGTGGTCCAGCTTGAGAATCTAAGGGCAGGTGTGAATGCAATTTCAGTGCTAAATGTTGCTGTCCAACGTACCTGCTCGGGCATATCCTTCCGGTTCATTTGATGGACATAATACTTCCATATTGGCCCATGGTGAGACTCATTCAGCCTTGTGCTGTAGTTCCGCACAGCACCTTTTTCAATGATGTCCTGGAACGCATGCTTGCCAAGGTGGGCTTTCGGGAAGTTCCAGTTCTTCTGTGCTGACTCTGGGTCATGCATAGCAATATAGGCCTGTATTTCTGAGTCAGTATGATATCCATGTCTGGCTTTGTTTGACTTCCCTCGAGGTGATGGCGAAATGTAAGAAGTTCGTGTTCTCCAGCTGCGATGGTAGACTCCATGTGAACATCTAGTATAATATACATATGATAAGATAAGTAGCTGGAAATGCACCACAAAAGAGCAAAGCCAATGGGATGTTTTTCGGGCACAATGACACTCTGTGCAGTAAATGGGATTTGCTATAATGGGAGAAGTTTAACTTGAATACCAGCAGAAGGGTGGAAAATAAGGACATACCTTTGCTATGTCCCCAAGTTTATTCCCATTGCTAAAGAATATGTTCATTACAGAGCTGAAGTGATTAAAATTCTGCCAGCGTGGAAACACGTTATGTCTAACAATACAGGGTGAACTAATATTGAGCACATGTGGTAGAAATGAAAAAATGCATACTGGTCATCAACTGCCTTCTCGGCATGGTGCCCTATCCCAACCAAGATTTTCTTGAGTTCCTTGAAAAGGTGATCTCCCATTCCAAGATCATTGAAGTGGAGGTTGTCGAAGGAGAGGGCATGGTGTGGGTCGGAGTGGTTGACATGCCAAAATGTGTTCTACATAATATATATACAAGTTATTAAGAAGTCACCTAATAATACACAAGTGATGTAACAAGACTTACTTTGACGGGCCGCAAACTTTGGTTCTGCAACAGTGCTTCCCCATCCTGCTGGGACTTCTTGTATAATTCAAAACATACAATAGTGTCAACAGATGTGCGCATTGGGTAGGTAGTGCTGTGATCACACAACCGATCAGATGGTACCAGGCATATGGGACAGGGACAATGGGATTTAACTCCTTTTATCAGTGCCATCATGCACCTGACAATGTCTGATCAGTAATATTAAATTAAGTACCGAGAGAACGACAAACTGTTCTTCATAATCTGCAGACAAAATTAAGATAATTGGATACAGGAGTCTCATGATGCCTTCGAATGTTTTATAAGCAAAACCAACTTTAGAAAGTTGAATGATGCTATTGAGTATTTTGAGGAACGATTCGTGCCATACAACACGTTTCAAATTGGTCCACGTAAGTTTACCGTTGTTCTCCGAGTCTCCAGGAACCTTGGTATGAAAAAGCACACTTCGTTACTAATATGTTGTAGTTGAAACCTTAAATCGACTTACAATGGGGAGCCAGCCCACCAACTGACCTCCTCCAAGCCCACGGTTACCATTCCGGATATTGACAGGGAGATTCCCACACCGTGCGATAACGGGATACGCTTTCACCTTGCCAGAAGATGACAGGTGTGACTTGTCAGCGTAGAGGATAAACGCAAAGGGCGCAGCGTTGTCCCCTGGCAGTTGTGACTTATTAAAAGGTAAAAGATCACATTGACATTAGTGACAGTATGGAAAATGGTTGGTACAACAATGATATATGCCTACTTGAACATTCCACCACCGGTCCCCTGTCCAAGGCTCATCAACAAAATGTTCAAAATGTTCACCATTGTGCTTGTACAGGTGCTGGGCGTCCCACACAAAGTGAGGCTTGAGGAGAGGATTGTTGAGAAGGTCCATTGCCCAATCCCAGAGCGGGTGGAAGTGTACTTCAAACTCGAGCTGTTGCTTTCGATGATCAACAGTAATAACCTCTTTCTCAAACTATTTAACATGCAACCTCAACTCTGAGCTTGCATCTGCAGAGAAATCAAATGGAATCATTTACTGGTGTCATCATTTTGGCTGCATGCTTCCAGGCCTCACTCACATCACAATGAGATTTGAGAGTCAATTTTGCCTCACCCTTGGAAATTTGTCGTATAAGGGCAAGGAGTTTGTTTGTTTGGTCTTTGTTGAGGGCCACTTGATGTGCAATTTCTGAGAACTTGAAGTCCTCGAGTGTTTGGAAGGGATGCCAAGGCTTTGAGTTGTCAGCATCAATAGGTTGATTAGGTGATTGATGCTGGGAGCAATCGAATGTAGAGAAGGTATTGATGGTGTGGGTCTAAGTGAGGGAAGAGGTCAGAACAACCAACAATCAACACCAAATGACAACAATAAGCAAGTGGTGGTATTCCTCTGCAGTTCTGGTATATGATCTCCACAGGGGGATGTGCTGCAAGCCTTCAGGTAAGGTGCAGGAGGGAAGGGAAGGGCTTCTGATGGGGAAGGAATGTGATTGATGATGGTATTGACTCCTCTTCAGCCTAC
>Ga0307518_10003042_pt1 | contig 12136 bp, 9 predicted proteins | sample 25_EM_MG_FD_203889 | JGI IMG/M metagenome (GOLD analysis project Ga0307518, IMG submission 203889) | Populus trichocarpa ectomycorrhiza microbial communities from riparian zone in the Pacific Northwest, United States - 25_EM | ecosystem: Host-associated > Plants > Roots > Unclassified | place... | reverse complement strand
CCGGGTGCATCACTTCGCGAGGCAGGCGGGGAGTCCGTTCCCGTTGCTGTCGGCGATCGGGGCCAGGACGTCGAAGATCGAGATCGGCACCGGCGTGATCGACATGCGCTACGAGAACCCGATGTACATGGCCGAGGAGGCGGGCGCCGCCGACCTCATCTCCCGCGGCAGGCTCCAGCTCGGGGTCAGCCGGGGATCCCCGGAGCAGGTGATCGACGGCTGGCGGTATTTCGGGTACGGGCCGGCGGAGGGGCAGACCGCGGCGGACATGGCCCGTCAGCGCACCGAGGTCTTCCTCAAGCTGCTCGAGGGCGAGGGGTTCGCGCAGCCGAATCCGCGGCCGATGTTCGCCAATCCGCCGGGGTTGCTGCGGCTGGAGCCGTACTCCGAAGGCCTGCGCGAGCGGATCTGGTGGGGTTCCAGCTCCAACGCGACCGCGGTGTGGGCGGCGGAGCAGGGCATGAACCTGCAGAGTTCCACGCTCAAGGACGACGAGACGGGGGAGCCGCTGCACGTCCAGCAGCGCAAGCAGATCGAGGCCTACCGCGAAGCGTGGAAGGAGGCCGGTCACTCGCGTGAGCCGCGCGTGTCGGTCAGCCGCAGCATCTTCGCGTTGACCAACGACCTGGACCGGGCTTACTTCGGGCGCGACCGGGACTCGCGGGACCAGGTCGGCATGATCGACGAGACGACCAGGGCGATCTTCGGGCGGTCGTACGCCGCCGAGCCGGACGAGCTGGTGCGGGCACTCAAGGAGGACGAGGCGATCGAGGCCGCGGACTCGTTGCTACTTACCATCCCGAACCAGCTCGGCGTCGAGTACAACGCGCACGTGCTGGAGAGCATCCTCACGCACGTGGCGCCGGAGCTCGGCTGGCGCTGAGAATGCGCGGTTCGGCGGATGGGCCGGGGCGTCCCGCTCGTTACGATCGGGACATCCCCGGCCATCGGAGGGTCCCGTGCGACTGCCCCGATCACTGTCCTGCCTGGTCCTGGCCCTAGGTCTGGCGCTGCCGTCGACAGCGCAGGCGAGTGCTCCCGCCCCGCTCGGCGGCGGGAGCGTCTTGCAGAGCAGCGCGGCGACGCGGTGCACGGCCGGGTTCGCCGCCGTGCAGGGCAAGGTCGGCTACCTGATCGCGAGTTCCGCGTGCGGCAAGCCCGGCGACACGATCCGCAGCGCCGGCCGGGTGGTCGGAGTCGTGGTGGGCGCCCAGGCCCCGCCGACCGGCGCGATCGTCATCCGGGTGACCAACACGACCGACTGGCGGCTGGTGGGCTCGATCCCGCCCACCGACAGCCGCGTGACGATCACCGGATCGGTCGAGGCACCGGTCGGCTCGTCGGTGTGCAGGTACGGCGCGACCACCGGCTGGCAGTGCGGCACCATCCAGGCGAAGAACGTGTCGATCACCTTCCCCGAAGGCACCTTGACCGGTTTGACCCGGACTTCCGTCTGCGCCGAGCTGGGGGACAACGGCGGGCCGTTCGTCAGCGGGACGCAGGCGCAGGGCGTGCTGATCGGTGGCAGCGGCAACTGCTCGAGCGGCGGTTCCACCTACTTCTTCCCGGTCAACCGGGTCCTGTCGGCCTACGGGCTGACGATCCTCGCCGGACCCTAGAACGGCAATGCCCTCGGATACGGGGGAGGAGTATGCCGCGCGTACGCCGGGGTGGTCGTCACCCGGGTTTCGCGGACGCTGTCGAAGATCGTCTGGTGTTCCGGGGCGAGCGTGCCCGCTTCGGCGTTGAGCGTGGCCGGGCTGGTCGACGGCCAATCTCCGCCGTCCAGCCGCCGTTCCAGGGTGCGCAAGGCGGTGATCTCCTCGGACGCGGTGAACACACAGTGACCCGCGCGGTTCACGAACAGCTGACGGAGGTCGCCGCCCGGCCCCACTCGTTCGGCGTAGGCGCGTTCGTGCGCCGCGGGTGCGGTGCCGTCCGCGACCGTGTGCATGGTCAGCACCGGGACCCGCGTACGCCCCAGCGGCAGCCCGAACCTGGCCAGATAGCCGACGGCGGCCGCGTCGGGAGTGATTCGCGGCGCCCCCGCCAGCTTGTCGAGGTCGGCGCCGAGGTCGAGGCCCGCCTCCGCGTAGGCCCGTTCCACCAGCGGTCGCTCGCCGGACTTCGCCAGGATCCGCCGGTAGTCGACACCCGCGTTCCAGCTCGGGTTGCCGCCCGCCCGCTGTTCCAGCGCGACCCTGTCGACGCCGAACGCGCCGGCGCGGTAGAAGCGATCCCAGACGCCTTGCCAGAAAACCTGATCCGCGACGTCCGAGGGCCTGGGTTGGGTGGCGTCGAACCATCCGGGGATCTCGGCCAGCGCGTTCGCCAGCGCCAGCCGGGCCCGGCCTGCCGGGTTCGCGGTGGCGGCCTGCACGACGTCGACGAATCTGCTCACGTTGGCCGCGGGATCGGTGATCCGCACCAGGTGCAGCCGCGCGTCGAGCAGGGTGTTCAGCGCGTACCCGAGATCGAGCGACGAGTTCCAGTGCGCGGCCCCGCCGGCGAGGGTGCCGCAGAAGGTCATCAGGCCGTCGAAGCGGCGCGGGTTCCGCTCGGCGAGCAGGGTCGCGGTGATCGCGCCCACCGATTCGCCCGCCGCGATGGTGCGTCGCGGCGGGCCGATCGTGTGGGTGAACCAGTCGTGCAACCGGGTCTGGTCGGTCAGCGCCTCCTCGATCGACCAGCCGCGCACAGTCCGGTATTGGGACGCGGCCAGCGCGTAACCCTGCTCCAGCAGGAAAGTCTCGGTCGTGGGCTGTGACGTCAGCGCGATCCGATCCGGTTCCGGGAACGCCAGCGAGTACATCCCGTGGCTCCACAGCACGAGTGTGCCGTTCCAGTTTTCCGGCACCAGCACCAGATAACGCGCGCCTTGGAGTTCACCCTCGTACCTGGCGACCGGGCCGTCGGCCGAGGCGCGGGGAACCACCAGCCCCAGGAAGATCGTGAGCAGGGCCAGGAAAATCGTTCCACGTCGTGCCACGACGACCACCCCCGCGCCTCATCTTTCGCCGCGCGGGGTGCGGTGTCGAGGTCCGCTCGGCCTAACTGAAGATGACCGAGCGCAGGAGAAGTCTGTCCGAACCTCGGCCGCCGTTGGGGCGGAGTGTGAAGTAGGAATCGCTCGAGCAATCGTCGTCCAGAAACACCACCGCGGTCGAGTCGGTGTCGTTGCGCGGACGGAACGCGTCGACGTCCCAGTCTGCTATTTCGGGAATCTCGATGCATTCGCCGCTGGGCGGATCCACGAGGACACCGATCTGGATCTCCTCGTCTTCGTCGTAGTAGCGGTAGCTGAATTCGCCCTCGGCCGCGGAAGCCACCGCGGGGATCGTGAAGCACAGGGCGACGGCACTGGTCATGGCGAGGAAAGCGGTACGTGTACGCATGGTTCGACGGTAGGACGGTGATCAACATCTCCGGTAGGTCTCGCGGCCAGATCCACTCTGGGGAGTGGACCGGAGTCCGGGCGGTGATCGATAGTGAGGAGCATGTACACCGGCAACCCCGACGTCCCCGGCGACGTGTTCGCGGACGTTCTCGGCCAGATCAACGATTTCGTGCGCACCCGGGTGATGCCCCGTGAGCTGGAGATCATGAACACGGACGCCATTCCGGCCGATCTGCGGGCGCAGGCCGCCGAGATGGGACTGTTCGGGTACGCGATCCCCCAGGAGTGGGGCGGGCTCGGCCTCGATCTGGTGCAGGACGTCGAGGTCGCGATGGCGCTGGGGTACACGTCTTTGGCGTTGCGGTCGATGTTCGGCACGAACAACGGGATCGCCGGGCAGGTGCTGGTCGGGTTCGGCACCCAGGAACAACAGGCCCGCTGGTTGCCGGGGATCGCGTCAGGTGAGGTCGTCGCGTCGTTCGCGCTGACCGAACCCGGCGCGGGATCGAATCCGGCCGGATTGCGGACCAGCGCGAAGCCGGACGGTGACGGCTGGGTGATCGACGGCGGGAAGCAGTTCATCACCAACGCCACCGAGGCCGGGTTGTTCGTGGTGTTCGCGCGCATCGGCACCGGCATCGCGGTGTTCCTGGTGCCCGCCGACGCGCCGGGAATCACGGTCGGGGCGAAGGACGCCAAGATGGGACAGGAGGGCTCGCGGACTGCGGACGTGACGTTCTCCCAGGTCCGCGTCGGACCAGAAGCGTTGGTCGGCGGGGACGGCGAGGTCGGCTACAAGGCGGCGATGACGTCGTTGGCGCGCGGCCGGATCCACATGGCGGGTCTCGCCGTCGGAACGGCGCAGCGGGCGTTGGACGAGTCGGTCGCGTACGCCGCGACGGCGACCCAGGGCGGCACGCCGATCGGGGATTTCCAGCTGGTGCAAGCGATGCTGGCCGATCAGCAGACCGGCGTGCTCGCCGGTCGCGCGCTCGCCCGTGAGGCGGCGCGGGCGTACGTGACGGGGGAGGACCGGCGGATCGCGCCGTCGGCGGCGAAGCTGTTCTGCACCGAGATGGCGGGGAAGGCCGCGGATCTCGCGGTGCAGGTCCACGGCGGAAGCGGCTACATGCGCGAGGTCGCGGTCGAGCGGATCTACCGGGACGTCCGGCTGATGCGGCTGTACGAGGGCACGAGCGAGATCCAGCGGCTGATCATCGGCGGCGGGCTCGTGCGGGCCGAGAAGAAGAAAGCATGACGCGGCCGCTCGACGGGGTCACCGTCGTCGCCGTCGAACAGGCTGTGGCCGCACCGCTGGCCACGCGCAACCTCGCCGACCTCGGCGCGCGGGTGATCAAGGTCGAACGCGTCGACGGCGGGGATTTCGCCCGCGCGTACGACCACGCCGTCCACGGCAGCGGCGCGCATTTCGTCTGGCTCAACCGGGGCAAGGAATCGCTCGCCGTCGACCTCAAGACCGACGAGGGTCGCGACGTCGTCCGGCGGCTGGTCGCGAAGGCCGACGTGTTCGTGCAGAACCTCGCGCCCGGCGCGGCGGAGCGGCTCGGTTTCGGCGACCTGCGGGCGGATCATCCCGAGCTGGTCGTGGTGAACCTGTCCGGCTTCGGCGCGGGCGGGCCGATGGAGCGGCGCAAGGCCTACGACATGCTGATCCAGGCCGAAGCCGGGCTCATCGCGATCACCGGCACCCCGGACGCTCCGGCGAAGACCGGCATCCCGACCGCCGACATCGCCTCGGGCATGTACTGCGCGGAGGCGGTGCTGGCGGCGTTGCTGCGCCGCTGGCGCACCGGCGAGGGCGCGACGATCGAGGTCTCGATGCTGGAAGCCACCGTCGAATGGATGGGGTACGCGCTCAACACCCGGATGTACGCCGGCACCGAGCCCGAGCGGATGGGGCTGAGCCACAGTTCGATCGCGCCGTACGACGCCTTTCCCACGCGCGACGGCCAGATGCTCATCGGTGTCCAGAACGACACCGGCTGGCGCACGCTCGTCACCGACGTCCTCGACGCGCCCGAACTCGCCGACGACCCGCGCTTCACCACCAACGTGCGGCGGGTGGCCCACCGCGAGGAGTGCGACGCCGCTGTCGCCGCGAGGACATCACTGTGGACCAACAGCGAACTCGACGAACGGCTCGCCGCGGCCGGGGTTCCCGCCGCACAGCTCAAGGACGTCGGCCAGGTCGCCGACCATCCTCAGTTGCGGGCGCGCGATCGCTGGCGCAAGATCGGCACCGAATTCGCGCAAGTCGACGCGCTGCTGCCGCCGGTGACCTTCGACGACTTCGAGGCGTGCATGGGCGACGTCCCGGCGTTGGGAGAGCACACGCACGCGTTGCTCGTCGAGTCCGGAGTGGACGCCGACGATTATCTTCGCCGTGGCATCGCCCGCTGAATTCCGGGAGCGTGTGGAGGAACTCCAGGTTTACGATCGAAATCATGCGATTCGCCATCAAGACTTCGCCGCAGGACACCGTTTGGTCCGACATGCTCGCCGTCTGGCAGGCCGCCGACGAGATCGAACTCTTCGAATCGGGCTGGACCTTCGATCACTTCTATCCCATTTTCTCGGATTCGACCGGTCCGTGCCTGGAAGGGTGGGTGACGCTCACCGCGCTCGCGCAGGCCACGAAACGGCTCCGGGTGGGCACGCTGGTCAGCGGGATCCACTACCGCCACCCCGCGCTGCTCGCGAACATGGCCGCGACACTGGACATCGTTTCCGGCGGACGGCTGGAGATCGGCGTCGGCGCGGGCTGGAACGAAGAGGAATCCGGCGCGTACGGCATGGAACTGGGCACCATCAAGGAGCGCAGTGACCGGTTCGAAGAGGCCTGCGAGGTCCTCGTCGGCCTGCTGACCAAGGAGACCACGACCTTCCAGGGCGAGCACTACCAGCTCACCGACGCCCGCTGTGAACCCAAGGGCGTGCAGAAACCGCATCCGCCGATCTGCATCGGTGGCAGCGGCGAGAAGCGCACCCTGCGCACGACCGCGAAGTACGCCCAGCACTGGAACTTCGTCGGCGGCACACCGGAGGAGTTCGCGCGCAAGCGCGAGGTGCTGCACCGGCACTGCGCGGACATCGGCCGGGACCCGAAGGAGATCACCTTGTCTTCGCACGTGCGCCTCGGCGCGGACGGTGACTACGCGAAGGTGGCCGCGGAGGCCGAAGCGCTCGGTGAGGTGGGCCTCGACCTGGCGATCATCTACCTGCCGCCGCCGCACACGCCCGCCGTGCTGGAGCCGCTGGCGAAGGCGCTCGAACCGCTCCGCTGAGGTCTCGAAGGCCGGCCGGGGAGCGACGGCCCGTTGCGGAACCGGCCGGTCTCGCTATACGGTGACAGAACTAGAACAGGTTACAGTTCTGCACGGTGGGCTGACCGAGGAGCGGACATGGCGAACAGGGCTGCGCGCGGCGACGAGGCCGACTACGTGGTCGTCGGATCGGGCAGCTCGGGCGCCGCGATCGCGGGCAGGCTGGCGGAGGCCGGGGCCAGCGTGATCGTGCTCGAAGCGGGTAAGAGCGACGAGAAGATGCTCGTCAAGAAGCCGGGGCTGGTCGGCCCGATGCACGCGGTGCCGCAGCTCAAGAAGCCGTTCGACTGGGGCTACTACTCGGTGCCGCAGAAACACGTTCTCGATCGCCGGATGCCGGTGCCGCGCGGCAAGGTGGTCGGCGGCTCCAGCTCCATCAACGGCATGGTCTACGTGCGCGGCAACCGCGCCAACTTCGACTCCTGGGCCGCCGAGGGCAACAAGGGCTGGGACGCCGACAGCGTCAACGCCGCGTACAAGCGGATGGAGGACTTCGAGGACGGCGAGAACGACTTCCGCGGCGCGGGCGGGCCGATCCGGGTCACCCGCAACAAGACCCCGCAGGAGGGCACGCTCCAGTTCCTCCAGGCGACCGCCGACGCGATCGGCTGCGACATCCTCGACGACTACAACGCCGAGTCCCAAGAGGGCGTCAGCCGGATGCAGCAGAACGCCGCCGACGGCCTGCGCTACAGCGCCTCGCGCGGCTACATCCACCATCTCGCGCCCGCCACCCTGCAGGTCCAGTCCGGGGTGCTGGCGAAGAAGGTGGTCATCGAGAACGGCCGGGCCGTCGGTGTCGAGGTCGTCGACGCGAACGGGGGACAGCGCATCCTGCGCGCGGGCAAGGAGGTCATCCTCTCGGCGGGTTTCGTCGGGTCCGCGCAGCTGCTGATGCTGTCCGGGATCGGTCACGCCGAGCACCTGAAGGAGCACGGCATCGACGTCGTCGCGGACCTGCCGGTCGGCGACAACCTGCACGACCACATGTTCCACGCGCTCACCTTCCGAGCGTCGTCGAGCAAGAACCGGGGCACGCCGCCGTACTTCGCTCGTGGCCTCGTCAGCGAACTGATGCGGCCCGGCACGACGTTCCTGGCGAACTCGGTCTTCGAGGCGGTCGCCTTCCTCAAGACCTCCCAGGCCGCCGACGTCCCGGACCTCCAGCTGCACCTCCTGCCGTGGGCGTACGTGACGCCGAACCAGGACGCGCCCATCCGGCACGACGTCGACAAACGGCCCGCGCTCACCGTGCTCACGACGCTGATCTACCCGAGGAGCCGCGGCACGCTGCGTCTCGCTTCCGCCGATCCCACGGCGGCGCCGCTCATCGACCCCCAGTACCTGTCCGATCCGGGCGATCTCGAGGTACTCGGCGAGGGCTCGGAGATGGTCCGCGAGATCTTCGCGTCGAAGGCGTTCAACGGCTCGATCAAGGAAGAGCTCCACCCGGGCAAAGCGCTGCAGGGACAGGAACTCCGTGACGCGATCCTGAACCGCGCGACCTCGGTCTACCACGGTGTCGGCACCTGCCGGATGGGCGTGGACGAACTCGCGGTCGTGAGTCCCGACCTCAAGGTCCGCGGTGTCGAGGGCCTGCGGGTCTGCGACGCCTCGATCATGCCGTCGATCACCGGCGGCAACACCAACGCGCCCGCCATCATGATCGGCGAGATGGGCGCGCAGCTCGTCCTCTCGGACAACTGACGGAAAGAGGGCCATGACCGTCACACCGCTCGCGCTCACCCGTCCGGCGTCGGTGACCGACGCGTTCCTTCAGCGGCTCGTCGCCCGTGTGCCGGGCTCGTCCGGCGCGACCTGGAAGCTGACCGAGGTCTACACCGGTGACGTGCTAGTCGAGTTGCCCCAGTCGACCCCCGACGACATCGAGCAGGCGTTCACCACCGCCCGCGCCGCGCAGGAGAAGTGGGCCGCCACCCCGCTCAAGCGGCGGCTGGAGGTGTTCAAACGGGCGCACACGCTCTTCGTCGACAACGCGCCGGCCGTCACCGACCTCATCCAGGTCGAGAGCGGCAAGAACCGCCGGATGGCGATCGAGGAGACCTGCGACCCGGCGATGGTGATGAGCCATTACCTCACGCGGGCGGCCAAACTGCTGGCGCCGGCGAAACGCGGGGGACCGGTCCCGTTCCTGACGACGTCGACCGAGATCCGGCAGCCCAAGGGCGTGGTCGGGATCATCGCGCCGTGGAATTTCCCGTTCGCCACCGGCATTTCCGACGCCGTCCCGGCGCTGATGGCCGGCAACGCGGTCGTGCTGAAACCCGATAACAAGACCGCGCTCTCGCCGCTCTACGGCGTCGAGCTCCTGGAGCAGGCCGGCCTGCCGAAGGGCCTGTTCCAGGTGGTGTGCGGCGAGGGCCCGGACGTCGGTCCCACGCTCATCGGCCAGGCGAACTACGTGATGTTCACCGGTTCCACCGCCACCGGCCGGGTGATCGGCGAACAGGCGGGCCGCAACCTGATCGGCTGCTGCCTCGAACTCGGCGGCAAGAACCCGATGATCGTGCTGGAAGACGCCGATCTGGACGAGACCGTGCAGGGCGCGATCTTCGGCGCTTTCGGCAACACCGGGCAGATCTGCATGCACATCGAGCGGATCTACCTGCCGGAATCCCGCTACGAGGAGTTCAAGAACGCGTACGTGGCCAAGACCAAGGCCCTCGACGTCGGTGCCGCCTACGACTTCGGGCCGGACATGGGCTCGCTCGTCTCGGTCGACCACATGAGCCGGGTCAAGTCCCATGTGGACGACGCCGTCGCCAAGGGCGCGACCGTCCTTTGTGGAGGAAAGCCTCGGCCCGACCTCGGACCGGCCTTCTTCGAGCCGACGATCCTCGAAGACGTCACGAAGGACATGCTCTGCGGGGTCACCGAAACCTTCGGACCTGTTGTCGCACTGCACAAGTACCGCACGGTCGACGAAGCCGTCGCGCTCGCCAACGACACCGAGTACGGGCTCAACGCCTCCGTGTGGGGCGGTGACGTCGGCGCCGCGCGCGCCGTGGCCGCGCGGATCGAGTCCGGCAACGTCAACATCAACGACATCCTGGCCACCGCGTACGCCTCGAAGGGGACGCCGTCCGGCGGAGTCAAGAACTCCGGCGTCGGCGCCCGCCACGGGGACCAGGGCCTGCTCAAGTACACCGACGTGAAGAACGTGGCGGTGCTCAAGAAGCAGGTCATGGGCCCCCGCGGCGGCCAGACCTACGAGAAGTACGTCGAAGGGATGCTGTCCGGCCTGAAACTCATGCGGCGCTTGCGCATCCGCTAAACGTCGTCGGTGTGCTGCGGCGCTGCCAGCACACAGGCGATGCTCAACACGCACATCCCGATCAGCAGGCCGATCGCCGGCCAGACACTGCCGGTCGCCTGGAACAGCAGCGTCGACACCAACGGCGAGAGGCCGCCGAACAGCGCGCCCGCGAGCTGATAGGACAGCGAGATGCTGGTGTAGCGCGCCCGCGGCCGGAACATCTGCGACAGGATGGCGGCGATCGGGCTGTAGGTCGCCGTCATCGCCAGGCGCATCGCGACGAACGCCGCGATGATCAGCACCGCGTTCTTGGTCGACAGCACCAGGAACTGCGGGGCCGCGAGCAAGGCGACACCGGCGAGGCCGATGACGACCACCCGCACCCGGCCGAAGCGATCGCCGAGCCAGGCCGCGCCGAAGCTCACGACCAGTTCGACGAACGCGGCGATGGTGAGCGCGTTGAGCACCAGCGATTCGGAGACGCCGACGGCCGGATCGGTCGCGTACGCCGTCGCGAAGGTGGTGACCAGGTAGTAGCCGCCGACCGCGACCGGCAGCACGCAGATGCCCAGCAGGATCGGCTTCCAGTTCGTCCGCACCGCGTACAGGATCGGCACGCCGGTTTCTTCGACGGTCTCCTCGAAGACCGGTGACTCCTCGACCTTCAGCCGCACGATGAGGCCGACGCCGATGAGCAGCACGGACGCGAAGAAGGGGATCCGCCAGCCCCAGGTGTTGAGCCATTCGGTGCCGCCGGTGCTCAGCAGGCTGAACAGGCCGGTGGCCAGTAGCGCGCCCGCGGGGTTGCCCGCCTGCGCGAACGCGCCGTAGAACGTCTTCTTGTCCGGTGGCGCGTGTTCGACGGCCATCAGCACGGCGCCGCCCCACTCGCCGCCGACGGCGAGCCCTTGGACGAACCTGAGCACCACGAGCAGGATCGGCGCCCACGTGCCGATCTGCGCGTATCCCGGCAGGCAGCCGACCAGGAAGGTCGCCGCGCCCATCATGGTCAGCGTGACCACGAGCGCGGTCTTGCGGCCGACCCGGTCGCCGACGTGCCCGAACACGATGCCGCCGAGCGGCCGCGCGAAGAACCCGACGGCGTACGTCGCGAAGGCCGCCGCGACACCGGTCAGCCGGTCGCCGGTCGCGGGGAAGAACACGGTGCCGAAGACGAGGCTCGCGGCCGTGGCGTAGATGTAGAAGTCGTACCACTCGATCGTGGTGCCGACGAAGGCCGCGAGCCCGGCCCGGCGGGCTCGGCGGAGTGACTGTGGGTCGGTTCGGACGGTCATCGGGCCACCTCGCCGTCGATCCAGGTTTCCAGCACGCCGATGCCCGCGATCCGGCTCGGGTCGCAGGTCAGGGGATTCTCGTCCAGCAGCACGAAATCCGCGCGTTTGCCGGGGGTGATCGAGCCGAGGTCGCGGTCTCGGCCGAGCACCCGGGCGCCGGCGATCGTATGCGCGGCGACGGCCGAGCGGACGTCGATCAGCAGGTCGTCACCGCCGAGCCGGTGACCGCGCCGGGTCGTCCTGGTCACCGCGGTCTGGATGGCTTCGAGCGGATTCGGTTCCGCGACCGGGGCGTCCGAGCTCAGCGTGACCGGCACACCCGCGGCCTGGAACTCGCCGAGGGGGTTGAACCGCTCGCCGGGAGTGCCGACGGCGTCGGTGACGCCTTCGCCCCAGTTGTAGTAGTGCTGGGGCTGGTTGACGGGGTGGACGCCGAGCGCGGCCATCCGCTTGATCTGCTCCGGGGACGGCAGCCCGCAGTGCTCGATGCGGTGCCGCGCGTCGGGCCGGGGATTCCGCTCCTGCGCGTCCTCGATGGCGTCGAGCACCATGGCGATCGCGTCGGGGGACTGGGCGTGGGTCGCGGTCTGGAGCCCGGCTTCGTGGGCCTTGTCGATGAGCGCGGCGTAGTCCTTCGGGTCGTGGTAGAGCTGCCCGGTGCGGCACGGGTCGCCGACGTAGCCGTCCGGGAAGTACGCGGTCCAGCCGCCGAGCGTGCCGTCCGCGTAGAACTTGATCCCCGCGAAAGCGAGACGAGTGGTGCCGAAAGCACCGTGCAGCCCCATTTCCAGGGCCTGGTCCAGCAAATGCGACAGCAGGTACA
>Ga0307518_10003040_pt1 | contig 12141 bp, 10 predicted proteins | sample 25_EM_MG_FD_203889 | JGI IMG/M metagenome (GOLD analysis project Ga0307518, IMG submission 203889) | Populus trichocarpa ectomycorrhiza microbial communities from riparian zone in the Pacific Northwest, United States - 25_EM | ecosystem: Host-associated > Plants > Roots > Unclassified | place... | reverse complement strand
TAATCTTTTGGCTGCATGTTTCTTAGCCGGAAATTACCTCTTATGATTGCCAAACTATGGGGGTGCTGGCATTACAGCCTTCCATTATCGAATCTGCTAGCTGTATGGTATCTAAAAATTATATATAAAAAAAAAAAGAGTACGGTATCGTTTTTTCTGTCTCCTAAAACTTTCACTGGCATGGCCTGAGTATCCTCAACTTCTCTACAAAGGAATTGGGATTCAGGAATCCATTAGGTATCACAGATCTTGTAATTCAAAAGGGCATCTTGTTTCCCAAAGTCAAAGCAAAATTGGCTTAGCTGGGGCCGCAATCTTATGTTGGCCTCGAGGCTGATGGAGCATTACCAGATTATAAAATACTCACAACCATGGTTCTTAGCACATATGATGCACAATTACATATTATCATTGAAAATGTAAACATGTTGGTGTTGCAGAATTTCTTGGACAGATAATAACCCTTGGGAGGAAAAAACCCACAACTTGTCCATTCTGCTGTTTTTGGTTTACTGTGAAACTGAGGTGCATTTCTTTACTTGATATTTGAAGGCTGTATACATTGGAATTGAATTGGTTAAAATTGCTTATATTAGTTAAATGGTCTTCCTGATTAATGATAAAAGAAGGGACATACTAACATGTTTATCAGAAGATGCTACATTTGCAAGACAACTAAGAACGGATATCTTTAGACAACAAATTATGGAACTTGCAGATTCTCTATAAATCCCAGTAGAGCTACAGAGAGTGCTTTCTCATTATTCATTTTCATTTTACAATACATCCGAAAATTCATGCACTCTCTCATTGAGCAAGTGGTACCTTCAGAGTCTAAAGCTCTACTTACTAAACTGTCCAATGGACATGCATACATATTACATACATACATATTTCTTATTTCAATGAGCCCCCAAGGCATGGAGTTTTGAAGTAGAAATTTAAACAGTTAGGGGCCGTTTCCTCCAGGTTTATGTTTAGGATTAGGCTCCGGATCTTTTTGGTAGTCCACCATAGCCTCCACCTCTGTAAGCTTTCTCATCTCCATTTCAGCAATGACCTAAAATATTATAAAAGTATTATAACAGAAGAGTATAGTTTGATCTATCAACAATGACTAATCAGTGATGATGCTTATACATCTATGATGTATATATCTTGTAATTAGGACAGAACTCGAAATCTGTCTGGACTTTCCGATAGCTGTGAACTTGAACCGGAGCTTGCATCAATCAATAGCTCATTTAGATGAACTTCAAGCAGTATCATCAAGTCATGTTATAAAGTACGATTTATAGGTGAAAAAAACAAATAGTTAAGGCATGACATGTACATAGTTGCATTGACAAAGTGCTTGTTAATATGGTTTAGCTACCTCACTTAGTGGACTTGGAAGAATACTGCCCTCCTGGACTCCTAAAACTCTTGCTGCAAGAGGGGAAAAATGGAATAATGTTACTTTAATCAATACTTGGCAAATAATAAGATGAATTTACATGGAGAACTTATGAACTGCTTACCTACAGATAAATCAATGAAGAAAAAAAGAAGAAGAAGAAGAATGATTTTGGTATGAGAAGGCATGGTAAAATGTACCGGTGATTGTTGTTATAGGTTCTGAGAGGACAAGGGATGTGTTAAATTTATAGGGACAGAACCATGTAAACACTTCATGGTGCAAACTGTACTCAAAAGCTTTGTAGAATGCTATGATGAAAATGCAACACCCATTAGCAAAAACACAACAAAGTCAACTGCACTTTCTTTTCTTTTTTTTTCTTTTTTTCTTGTGACCTCAAGAGTCAGGTTCCAAGGACTTGCCTCACGCCTTCCCAAAAGCCGAATTGGTTAGGTAGCAAACAACTTAATTCGCATTTGCATGGCTGAAGCTCTATAAATCAATTCAACTTGAATTTCTGTGTAATTGCCTACGTTTCCCTGGTCTCAACCATTCTTTCCAACCTTTAAAACCCATTTTTGGCTTTATTTCACTGTTGAGGATAAGTGGTGTCATTATCAAACAATATGAACCATTGGCAAGGGGGCCATGCCCCATTTCATTCCATATGCAAATTAATGCTCTAGCTAATGGTGGTGCAGTTCATCTTCCAAAAAAGTTTTTTTGTACTTGATAAGTGAAGTTAGAAAGAGATTAGCAGTGGATTCTACAAATGAAGATCAGCATAAAAACAATTACAAGGTTGAATTAATGCCCCAATAGGATGAAAATAGGCAAGAGTAGGGACTGCAATAATATCCTATACAGAAAGTCAATTGAATTTACCAAAGTCCACAGAATTGCTCATGATGTGCTCTGTTCATGGTGCTTGCTTACTGTGTTATGGTAACATTGCTTCTGACTCTCTTTACAAGGTCATATTGTATGGTAATGGACAAAGCTCATTGCTTCTCATGGAGGGGGACCCCTTGTATATAGTCCCTGGAAAAAGAACACGAAAACACGTCTACCCTTCTTATTTTGCTGGCTTTCAAATCATGAAAATCGGGATGGTGCAAGTCATATCACAAGTCACAGCACCTCTTTAAGTTGATCACCCATCCTTCCTACATCTTTCTTTGTAAACTTTAGTTAATCCTCTTCTCTTAGAAAGATTTGATGATAGCTTATTAAACCCTTTATCTCCTTTTCCCACAACATTATTTTCGATAATTATCTGTCTAAATTAATTCTAACCATACTGCAGGAGAAAAATTATCCATCTTGGAGTTATTATTTTAAACTCTTAACCGATTTTTTTCTTTCCTTTTTTGTTAACCAACATGTTCTCTGAAGTGGACTCTAGATGTTAGAACTCACAGGCTTACTTTGTTTGCAAGCTATTTGTGTGGCAAATAGTCCTAATATTGACAGAATCATTGAGGGAAGAGGAGTCAGGTTAGCCACATTGGCTCGACAACTAAGACCGGCCACATCATTTGAGGTGGTGATCAAAGCTGGCTACATATTACTTAGCTGGAATTCATGATAGCAAACCATGGAAGATTCGACACTACAACCTTTAAATATTGAATCTGTGAGCTGTATGGTATCTAAATCTGTGGCGTGGCTAGAAATAGCGAATCCTCAGCCTGCCTGCATTTTTTCATACTTTATTGTAATTAAAAAGGGTATCATGCTTCCTAAGATTTGCAAAATGACTTAGAGGCGGATTGTTTTCACGTTTTAAAAGCATTATTAAAAAAATTACAGCTCCACTAATTGTAATTAAAAAGGGTATCATGTAGCTGTTGATGTTGTTGAATCCCTTGGAATGTTGCAGGATTTCTTTCACATGTACCAACTACTTAAAATTACAGCTCCACTAATTGTCCATCCTTGTATTTTTTTTTTTATTAGAGATGATGATTGTGAAGACTGAAAACTGATTTGAGAACCAGAAATATCTCTTAGTAAAAGAACGAAAAGAAGAAAAGAAAAAACTAGTTATGTACGAGATATGTTATGATATTCAAGGAGTAATTATGGTTATTTTATTAGTTATTTTTTGGACCTATCTTGAAAAAAAAACAGATATAAAGATAAAAAAAACTCATCACCTGCCAAAAATAATAAAAATATCTTTATTTAGAATTTTTCTCTAATTATATTTTAAAAAAGAAATAAATCTAAAATATAATTAATATGATATCAATAATTACTTTCTAAAAATTATAAAATTTGACATGTATGTGCCCCATAAAACCAATGGCTACGATCTTTCACAAAGTGATAGTATTTGAAAGCATTTTCGTTAAAATTTAGCACACATTAGCTGGAATTTACCTTATATGATTGCAGACGGCATTTTAATTCTAGCTATTAACAACACTGCCTTTAAACTTTTTAGCTGCATGGGTGTCCATTAAAGATGCATCTAGAAGTGAGAAATGTTTAAAATTTTCTCAAGTTTATCTGCATTCACGGATAATTAAGCGGTTTTTTTTTAAATATTTTTTATTTGAAAATTATTAAAATAATATATTTTTTATTTTTTAAAAATTATTTTTGACATCAGCATATTTAAAAAAATAAAAATAAAAATATTACAAAATTAATTTTAAATAAAAAAATAAAATTTCATGAAAACGTCATTTGGAACACGGTTCTAAACGGCGCCTTAATATATATGTGTGTTTTCCTTATAAAAAAAAATAATTTTCACTCGAAAATACATCAAAATAATGTTTTTTTTATTTTTAAAAAATTATTTTTGACATCAGCGCATTAAAAAAATATAAAAAATTACAAAATTAGTTTTAAACAAAAAAATTGAATTTTCATGAAACACTATTTGGAACACAGTTCTAAACAGCACCTTAATATATATGTGTATTCCCCTTGTAACAAAAATATTTGGTCTGGCCAATAGGGGTAATAGAGTCTTTTTCTAATTTTTTAAACTGTAAAAATACAAAATTATCCTTGGTGCCAAATTTTTACTTTATAACAAATATTTTTTAAAGAAAATTGTTAAGACGTGCGCTGCATGCATTGACACGAATGACATCTCCTGACGGTCTAACATCAGCTACTAGGGTGGCATATGAATTGTCTCGGCAACCCTTTTGTCCCTGTCCGAGGCGTGTTAACAACAAACATCTAGTTTGGAACTGATATAACCTCATAAAGAACAAATTAAAATAAATTATAAAATTCAATTCTTATTAGACCATGCCGGATCCAATGTTGAACAATAAAATTTATAAAAAGTGAAATTAAGAAAAAATGAAACAAAAAAATAAGTAAAGTTAGCTCAGGTTAAGTATTATTATCGAGTCATGAGGCCTAAATAGCCTAATAAAAAGTAAACCAAAACAAATCATGAAATTTAATTATTAATCATCCACAATATTAATTGATGAAATTAAAAAAAAATAAGTCAAAAAAATTAACCTATCAAATTTAATATCCAAATTATAAAAAAAAAATAACTGGATCGAAATAAATCCAGGATTAAAGGAATCGTGACCCAGGGTTATCTATTAAAATTGCCGATTTTCCATTAGAATAGAAGCAAGCATCTCTTTGTGTTTTTTTATTATCACGTATTCCAATACAAGCACTCAACAACAATAACAACTAGGTACCTTCTACCTTCTTGTATACCGGCCGTTTCACAGCATCTCCCATTCCACTGCCCCGTCAAATTTCCCCTTATTTTGCAACAATTAAATCTTCATCTCTACTTTCTTTCGCTCTTGCTGTGATTTTTCAAATCGAAATCGAATTGCTCGGTGCATCTCCTTTCTTTCCACTACAAGTCTTTCATACTTTTCTCCTTCCTTTACCATTTCTCTTTCTCCTTCCTTCATCTTTGGACGGAACTGAATGGCTCTAGCATATTCAAAACATCTCAAAAATCCAAAATGGACTGTCATTTTGAATTTTGCGATGAAATTAGTTTCTTTTTTTCTTTTTCTTTTTCAGGTGGAACGAGATCAGTCAGAACGGTATTCATAACCTTGCCCTTCACAATCAAAACAATCCACCAATGACCTCATTGATTCTTAGCCATGCCAGCAGGAGTTGACACTGACATTCCTTCACTAAACAGCCAGAACAGATTAGCACTACGTATCATTACAAGTTTCCAAGTACAAATTGATGAGACGCCAGCCACTTCAAAAATATTAGGGAGGCAAGATGTACACGGACAAATAATATGGTTCACAAGAACCCTGCATATGGTTAAAAGAAAAAAAATTGATTGAAAGTGAGGCATCACTACACATTTGGCAACAATTGATTGGATATCATCAGATGATTTGCCTTGCTGCTGGATATGGGTTGAATCTCCTTCCTTAACAATATGTATACGCAGCTCTAACTTTTACAACATCTGACATTGAAGTTGGTTGTACATCGCCTCCAAAATCTAATCTGGCTCGAAAAATATTGGCCCCTGACAATTGCTTCACAAAACGAGTAAAGCGAACCCATTTATGCTGTTCAAAGAGGTATCTGTCCATCCTCATAAAGTTGAAAGAAAAGGTGGGGCTTTCAAGACCATATGTGTAGAACTTTGACATCTTTAGCACCTGTTCAAACGATTCATCTTCCAAAAAAGTGGTAGAATTTTCACCTTCTATCGGTATGTGACAGACCCTAGCTGCCAATAAAAGCTGTTTTAGAAAACCCTCTGGACTGCTGACTGGGTTTGTCTTTTTTTCTTCCACGTCTCTCATTCCAAAGCCTGAGCAGCATAAACCAAAACCGTACCTACCCAACATGCGAGCAATTGGCAAGTACCCATCTCTTCTTGAAGTATTGTAGTAGCCAGCTGTTAACTCAGAAGGATGTGATTGCATGCCATAATGCCAGTGGATCCCAGCCACTTTGGCTGAAGTATCAATTTCAGTGCCCTGAAAGATGGTCTTCGCTTCTCTACATATCCTTTCGCCATGAAGCAGCAGCATCCCAGAGTACCATTGAAGAAAAAATTTCCCAAATGGGGTATTCCAAGATCCACCATTGCTTTTGAAAAACTCAGTATTCTCAGGGCCATGCATCAGATTACCAGAACCAATCGGGCCTCCATATCCCCATTCACGCATTCCGGCATCATGAGCACATGCATTCAGGGATGCAATCATATACTGCAAACAGTCAAATCAATACAGATGGCGACAATACTAAAAGACAACAGTCAGGAATTGCAAAGTTTTGCAAGCTTACAAGTGAATTGCACTTGTTGGTGTACCTTATCATAGCACTGAAACTCTCCAAGCTCACGTGTGTGCCAAGCCCATGCTAGCTTCTGTGATGGACATGAAGGGTACCTTAATTCACCTGCAGGACCCATGCCAACTTGGACTCCCTACAAAATGATCTATCAGGAAAACTAACTTGCCAAATCAAAGAATCAGTTGTCAATGATTGAAGAAGTGATTTGTTGTATTATAAACAGTAACATCTCACCGTAATGACAACACCAAGTAAAGATCTAAAAGTATCTCTGAAATTCATCATAAAATCTGAATATGCTTGGAGTGGTGATCGTCCCTTCAGGACAGGAAACATATCGCATCCAAGAGAAATGTATTCCATGTTTCTTCTACCGAATCGATCAGTATATGCTATATCTGGATCTTTATCAATCTCTTCAAGCACCCATTGAGGAAGAGAAACCCTTCATCATATAAAACTAGTTGTTTAGACCCACTAGCATATAAGCAAGCAAGCAGGAGAACCAAACAACAAAACTGAGGAAAAAAGATCAAATCAAATTTGGTAAAAGAAATTTTCTTTCAAACCAAACTCTCACCCTGAAACATGTGCAAGGGCCCAGAATTATGAAAATGTCTATAAGACAGCTTATGGTGCTAAATTAAACACATTCAACATATGCAAAATATGACTCACTAACTTCGGATACTACTAGCTAGAAGCCCCATGAAGAAAGGAGGAAAATCCTCACGGTATCCACTTAAACTGAGGAACCAAAAGGTTGCCCTCACCAAACCAGACCATGAATTGAACACTTTAGGTCCTAGGTAGCTTGGGAGCAATGAATACTTTAAAATTGCCCCAGAAACAAAGCAGTAGGCAAGACGACCTATGTTCTATGACTAAAATGTTACTCAAGACAGGTTATACAATGTAACTAAGAACAACCTTACTAGGGGATTGTTTATTCCAAAGATCAACATGGTTAGATGGTCCAGACCATCAATGTTGTAAAACTCATCATACTATCCAAAGAATAAAACCATTTATATCATCAGTGTTCACCAAATGTGTAAAGCTACTACATTGCACTTGATTTGCTGACCTTGATCACACTACATACACAATAAATCTGCCTGTTCTTTTCCCAAGGATGTCTACCATGAATAGCTAGAGGCTTTTTCAATTTTATTTAGATTGATCTCCATCAAAATGTTGATTATAGACAATCAACACACGGTTCTATCCATATTCATTATATACACAAGTCAGAACATAAAACTCTATGAATAAAACCAGCAGAACGTGAATATACTTGCTTCGGACCTGCCAAGAAATTGAAGGCTTCAACTCAAGTGTCCAATCACCTAGGCAACCGAATTAGCACTATTGACAGTAAGGGACAAAGAATGCAGCCAAAACCGTTCCCCAAAAGGTGTGACAGTTGAAAAAACCTTCAACCGAGTTCTCAAGGGATGATTTACTCAAAATTCACCTGGTCAGGCTGTATGCTTTTGGACTTAAATCATTTTTATGCACCTTTGCTAGATACAAAAGAACAATATATAGAAAAAATTCCGCTAACTTAGGCATAAGCAGTAATGCAGTGGTATCATCCATTAAACCATAGCACTCTCTAGACATGCACTTCTTGCCAGTATACCCACGGCACAGCTAACAGAACTGCAACCAAGACATTAACAACAAGGAAAGCATTGGAGGTATAAAAAATCAAGGCGAAGGACAATACAATATTTTATTAACAGTAACCAAAAGTCTCCACACATTATGTCAAACCTCCGGCAACAAACTAAAATTCCATAAATAACTATACAAGAAACACATAAATCACTAACAATGTGCATAACCTCCCGTATTAAAAATTAAAGAAACGGAGACAATTAACTAACTAGGCAATAATTAAACAGAAACTAAAACAATTCATCAAAGATTCTATTAAAATCAAGAAATTCTCACCATAAAGGATCTCCAGGTCCAGTGCCACGTTGATGAAAAGCCAAGACAGCTCTAACCTTCAACCCACACCGTCTTGCTAACGCCACAAGATCCAAATACCCTCCCCAATTATAAACCCTAGGCTTCTCCCTCTCCACTATCCCCCACCAAATCTCCATAACCACACCTTCCACTCCAGCAGTCACCAGGGCCCTCAAAGACGCCGTCAAGACCTTAATCCTCCTCACCTTTCCATCCTCCGCCACCAATTCCGCCGGCAGCGTCACGTACACTGGCGATCCCCTCCGCCGCCGCTCCACCGGGCCAGTAAATCCATGTTGAAGCTCGTAATGCTCGAAATCTTCGCTTCCGCCATTGTCGGGATAGACGGAGCCGCAGGATTTTGAGGAGTTGAGTCGCGAGCTGATCGCGAATCGGCGAGGTGGGAGGTGGCGAGTTCGTGTAGGTGACAAGGTGGAAGGGAACCGAATTAGGTGAGTTGACACAGTGCGTTTGCAACAGAAGGAAGCAGAGAAAGTTGGTGTGGATGGAGATGCGATCGCCATTGATCGGATTATCAGTGATTACTGGCTAGGGTTTCATTTGAAAAGAGATGAGTAAAAAATTAAAGAAATGATTTGCTGGCAGTTTCTTTCTTCTTTTTTTGTGTGTGCGTGAGAGAGGGAGGGAGGGTGTTCGTTAAGGTTGGTTAAGAGTGATTTTAGATGGCTGGGATTGTGTGAACGTGGATCCATTGGTTTTTACGGTTGAGATTGGGGCAGTGAGATTGTGATTATTATTTTTTTATTGATTGGGAAGAGAATTTATTAAATAAAAAAGTGGATCCAGCATCATGTGTTTGGTAAGGAATGAGCTGGGTAACAAAATATCTGCTCCATTTACCTTATTTTCTTATATTAAGGGAAGAAGAAAATTCAAATTATCTACTAATCTACGGTTTCTGTTTTTTTACATTAAATTCATATAATTACGTTTCAAATATTAATTTTATATAAATTAAAATAATTTATTTTTTATTTATTAAATTCTTTTTTATTTATTTTAAATATAAAAATTTATCTTATAATAATTTTAATCAAATTTATATTTTTTAAAATTTACTTTTTAAAACCACGAGTAAAAATTTTTACACAATAAGATGTTTTTTTATACACTTTTTATTGGGATATTTGAAGCCCAACTACACACAAATATATACACACAGCAGCAACCAATACTAGTTTATAAGTACTGTATAATAATTTATTGCTTGTGCTTAGATTGTCCCTGAGCTATATCATTTTATTTATACAAAATATATTTTCTTTCATCCAAGATAGTAAATGTCGTTATGTATTAGTTGTCCATTAAGAAAATACTAAGTCATGTAGCGTTTTTTATGTGAATTACAAAAAAAAAAAAAACCAAAAGCCCTCAATCAATTACCGTGGCTACGGAGTGTCAACACTATGGACTGGAAGAGTCCTTCTCGCGTGAAAAGCTGGAATTGTTTTGTGTTCTCGTGCGAAGTTGGGGTTGCTGGGGGATCTGATTGCATGTTAGTTTCTTTATGCGAGATGAGGTTTCTAGTATGTTGGTTATCGGTTGTAGGTGCTTCGAGGTTGGGTTAGTTGGGGACTTTGTTTAGAAGAGGTGTTTGCCAAAGAATTATCTCAACCTAAAAGTTTAGCTTGTTATATCATGTTCAATATATGATTTATATTATTCTCTAACACACCCCCTTAAATGAAAAATATTTGGGCTTGAAACTTGTATAGACTCACACTAACTTACTCTTCATTTTTTGTCAAATTAATAAGGATGGTGAGATTTGAATTCGTGATTGCTTGGTCATCAAGGCTCTGGTATAATATCAAAGAACCATCTCAACCTAAAAGTTTAAGTTGTTAGATCAAGTCCAAGATATGATTTATATTATTTTCTAACAGTGTCGTCTTGGCTTCATGGATCTGGTCGGTTTGTGGGGGTTTGGCTTCGCTTGGGTTGCTGAGTTATGGTTGGTCAATGTGTGTTTGATAAACTCTCATTCTTCTAGTTTGTTGAGTGTGGAAGGGTTGGTCATTAAATGCAAGCCTTACCTGCAATGTACCTAAATGCTTGGTGATTGTTGGGAGAGTGTTGGGCCAGTACAATGGGATTGAATATTGATTGATTTTGCATGAAATGGTTGTGATTTCTTTCAATCTTATAGGCTTAATGGGTTGTTGTTTGCCTTCGTTCTTGGCAGATAAGTGCTCTATCATTGTGTTGGGTTGTTTCTTTCAATTATTTCTTTTAGACTTTGCTTGATTCATTTTGATTAGATTTTGCGTCTAAAATTAATTAGGGCAATCGTTCTTTTTTTTTATTTTTGTGTTTATTTAAAAAATATTTACTTCCTTCTCTCTCTTAAAGAGTCACACAGGGTTTATATAGTTTTATTAACAACAATTATTTTGTTTCTTGAGATATTTTTCAGAGCTCTGATTGTCCAGGTTGGGTGGGTCTTTTTCATTCTTTGTGGTTTGGGGTTTTAGGGCGTTAACATCTTTGTATTCTAGTTGCATTCTCACAGGTTGATGGTGCTATTTTTTATGTTTATATGTTTTGCAGTTTGTTGTGGAGTGTGCTTGAACTCTAGTGGCTGCTGCAGTTAATTGCTAGGCAAGGGTCTTTGTACTAATCAGGCTGGTTGTATGTGCATTTTCATTTTATATTGCTTCGCTAGATTTTTGCTTGATTCATTTAATATTTTTTAAAACATGGAGTTTTTTTTTATGATTAGGAAGCATGATTTTTATTCTGAGATTAGGCAAGTCTTTTAAATTTTTTATGTTTATATGTTTTGCAGTTTGTTGTGGAATATGCTTGAGCTCTAGTGGCTGCTGCAGTTATTCGCTAGGCAAGGGTCTTTGTACTAATCAGGCTGGTTGTATGTGCATTTTCATTTTATATTGCTTCGCTAGATTTTTGTTTGATTCATTTAATATTTTTTAAAACATGGAGTTTTTTTTTTATGATTAGGAAGCATGATTTTTATTCTGAGATTAGGCAAGTCTTTTAAATTTTCTGGTAGCTATATTTGTTTGCTTCTTTTTCTGTGTTATTTCCCTTATCTTTTTGGGTTTTATTTGCTTTATGCTTATTTTATTTTTTTAATGATGTGTTTTTTTAACCAATGGCTTAGGTTATTATTTGATTGGTTTTGTGATGTTTGTTTGCACATGGCATGTTATTGTCTTGAAAGTTTATTGTTTTGTTATTTTTCAGCTTGCATCTTGAATTTGCCATTATTGGGAATTTTTGGTCTACTAGGGCAAGTTCATCATTGGAAAAGTAATTTTGGTTTTGACTTCGCATCGATCTCATTGTTTGGCTAGTTAGTTTACAGTGTTTTTCTAATTTGTTAGTTTACTTGGTCATTATATGGGATTTTTGGAAGCTGGTTTGCCTTTCAATAATTAGGATGCTTGCTTTTTTCTAATGATTTTGTTTATGTTTTGGTTGGGAGATCTTTA
>Ga0307518_10003039_pt1 | contig 12142 bp, 5 predicted proteins | sample 25_EM_MG_FD_203889 | JGI IMG/M metagenome (GOLD analysis project Ga0307518, IMG submission 203889) | Populus trichocarpa ectomycorrhiza microbial communities from riparian zone in the Pacific Northwest, United States - 25_EM | ecosystem: Host-associated > Plants > Roots > Unclassified | place... | reverse complement strand
ATATTATGCAATGTTGAATATATAAGAAATATAACTTTAAAATAAATATTTGTTTATAAAATAAAGTGTATATATATAGAAAATAAAAGAATTTTTCCGAAATTAAATACAAAATAAAACATTAAAAGAAAACTTAAATTTTTTTAAAAGACAAAACCATGTTCTCTGCAGTATTGAGCCATCACGTTTTATTGTTTCTGATAATTTTTCTTGACGTGATAGTTTTTTTTTTTAAATAGCTCTATAAAGACATGTTGTCAAGTTGAGAAAGTACATTCTTGTTCTCAACGCTCGAGATCCTCCATGTTTATATGTTTTTCCAGCACCTTTTGTAACCTACGACCCTCCCTTCTAGCCCATAGAGTTGGATTACTTCTAGGATTATAATTTTTTTTTTATCAAACATCTTTGCGAATCCTTATGTGTTTATAAGATTTTTTTAAAATATTTTTTTATTTAAAAATATATTAAAATAATATTTATTTTAATTATTTTTAAATTTATATTTTACATCAACATATAAAACGATTCACAAACATTAAAAAGTTTTAATTTAAAAAAATAGTTTAGATTTAAAAATAATCAAGTTGAAATCAATATCTCATAGTGTTTAAATAGCAATAGCAATAGCAAAATAATAATAATAATAATAATAAAATTAAAAGTGACTTTTAAATTTTAATGATTCCTTATATAGAATATATAAAAAGAAATTTTATGATTTTAGAAAGTATTATTGATATTCTATTAATTCCTCTTTAAATTTACTTTTTAAAAAATAAACATAAATAGGAAAAAAATATATTAGGTGAACATATTCTTTATTATTTTTTATGAGTTATTGTTTTTATTATTATTATTCTTTATATTTATCTATTTCTTTAAAGTAACAAAGCTCACAACTAATCTAGTTACTTTATTAGTATTATAATTTTTTTTTATTTGTATTTTTTTTAATAATTATTTTATAATTAGATAAACTTAGAGTTTTTTTGGACTATGCTAAGGTTGTATTTTAAAGTATTTTTTTATTTAGAAATATATTCAAATAATATATATATTTTAAATATATTTTTTAATTATAGTACATCAAAACAATTTAATTTTTTTTAAAAAATAATTAAATTTTAAACGATTAATGTTTTGCCGCGCTGCTAAACTCACCATTAATCCACTAATATATCATCTGAAGAGATCATTGGTTGTCCGAAACAATAAAAGAAAAATGTGTGGTGGTGCAGGCTTGCAAGGTCATCCTAATATGCTAATTAATTAAAAAGACATCCAAAACCAAATCTATCACCTTATCAAATACAATCTTCTCATATTCCATCCTCAATTTAACACCCAAAAAGCAGAGACACTGACTCCTGCCATCCCCTCTCCTGTCATTGTTGCTCCGTGTGACATGCTTCAGTGGGCACAGCATCTCTCTCTCCCTCTCTCCCTCTCTCTCTACGCCTGAAGAAGAAGAAGAAGAAGAAGAGTGGAGGTAAATAAAACCCACGAGAAGAAGAGAATCTATGCCGAGACTCAACGGTGAGTTTTCTTTTGTTCCATTGCTTAACTAACCGGACCCACACGCCCAGACTCGACTCCACCTCACCTCTCCCCACTCTCTTCATCAATAAATAATTCATAAAGCTGTCGAAGTAAACAACACCTTGTCCTATTTTTTATTACAACCTTAAAATCATAAAGAAATTCAGACCTTATCTTCCTCAATATATACACATATACACGCACAGGTCTCTGTTGGCTAGCCGGCGATGCCGACGCCGGTAGGCGTAGCGAGGCAATGCTTGACAGAGGAGGCGGCGCGTGCTTTAGACGAAGCCGTTGCGGTGGCGCGTCGAAGAAGCCACTCCCAGACGACCTCTCTGCACGCTGTCTCTGCTCTACTAGCTCTCCCGGCCTCAACTCTCAAGAACGCCTGCTCACGTACCACCACGAGCGCGTACTCCTCGCGCCGCCAGTTTCACGTCCTCGACCTCTGCGTTGGCGTCTCTCTAGACCGGTTACCATCTTCGAAGACGCTCGAGGAGGACCCGCCAATATCGAACTCCCTGATGGCAGCGATCAAACGGTCACAGGCGAATCAACGCAGACACCCTGATAATTTTCATATGCACCAAATACACTGTAACCAGCAAGCGGCGTCGGTTTTGAAAGTTGAAATGAAACATTTCATTTTATCGATTTTGGATGATCCGATTGTGAGTCGCGTATTTGGGGAAGCCGGGTTTAGGAGTTGTGATATAAAGATGGCAATAGTTCACCCGCCGGTTATTCAAAGTTCGAAATTCTCACGGGCTGGATGTGCCCCCGTATTTCTATGTAACTTACCAGGCTCGAATAGTACAGTTCCTGGGCGACCACCCGGGTTTAGTTTTCCGTTTAGTAGTGGGCTTGATGATGATGTCGGCGATGATGATGTTTGTAGGAGAATTGGGGAGGCTTTAGTGAGGAGAGAAGGGAAGGGAAGAAACTTATTACTTGTTGGGGTTTATGCAAGTAATGCTTTAAAGGGTTTTGTTGATAGTGTAAATAAAGATAACAAAGGAGGCGTTTTGCCTAGTGAGATTAGTGGGGTGAGTGTAATTAGCGTTGAAGATGAGGTTATTCATTTTGTTAGTGAAGGAGGGGGAGACAAAGAGAAGATGAGGTTGAAGTTTGACGAGTTGGGTCAGGAATTGGAGCGGTGTTCGGGTCCGGGGATTGTTGTGAATATTGGAGATCTCAAGGTTTTGGTTGGTGAAAATGTGTGTAGGGATGCCTTGAGTTATTTAGTTTCGAAATTGACGGGTTTATTGGAGGGTTTTAGGGAGAAAATCTGGTTGGTGGGAGCTGCAGATAGTTATGACACATATTTGAAGTCTGTAGGGCGGTTTTCCGGTGTGGAAAAGGATTGGGATCTTAGGATTCTGCCTATTACTTCTTATAAGAGTCCCATTGGAGGTTTTGGCACGAAATCGAGGTGAGTTGTTTTATCCTGTGATAACCCTTCTTTTTTGTTGCGTCAAAAGCTGAAAATAATGTTATGCTTTCGTTGGATATTTTTAAAATTTGGATGCAAGAATTTCTATGCAGGGTGGTGGAGTCTAAGTTTGATGTGTGCATTTCTGATGGTAGCATACTGTAGGAAGAAGATAGGGGAAAGGATATGGCGGAAAAAGATTGGCCTGAATTTGATATTTTTATTTTTATTTTATTTGTTAATGATTGTTTCCATGAGCCAGAGTTTGCTGCTGTTTTAGACTTATTTACTCGTGTTTTAATTTGTTGTCTTGATTACATTAGTATATGCATTTTCTAAGCTTTTTCTTTACATAATTTTTTTTGGCTACTAGGTGGTTCTATTCCTTTGTGCTTGTTGTTAGTTATATTGCTTGTGTGCCAAGTATTACCATGTTCAAATGGCACTTATTCTTGCTACCGAAGCATTATTCTTGTTCCATGAAGTCAAATTTAGTGTAGATCTTTTTACTTGTGGTTATATTTTTCATTTTTATCTTTTTGTTGAAAATGAGATATGACACCATGTTAATGGCTAGTGATATTCAAAAATCAATTATGCAAATATGTATGCTGTGCATACAGTTTAGCTTCTGACCATCTTTTACCCATTCAATCTCACAGTTACCTGCTCATGACACTTACAGCTTGTTGGGGTCTTTTGTTCCGTTTGGTGGGTTCTTTTCTACCCCATCTGATTTCAAAATTCCATCAAACAGCATAAACCAATCAATCACTCGTTGTCACCTTTGCAATGCAAAGTATGAGCAAGATGTTGCTGCTATTCTGAAGATGGGACCAACAATATCAGTTGCTGAACAGTGCTCAGAGAACTTACCTTCTTCGCTACAAATGGCTGAACTTGACACGAGAAAGGCAGTGGACATGGTCAAGGTGTGTCACTTCGTGGATGCAAATCTTTGACTTAGCTCACTATGCACACACAGCACACTATGTATTTTCTGTTTTTCTTTGGTATTAGTGGCAATATTTATGGAAGCGTGTGCTTCATCTTCAGTGCAGACCAAAGATGACGGTACTTCATTGAATGCTAAAATTTTGGGTCTGCAAAATAGATGGGATGATATTTGTCAACGTCTCCATCATGCTCAGCCATTCTCCAAATTTGATGTTTCCCAAGCCACATCCCAGGCCGCCATTGCTGAGGGTTTTCAGTACCTAACAGGTAGGAAAGAGAGCAGAAGCAATAGTAGCAGCAGAGATTCATCACTAAACGAGAATCAATGTGCATATCTAAATCTTGGCGCTTGTTTGGACAAGCAAAAGATCTTTCCAGGGAAATACTGTGCGGTTTCTGAAGTTGAGAATGTTAATCACCAATCTAAGCTACTTGAAGAAGTTCCAAGATGTCAGCAAGAAGAGAAAGAGAGCCCTTGGCTTACCCCTAACCCTATGGCCAATGTGAGTCTGCCCACTGACAGGACATCATCTTTTTCTGTCACTTCTGTAACCACAGATTTGGGGTTGGGAACACTTTATGCATCAAGCACTCGAGAGCTGATTACTACAAAATTATGTGACCCTAGGGAGCATCAGGAGCACTTCTCAGGTTCCAGTTCTGTGGAGTATGATGACAATACTTCACTTCAAATTGCACAATCTTCTTCCTGCTCTGGCCCTTCTTCCGGAGGGCAATTCAATTTAAGAAATTTCAAATCAGTGATGAGAGCTCTTTCTGAACAAGTTGGTTGGCAAGATAGAGCCACGCTTGCTATTAGCGAAGCTGTATCCCGCTGCAAAGCTGGACATGGAAGACACCATGGTTCAAATTCCAAAGGAGATATATCGTTTGCTTTCCTTGGACCTGACAGAATTGGAAAGAAAAAAATCGCGTCAGCACTTGCTATGGTAATGTTTGGCAGTATCCAAAGCTTCGTCTCCATGGATTTGGGCTCCCATGGTAAGGTTAACTCATCAAACTCAATGCTTGAAAGCCAAGAATTACATGATGATGAATTAGGGAGGTCGACAACTTTTGTTGATTATATTGCCTCAAAGTTGAGCAAGAAACCCCATTCGTTAATCTTTCTTGAAAATGTTGACAAGGCTGATCCTTTGGTCCAAAATAGCTTGTCCTACGCTTTGAGGACTGGTAAATTTCCAGATTCACGTGGAAGAGAAGTTAGCACCAACAGTACAATTTTTGTGGCAACCTCAACAATTACAGTGGGTAATACAAACTTACTCTCAGAGAGAGAAACCATTAGGTTTTCTGAGGAAATGATACTCAGAGCTAAAAGCTGGCAAATGCAAATATTAGTGGAACATGTTGCAGAGGCTGCCACTAAAAGCAGTCAAATGAAGGTTAGGATGTCAAGAGAAGTAACCTCTGCAGTCTCATCTGGAAATAAAAGAAAACTAGATGTAACCAGTGACTCTATGGAGCAGGAAAGCACCTGCGAGTCTAGCAAACGGGCCCATAAGCCATTGCGATCCTATCTGGATTTGAATCTTCCTGTAGAAGATACAGGAGAGTGTGCCAACTGCAGTGACAATGACAGTGACTCTATTTCTGAAAGCTCACAAGCTTGGTTGGAATATTTTTCTGATCAAGTGGATGAAAAGGTGGTATTCAAGCCATTTGATTTTGATTCTCTTGCTGAGAAGACAATGAAGGAAATCAGCAAACAATGTCAGAGGGTATTCGGATCCGAGGTATTGCTGGAGATTGATCATGAAGTCATGGTACAGATACTGGCAGCTTCGTGGTTGTCTGAGAAGAAGAGAGCGATGGGGGATTGGATTGAAGAGGTTGTTGGGAGAGGGTTCAGTGAAGCCAAGCAGAAATCCCAAGCTGGTGCCCAGTGTATTGTAAAGCTAGTTACTTGTAAAGGCCTTGTGGTGAAAGAGCAAGCTCCTGGAATATGCCTGCCTTCAAGAATAAATCTGTGAACTGATTTTTTACTGATTAGTGTTTCTTGTAATTATATGTATAGTACCGTATAGCTCTAGTATCTGGAAAGCCCTTTTGGTCAATTGATCCCAGAATCTTTTTTGTGCAGCTATCATTGTGTAACTTTTTATAATAACTTTTTTTTTTAATATTTTGTGGAAGAAAAGGGGATGCCTCTTAGTAGTTGGCCCTTCACTTGCCAAAGCAGTTTCAACTATCAACCATGCCATACTTGAAATACAATTACAAATGACAGGAGTTTCTCCGAAAAAACAAGTGTATGTCGAGAATTTCTGAAAAACACAAGAACAAGTTGATGGATTTTCCTGTATGTATCATGTGAGTATTTCAATTTGTCTGGTGCGCCAGGGAGTGACAGGAGTTTCTCCGAAAAAACAAGTGTATGTCGAGAATTTCTGAAAAACACAAGAACAAGTTGATGGATTTTCCTGCATGTATCATATAAGTATTTCAATTTGTCTAGTGCGCCAGGTAGTGACTCCACCATCAAGTAGAGAGGTTCAGGTGTGCAGCAGCATTCCATGTGCTAATGATAGCTACTGTGATAACAGTGGTAGAGAGGGTTGATTTTGCTTCAGGTTTGCCCGGCAATAGGGCAAAGGCAAATATGGATGAAAAGATTCAAGACTTTGAACCATTCCATCTGTTAGGCCCAACCAAACTATCCATCTCCTTCAACACACACACAAACATTGTATTTGCAGCTATGGTGAATGAACAGAAAAGGCTTGGCATCATTTATAAATTATCAGAAAAACTTTCCTCCCTTCCTCCTGGAGGATTCAAAGCTCGGAAGATTTATCCCCATTTGAAGATCGCAGGCTTGCAGCAGGGTGAGTTCAGACTCTCTCACCATCATGTAGAGTTGGCCTGTCTAGAACAAAGACAGGCAGGCCCAAACTAATTGAAAGTATTATATTTGAAAGCTCCTGTTTGCCTTTTTTTCTCTACTAGATAGTTGAAAGCAATACAGCATATAGCTCACTGTATCAACATCCTATTTCTTTCAACATCCAAAACCCTATCGGTGTTAGGATAGTCCAGAGCGCACTGCCACCTTAATGGGGGCAGCATGACAAGCTCCCTTTGTCTGCATGTTTTTTTTTTTTTTTGTTTCCACTCCTGAAAATTTGTGTTATGTGATGGTCCTAAACTCAGTTTTGGGTTCTCAATGATCACTTCTTCCGTATTTCGTGAGTATTTATTTATGCAGCAGTGCCCATTACCTTTTTCCACCCTTCAGCTATTAAAGTTGATTTATGCATCGTGACGTGTATTTTCCACTTTGAAATGCCCATTGCAGACAAAAAATAAACAATACAAAGAAGAAGAAGAAGAAGGCGGCGAGGCACCTGGAATCACACTGTAAATTGATTGACAGGTTGAAAATGGAACGAGGTGGGATGAGCCATGGCCATTATTATGACGTGTACACTGATTTAAATATATTTTTTATTAAATAAAATAAATAATGCTAATGACATGTATTTGTTCAATATACTGTGAGATAATTTTTATATAATATTAGTTTATAGCTAATATTGCTTCTCCTTGTCATCTAGTTTTGAAATATGCAGTCGCTAATGACCTCATAGTGTGTGTATGATAATAAAGTGCAGAGTGTTTTTTTAAATTATATTAAAATAATATTATATGTATATATATTAACACATTAAATTATCATAAAAATTTTTAAAAAAACCCATGAATTTAATATTTTTTTAAAATAAAAAATAATTTAAAAAACACTTTAGAAACAAAAACAAACACTCTTCTAATTCAGTTAAAATAAACGACAGAACAATTCAAATGCATTCTCATGGTTTGATGTTTTTTTTTCTCGGGGTCGATGGTTTTCTGTAATCAGTAATAATTATCGGTTTGTCTCTTTTGGATTCGTCCGTTACAAATTCTGAGTAATTTCTTCTTCTTGTTTCTTTTATAATTTCTGAGCAATTTCTCTTATAAGTATTTTGACCATGAAATAATCATTCCGTGGTGAAACCTTACTAAAATTGCTTCAACAGTGGATCTATGGTGCTGCATATAATTGTGGTTGTTTTTTAAATAATTTTTCGTGTTGAAATGTATCAAAATAATATTTTTTATTTTTTAAAAATTATTTTTGACATCAACGCATCAAAATAATTTGAAAACACTAAAGATATTAATTTGAAGTAAATAAAAAAATTTCAAATTTTTTCAAAAGCGCTTTTAAAACGCAGAAAAAAACAGGGATAATTGTTTGGGAGTATAGTTGCGGTTGTTTTTCAAAGTGCTTATCACGCGGAAATACATTAAAATGATGTCATTTTATTTTTTAAAAATTATTTTTTATATCAACGCATCAAAATGATTTAAAAATACCAAAAATATATTAATTTAAAACAAAAAAATAATAAAATTTTAAATTTTTTTAAAAATACTTTTAAAATACAAAAATAAATTCAGAAAGCTGGATTATGGGTTAGTTGGATAAACGTAATTAACCTAAATATATATATATATATATTAAAATGATGTCGTGGGTTAGTAAGTCAATGTGTCAACGTGGCTAGCTAGCTAGGCAGAATTTATTAACTATAATTATATATTTAGACTACATGCACATAAATCTCACATGTTATGATGATACTAAATGGAAACTGAGGTTTGATTAAATATTAATAGGAAGACTCGGTGAAGGACGTGTTTGACAAGCTTTTTACAAATTGTTTTAAGTATTTTTTAACTTTTAATTCAAAGAAAAAATATAAGTATATAATTTTTCATTTAAATAAAAAATTGTTACAGTTAATCAAATTTTAAAATTTGAACTTTTTAAATTATGAATTCTAAATTAGACTACATTTCTTCTTTAAAAAAACATTGATTTGAATTATTATTTTTACCAAACGTCCTTCGAAGTCGTTTTAATATACTATTGTAATGAAAAGTATCAAATCCTTGATTTTGTTCAGACAGAAGACTATCTATTGATGTTGCAACCACCAATGGAGAGGAGGGTTTGGCAAGAAAATTCTAACATGAGCATTCTCCGTCGTCATCCTGCCTGTGCTTGTGGCCCAGTGGACTGTGGGTTTTGGTTGAAGCTAGCTTCTTTGAGTTTTCCGTCCACGGAACCCCAGGAGAAAAGGTCCGAGGCGGCTGGCTAAAAAAGTTACCAAAGAGCAGTGGGGCAGAATAGCCATTTAAAATCTGCAGCGTGGCAAAGCCAAACTGATGTACTTTTCTGACTTTTCAGCTGCATGCCGGGGACCATACTGATTGGTGAACTAAGCAGTGATGTCATATTTAAATCAAAGCTCACCTTTTTGGAAGTCCGTTCGACCCATCAATTCTCTGTTTCTTCTTCCTCGTTTCTCGTGTTTAATTTTGTATTTTAAAAATGTTTTTAAAATTTTTTAATTTAATTTAATTTTTTATTTTAAATTAATATTTTTTTAGTATTTTATATCATTTTAATATGTTGATGTTAAAAATAATTTTTAAAAAATAAAAAATATATAATTTTAATATATTTCTTAAAAAAATTTACTTTAAAAAATAATAAATCTCATAACGCCACTCTCTACGCACATCGGACATCACATATTTCAAATATATAATGCTTTTATTATCATAATGATAAAAAAAATTATATATTGATGAAATATAATTCAACTGATACAAATGTTATTCAAACCTCTTACACACACGCGCGTAAAGAGCTTTAAAATTTATTGCTGGTTTGTTTTGTATTTTAAAAATATTAAAAAAAAATTTGTTTTTTATTTTAAATTAATAATTTTTTATATTATTTTAATATACTGATATAAATAATAATTTAAAAATAATAAAAATATTATTTTAATACATTTCTAATTAAAATACTTTTTAAAATATAATTATTACAACATTCTCAAACATTTTTTTATTATATAACTATACAAGACTATTACTTTGCGTGACTTTTAATTCTAGCCTTTTTTTATACCTTTTAAACTTTAACTTGGTATTTTCACTTGGTCATATATATTTGTTATTGTTGTTTAATTATGTTTTTATATATATATAATAGTATTAATTTATATTTTTATATTATTTTGATATGCCAATAATAAAAATAACTTTTAAAAACATATTTTAATATATTTAAAAAAAAACTTTAAAAATCAATTTTTATTACACTACAGACATGTTTTGGTTACAAATACTGTGGCATATTCATCGCTTAAATTTAGAATTTTCCTCTGCCAAATCTTAAACATCTGTGCTTTAACTTTTAAGTACTTAGCTGCAGTAATGTAATTCTATTTTCAAAATTGATCTTTCCGGGTACTTTCACTTAGAACCGGTTCACGGTAGAAAGATCCTATAACAATTAGGATGCCTTGTCTAATTAGAACATCCAAGGGTTTTTTTATTTTTTATTCCTGAACCTTGGATCATATGATGGAGATTTAGGGTTTAATGGTAACGTGCTCGGGTTTGATCAGACTAACATCAACCATCAAAGTCAAGAATTTTATTAATGTATCTGTGTTTAGAGTGTTTGAAAGTATGATATTGTATTTTAAAATATTTTTTATTTAAAAATGTATTAAAATAATATTTTTTATTTTTAAAAAATTATTTTTAATATCAAAAACAATATTATACTGGATTTCAAAGCTATGCATTAATTTACAGGAAGTGCATTGTATATTATTTATTCTCTTTTCCTGGAACAAAAGTCTACATTAAGTCGTCGTAAAGAGTAACAATGTCGTGACAGGTTTCCCTCCTCCGGCCAATAGTCATCGAGAGCATGGGGAAAGGATGAATACATTTAAAAGCAACTATTCTTAAAGTTTTATTTTTTTAAATATTTTTTATTTAAAAATATATTAAAATATTATTTTTTATTTTAAAAAAATTATTTTTAATATTAACAAATCAAAACAATCTAAAATCATAAAAAAAATAATTTTAAATAAAAACAATTCAAAATTTATCCAATCCTTAATTGAAATGCAGTACTTGACAAAAACACCCCCAAGTCTTCTCTCATGGGGATATGCAAAAATCTCTTTTCTCCATTCTTGTTGGCTATCAACAAGGTTCATGAGTGTTTATACATACCCATCACTCTTGTATGAAAGAAGAGAGAAAGATCCAATCATCTAGGTGATGGTTTAGTGGTAAGAGTTTGGGACCAAGAGGTTTGCTTCCTCTGTGGTCTCAGATTCGAGCCCTGTGGTTGCTCATATGATGGCCACTAGAGGCTTACATGGTCGTTAACTTCAGGGCCCGTTGAATTAGTCGAGGTGCGCGCAAGCTGGCCCGGACACCGACGTTAAACTAAAAAAAAAAAAAAAAAAGAGAGAGCAAGATCCATTTGCAACTTGTAAAGCTAAAAGGAGCAACAATGAACAAAATAAATTATAATTTAGAAACAATGGTGGTTGATGTAGTTTTTTGTGATGTTTTATCACAACAAGAAATGTATTTTACCCTGACTAAATTAAGCACTAGTTATTTGAAATGTATACATGTAGAATTAGGCACCGATGGGAAGGAAGTTTCAAACATGTTTCTTGTTAAAATTTGAAATTTATTTTGCTTTGAATTAATTTTTTTTAATTTTTTAAATTGTTTTGATGTGCTGATGTTAAAAATAAATTAAAATAAAATAAAATAATTTATATTTTTATATAAAAAAACTTTAAAAAAAAAAACACAATCTCAAAACATACATTATTATTGCTGTTCAAAGACCAAAAAAAAAAAAGAAGTCTCCCTGCTAGTCCTTGCAGCCATGCTCCTATTCAAATGACCATCGTATAGCCGGATAGGGTGATGAATAAATACGTGTTCTGACTAATACACATAAAAGCAACTTTTCCATTCCACAAGTGAAAACGACATGATCAAAGCTCTTTCTGGCCCACTTGGGGTCCTGATCACCATATCTCTCATGCAATCTTCGATGTCGTTTATGTTCTTGTGGGGTCGTTTTTTGAAGCACGCCATGGATTTTTCACCAACCTTGACATATTCAACTAATCATAGTCAAATTGGGATTTCATGTCCACGCCTTTTTCTTTGTGGTTGTCCATCTTGTTTTTTAACTATTTTTTTTATTTTTAAATTATTTTTATGTATTAATATAAAAAATAAAAAATATTATTTTAAAAAATCCACTCAGCCGTTTCCTTACTTGAACATTCA
>Ga0307518_10003038_pt1 | contig 12143 bp, 7 predicted proteins | sample 25_EM_MG_FD_203889 | JGI IMG/M metagenome (GOLD analysis project Ga0307518, IMG submission 203889) | Populus trichocarpa ectomycorrhiza microbial communities from riparian zone in the Pacific Northwest, United States - 25_EM | ecosystem: Host-associated > Plants > Roots > Unclassified | place... | reverse complement strand
GGAGATAGCAGAATTTCCCCTCCATTTTACTCGCTGGTCGGAAGGCAGTTCCCCAGAACGTTGCCCTTCAAAAAACAAGATTGCCTTGCCAAGGGCATCACCATAGCTAGTAGCTCTGGAGCATGGCTCTTCACTTTCCATGGCAAGACTAACCAAGACACAATACAATACAACACCCCAGACAACTCCACTATGCCCCATGATTTTTTTTTTTAACTCGATGGCTCCCATGTGTCTAATTTAGATCACTTAATGGTATTTATAGACCAGTTTTACTACAAATATGCTGTATGGTTATTGAGTGTTCCTTTAAGTTATTTTGTTACGTAATTGTAAAAATGGTGTGGATTCGTCAATGGTTTAAATGAGGATGACAAAACAGAATGGAGATGGCGTGAGAGGTTCACACAAAGTCTTTTGAAGGGATGGGTGGCGTGAGAGGCTTACACCAAGTCACAAAGATTATACAATCATGATACTTAGATACTGGCACCCACTCCTTAAACGTCATTAGCTACCATCATACTCTTATGCATGTATTTTACATGATGTGGAAAAAAATAAAATTAAATCTCTCTTTTTCTTGGTTACTCCTTGACGTCTCTTCAGCAGAACAGTAACAGTAGCCCTAGTCTAGCTCTAAATGGAGATTTTTTGTATTAATCATAAAGCTGTCTCCAAGGGGACAGTGAATCTTTTTCTTTAACATTCATCTAAAATATTATACCCTCTGCTGTATTCGAACTTGATAAATCTTAAAAAGAAGCTTTGCCTTTGGGCAGCGAAAACATATGAACGAACGGCTACCCTTCGATGTGAGACGACTGAGCCCAGTCCTTCTTTAGGTGAAACAACTACCGCCTGAAACTTTTTCATACACGGCAATGTAAATCTCATTTCTGTCTACGTTCAATGCGATTCTTCTAGCCATGACTGTTTCCTTGTGGTGTCTTTCTTGCATGTATCTATTTTCCAATTAATGTTGGTAGAAATACACATGTATAATTCTTTTTAATAGAACAAGAAGTAAACTTTATCACAGGATATTCCCCGGACTAACAGCCCGTTTTTTCAGTAGCAACAGAGCCGCTGTCAGTCACTTCACTAAACAACCACATGTCCCTCTTGAATTTCACATCGAGTGGCCTTATTTGTTAGGCATTCTTGAGAGATGAGTCTTTGCCTTCGTGTGCATTTGCTTGTGCTTTCTGCAATATTTAGCTTGTAAGATTACAAATTTAATCTTATGATATCCTTATCCCCAGTTATTTGAGAAATCAAATTTATGTAACAGCCTTTGTCATATTGAGTTTCGAAAATGAAGCATAAAATAAGTTTATAGCATAAGGATCGCGACCTTTCCAATGGATGACATAAAAAAAGGAGTTTACATGCATGGACTGATAATATATAAAATCCTCGTATATGTAAAGCAGCGTCTCTGATGAACTTGTTTTAACTACATTTTATTTCATAGAAATCTTCAGATTTGAGTATGTGTGCAGAGTGGTCTTCTGTTTCTTGTTTCTTGCTCCTTGTTTGTACATGCTACGAGGGCTTTTCCCCTGAATTAGTATTGCATCAGATTGCGGAATCTCCGGGTGCTGTTCACAGGCATAGCCTTCCTCCATAGATGATCTTTTGTTCTGGTTTTTGAATGTGATGCAGGTAGCTTCTATTCTAAAATCAAATCGAACATCCATATCCAAAAACATCAAGAAAATTATGATTTCATGATCTCACGAAAAAAAACTTAAACATGCTGTGAGAGGAGGATAAGCAAACCATACACGCACAAGCTACACTCTTTTCATTTGTATTTGTCATGTTCTTTTTCTCCGCTGATTCTTGCAAGCATTAGAGCATATTGCTGCAACTGCACTTGGTATAAATGGTGCAAATGGTAATCAGCACAATAGTGAATCAATAATTTGAACCTCAAAAATGGATCTTGAACTCCATTCCCAACAAAATCATTTTGAACTTGGATTCTTCCAAGAAGATATGAAGTCCAGCAAGATTCTTCACAAAGTAGATTCTGAAAATGAACTCTTTTAATTATAGCAAGTTACAGAGCTGTTTCTCTTCGACCGAGTTCTCTACCTTTTCAACTCCTATACAAAATCTCTGAAGCAAATTTGAATTTATAAATGACTGCAAAATCCTCCCCATTTCTTACATTCTGCCTAGATATGTACCTCCTTCTAGGAAAAGTGAAACAAGAGTTAGGAAAAGTGAAACAAGAGTGTAAATAGTGTATACTTTCATGCCACATGAAAGCCGTAGATATTCTGGGAAGCCAGAACTGAAGCCAGAACTGCGCAGGAAAGGTTCAAGCATTATAAGCCATAGAAGAGCATTTTCCTTCTTGAGAAGGAAAACCTAAATTGTTCTGTCTGTCCACAGAAGCACTTCTTGAGACTAACTGAAGCAGGGTTTGTGGCACCATGTAGGAAATCCTTCTGGAAGCTTTGCCCATAAGAATGCGCATCATTTGATATTTCTCTTTTTCAAGTGAATCAGACGTTTGTGAAGAGATGACATGATGCTTACAATGGAAAAGCTCCCAACTCCAGGCCATGCCTTGATAGAAGTACCTTACGTTCGCCGACCCATTGTAGCTGGTAAGAGAGGTCCAGATTATGTATTAACAATTTCAAATTGTCTGCATAAGTCGAATCCCGGGCTTTCTCCTTAAAAAAAAACATCACAAAAGTGTCATCACCTCAAATTAGCTGTGCAAATCAGAGGAGATACTTTTGGTTTACACTAATCTATCTTGTACGGGATTAAATTGTCCACCAAAGAAAGATACAGCAATTCAACAAAAAAGTAATTTTAACCACTTGAGGTAGCATTTTGCACAGTTCACTAGCTAGAAGGAAAATCACCTGCAAATTGGCCTGGTTATCATGCCCCAATATGCTTGCCATTATGCTAGACCTAGAAGAATTGGGTGAAAATCCTTCCCATGGAGGTACAAATATCAGTTTGGTGCACTGGACAGGAGCCAAGTTTCGACTAAGTTTCTCCCACCACACAGATCCTAGTGACCACCATCTTATCATCAAGCCATGCTCAGAAAATGCAACCAGTCCCTGCACGTTTCATGACAAATTCAGATAATTGCAGGAAAATCTTAAACAACTAACAAATTGTTATTTTCATCTTTTGTTGACTGATTGCACCAAAAATTTAAGAGGCTTCCAAGCCTCCAAACTATTCAGGATCTTGTCAAAAAGGTAACATTGATAGGTTTCATAGCCAACAAGGTTGCAGCAGATACCTTTACAATTACCCCAAGGATAACTGAAGGTGTTAAAAATTTTTTGAAGAAGTTCTGCATGCTTCATACATCTATCAGAGCTACTCTCAACTTGAAAATAGCACAATTCCACTTCATGCCACATGTATATATGACTAAGTTCTGCATTCAAAATATATACTTTCCTAACTCACATAGAATTCCTATTTATATCATGTGGTTCCTCAGACTCTAAACTATGAAAAACTTCAAACCAAAACTCGCAGACTCTTTCTTGGATTCAAAGAATAAAATAGAATGCATAGGCATGGCAGAACAGCAGATGACACATGCCATGATCGTGTGTGCATGTGTGTTTGTGTCTGTGTGTGTGTGTGTGAGAGAGAGAGAGAGAGATCAAATATTATATGAATAGCCCACAAAAAAAGTTCAAAACTATTATGCAGAAAGTCAATTTGATTGGTGGGTAGCCCAATCATGTCCATGAGTCAAAGTCAAGCCTTTTAAACCGTTGATTGCACAGTCTAAGCCAGAATTGGCTGGCTGGTACAAGTTTAAAAATTGTCTATTTGAGGCCTTTGAACAACGTATACCTCTCCATCAGGGGCAAAGCTCAAAGCTGATATTACAGTGATCACTGCCATTTCTGATGCTCCTGAAAGCAAATTTGGAAGACCAGGGGGTCCACATGCATCCAAGACTTTTATTTTTGTCACACTAACATTAGAAAGCAAAGATAGACTTAATATCCCAACAAATAAAAGATATAACAAGCAAGAGGCGTCAGAGAAGTATAAAGCCAACTCCAGCGGCACATTCAAAAAAAAAAATACATAAACTAATGGCAAAATTTTACTATTCGCTCCAATAATATTCTCTGACTTACAGTACAATTTATCATGCAAAACTCCAACTTCTGTTAACAAGTAAGCAACTAGTAATATAAGCATTGATTGATTTGTCCTTATAATCCGGCCAGGCAGTTATGTACTTAAGAACATCTTTGAAACGAAGAAAACTCCAAGAAATTTATAAGAAGCCAGTAATTCTCCTGTGTATTTCGTTGGGATCTCAACTGCTAAAAGGACAGGTAGGATCAGGGAAGAACTTGGCTTAAAATCATACTGAAAGAAGAAAAGCGGAAAAAGGTATGCTTGTTTGCTGGAATAGTTCTACAGATAAGGGACAAGCAACCTCTAGGGCTGTGGGCCTTAGTCCTGAAAAGCAAGGGTTCTTATATCAATGGACGCTTTGAGCCAAGGTAATCACGGAGGCAGATTGAATGGCACACACAGCTAATTGAAATCACAATTGTCTTTCACCTGGTATTGTGGCTATTATATGAGCCATCTAGCTGAAAACATAAACCCAACTTGATACTTAAAACCATTGACACCGAAAGAGCTGGGAACTTTAGTTAAGTGATGGCCATCACGGCCCCCCTTGGGACAAATGATCTATGAAAAGGAGAAATCTTAGAGCATATCCAGACTTAGCAAACTTGACTCCTAGGATGACATGATTCAGTAAACTTGACATAGATAAACATGAGAATTGTACAGACCCCCCCAGGTCCCGAAAATAAAATATAATAATGTGAAATTCTTTTGAATCTGAAAATCATGCCAGCCATACCTTTGCATGTCATAAACTGAAATAGTAGCATTATTTATCATTCCAATTGCATCGCCAACAGCCAATCTGGTAGATGTGTCATTCAGGGCTACCATAGGAAATGCCTGTACCATTTCCTTTAGTGCTGTCATTGAACTTTGAAGACAAGTTTTGCGCATGATTGAGTTGCCAGGATCCATAGTGTGTAAAATGAAGCTAACCACCTGCAGATCTGTCCATGTGTCACATGAAGATTCAAAATATGAAGCATACAGTCTGAAGTATTGTGCATGATTTTTTTTTAGGAATGTAATCAATCCTGCTGACCTTATCAAGATATTGAGCCAGGTGCCGTGGAGAACCACGCACAACCCTTATTAGTGTTGTGAGGGATACCAGATGAACAGGCGAATCAGATGCAGTAGACCAAATTTGGCCCTCTATGACAGTTAAAAACCCTGGTATATCAGCCATAGCTAAACTTGGAAAAAGTATCCCAACCAAAGTCTCTCGAATGAAAGATGGTACAGATGAATGATGTCCAGCAGAGTTGGCAGATTGACCACTTACACACTCTATCTGGTAGAATATATCCCCAATGAGGCGAGGTATTTCAGAACTAATGCATGCCTCCCATGTACTCTCCATACCTTCTGCAAGGAGCTCTGCCGCAGTGGAACTATATGTTTCATTCATGTCCATAACCAACTTAATTAAAGGATGAGCAACCAATGTGGCGATACTTGGTTTGACAAGGCTAGGGTACCACACTGCCAATGCAGCTGCAACAATGACGTGAGATGTCATTGCATCTTGACTTGTCCCTCCAACACATGAAATCCAGTCTTGCATTTCAAATGACTCTAGCCAATCAAGTATTTTGGATCTTGCTGCTTCAGTAATTCCCTGTTTTTCCAGTGACTTGTCAGGAAATTCTACAGCCTGAGGGGTTGCTTGTGGTTCAGGTGACATGTCAGATGCCAAATCATTTGTAGATGTCCCTCCTACATTTGAAACTTCAGCTTCATTGTCTCTAATTTCACTCAAAGATCTCACAAGTTTTCTGTGTGCATTCATTTTTTTACCACATAGAGGGAGTGGGATAGACCGTGAAGCAGCACAATGGAATAAAGTGCGGGCAGCCATGCGTACATGTTCACTTTCATCTTGCCAAAAACTAACCAGAAGCTGTTTCCAAAAAAGCACACAGAGACTTCAGTTAAAAATAAAAATTAGAGGATAAAAATAGGAACTTGTCAAGCACAATTCCATCAGTGCAAGTTTCAGGACTGGTATGATTGTCAAGATGCTTCAGGGAAAAAAGTTGACCTGGAGTAAAGGGGGCTTTATATCTGGAATTTTGTCTGCAAAACTCCGAGTGTAAAATGCTGCTAAGGCACTGAAAACAATGTCCATTAGATCAAAACTTGTGAAAGTTGACAGCAAAATGCACATGGGTTTTTGAAAATTAGCAAACAAGAACACTGATTTGATCTGTAAGACTAGTGATTTGCGTATCATGGTACTAGTCTTGCAGAGTAGATGCTAGTGTCTGCAGGAAAACAAATATGCAGTGTCATAGAATGCCACATGCAAGAATGAAGACATGCAATAGGTTTCCTCTGAAGGTCTCCTGCAACAGACCAAAATAAAAGGCTATTTACAATTTTACATTTAAATTATTATGTAAAAACAAATTAAACCAAGAAGCTAAATATTATCCCAGTGGCCATTTATTGGCAGCCTAATATTGTAAAAGCATAATTACAACCAGAAGAACAATCTCGACCAAACTTCAGAATTTGTGAAGGAAAAGGTAGTTCACACACTTTGTTACCATAAACCATTCAAATTTAAATATCTCATTTATAGCTATTTCCATTTCCACATTTTGATTTATCTCACGATCCTATACAGAATCCTGATAAATAGCAGATTTAGTTTTAACTCAGAAAAACTATATTAATATAAAGAACCATAATACTCAGCAGCTTACAATTTTTGGAGAATTCGCTAAGAATATGTAACAGTAGTCTGATATCATAGGAGCTTCTATGGAGAAGCATCACAATACCTGGTGACTGGTGAACTGCAGCGAGACAGGCTAATCATGCGTTGGGCAATGGACACCATCGTAAGTGACCTCATGGCACAAAACTCTGATGATGATTTCCAGAGCTGAAAAGTTATCAACGTCTCAAAGAAAGTTGAAATGAGCCAAATAAGAAAACAAATCCCAGTATTTAATAGGTTCATCCAAAAGTACCTCAAGAATAGAACTCAAACCAGGAAATGACAGGGTCAAAGACCCCTTGTCACCTTGCAAACCAGAAGCTATGATCAAATTCTCTGGCCGATTTAGCTTCATTTCTGTTACTAGCAATTTATCAAGCTCACTATCCAGATTCCACAAATGCAAGAATGACAAGCTAAATCGAAGTGAATATTCTTCTAGTGACCTAATCCAGTCATGCTCCTCAATGGTATCAGTTGAGGTCCCATTCTTATCAGAACCACCATCAAAGTTCATATCCTGAGTTCTTGGGGTGCTAGTTCCCTGTTCCTTGACATCTATATTCTCTTGCTTAACAACACCATTAGCTGCCGGCTCATGTTTCTGAAAAGGAAACATCAAGGACGCAAGGTCAAAACTCAAGGCTGCAATCCCAGGGAACGGGCAAGTGCATCCAATGGCATGCTTGTTCATTTGTAGGAAAGATGGCGTGGTTGGTAATATTCCTTTCTTGACCTGTCCTTGGGAAGCAGTGGGGTCCATTGCATTTTTCATGTTTGACATCATTCTTGGTGAGCTGACCTTCTTCTCCAGAAGCTTTGAGTGGGATTGAGAGAAGGTTTCATCTTCAATTACTGGAAGAAGCAATGAGGACACTGAAGTGTTTCCATTCAATATAGAACCAGATATAGAATGCACACTGATTTCTTTACAAAAATGATCGAACATTGAGTGAGAGGCTGTTCCGTGAAGAACGCGCTCTCGGGCACCGGTTTTTACATCCCATATGTACAGAGCATCGACAGTATCAGATAATCCTAAATGGCTCTGGCAGAGACATGCAATGTAACCTCTTGCACCATCCCACACAACCTTTTCAAGATAGCTTGGGTGCCCTGGAAACATTCTCTCTACACGCAAAGTTTCAAGAGAAGTTAGAGCAACACATGAGTCCTCCCCGACAGAGAGAAAGCAATCACCCCAAGGACGTTCTGTCCGTGCTGAGGGAAAGATTATTTGACGCACTGAAGCTATATGTTGGTGCATCACAGTAATGAGGTTTCCAGTGTCAAGATCCCAGATGCGAACTGTGCAGTCCATGCTTCCAGAAACTAAAACATGACTGAAACTCCATCCTCTGGCAGCACCCAACATCCGATGCGCTGCCAAACAAAGCACAGCGCCTGTGTGCCCTGAAAAATATTGCCTGGATACAGGAGAATCTACATCATTACGTGGACTTTCACCGTGAGAATCTGGTTCAAGAAGCATATCAAATCGTACAACTTCTATTTCACCATTAAAGAAGCCATATACAACAGCATAAGGGAAAAAATGATTTTCAGAAACAACCATGGAAGAGGATACAGTTTTTCCGTTGCACACAAAACCAAAACTTTCATCAGCATGTTTATTATTTTCAGTTCTTGAATTTGGAACAGAGCTTTGAGCAGAAGTTATCCTCATTTTCCCGACACCTTGGTTATTAATTCCAAGGAGGCTAGAGTTTGAGACCCAATCAGCAAAAAAATCGCTTTCACCAAGCATTTTGCGTTGTTGGGATGACTTTCCATGGTTATCATGCTTTCGACATAGAGACCAGATTGTGACATGGGGTTTCCACTGTAAAGGCTCTTCGTCATCAAAGCAAACAGATTCAATTCGAAGAAGATAATTGTTCAACTGAATGAAAGAAAACAACAATCTCACATCAGCAGGATAAGAAGCAGCAGGAATCTCCCAGAGAGTTTCAGATTTAAATACATTGTTCAGATATGATACAATATATACAATAGCAGAACCTCTACTATTCCAGACAGCAAAATGTCCACAGAAATTATCGTGCTGGGCACTCTGCATTTCACCAGCTTCACCAATTTCAAGAAACATGCCTCCCAAAACATGTGATTGGGCAAAATGGTCCTCGACACAAAGGATATCTTCAGCAAAAGAAGTCTCTCCAATTGTAGTTTCGCTGGTCAATAGCCTAAATATGCAACGTGTTTTTAACACTAGAGCAATAAGGTTCCCACGAGTTGCACTTGACACGACCTGTCCTTCTTTACTCGAACCATTGCCCCAATTAACCACTTCCAGCTGAGAACTCTTACGCAAGCCACTCCCACCATCACCAACTGGATTTGACTCCTTCAAGATCGGAACCAATTCCACCTTACCAGATGAATCAGCGATAAAAACAGAATGCTTCTCCCCATCTTCACCCAACAAAACTACATCCATAAAATCCAATCGCCCAATTGATAAATTCCCATGAAAAACAGACTGTACAATAGTGAGACTATACGTATCAACAATCACAACAGTACTCTTCGGATGTTTCCCAGGCAGACAACCTTTATCCACTGAAACCTCACCCCCTTCAAGAGAATCAATAGAATGACGATCTGATGAATGCGCAGCATCAATAAAACAGCACCCTATACACACATATCTCGAACTCGTAGGCAATGTCCGAACAAAACACGGACTTCCAACCCAAGGGGGGAGTTTCCTTCTACGCCGGCAGTGTCCACTTCCTCTACTCCAAACACACAATACACCAAATTTACACGCACTAATTAACGCATCATAAGTATCGGAAGCAGAACTTCCATCACCATTACTCGAACATTTCGTTTTGGTATCTTCTCCCGTGACCACCATGGGACAACAAATGCTAAGATCAGCTATCGGTGCAGCGTGGCCACACAGCATTGCAACCGGTTTAATTTCCTATCAAATAAAAATTAAAAATAGTTAACCTAAATCATCAGCGACGATTTACATTGATAACATAAGAGAGAATAAAAAAGAAGACTGTTTGGTTGCTGGGAGATTAAATGATACAGCTAACAGAAAACAGATTCGGTAACTAATGAGGTAAGTGTAGTTTAAGAGAAGGAAGGGGCTGAGGTGAGTTACCGTGTTGGAATCGGAAGAAGAGAGGTTCCAGCAGAGAATGGAGCCATCGGATCCACCAGTGTAAAGGGTTGGCGGGTGGTTAAGTGAGGCGGAGGCGGTGACTTTGTGAGATGGAGGTGTGTCCGGCCATATACACGCCACGGATCGGCACTTCATGAACTGTGTGAGTCAGTTTTGGAGTGGGAGAGAGGAGGGAAATGAATGAGACGAGGAAGGAAGGAAGCAGAAGTTGTTTGCTTCCGTTGAATTACTCTTGTTTCGAGTTTGTATTGTAAGCGGAGACGGGCTTCGTGCTTTGTATTAATCGGCTTTTTTTTTATCAATGGGCTTTAGTATGACCCCAAATGGACCCATCTTTACGTAAAATCCATAAAGATAAAAAACAATATTTTATTGGCCAACAATAAAATAATAAGTCATTAAAATAGTTGATGAATGTGATATTTATAAGTAAGGTAAGATAAAATTATAAAAATGGTGGCTTATCCTAGCCTATTATAAAATGTGCACGTGAAGAGATATTATTATGGATTTTATATAGTTATTTTCAAAATCTAAAAGTAAAAACATTTTATAGTAAGTAGTGGAGGATTAATTTATAAATTATACACATTTTATTATATCAACTCATCCATTTAGAACTCAAGACATAGCGTAATTATTTTTTGATTACAAGTTTCATGAATTACTAGCTACATTTATAAGTTTATTTTGGAATGAGCTATTTAAAAAGTTAGGAGTAATGCTGCTAATGAGTTTAACTTATTATCCCCAACAAGATGGTCAATTAATAAGGATAAATTAGTGTTTGGAAACCTACTTAATGTGCATGACAATGTACAATAAAAAAAAATGTGCATAATCTTTATTACGCTTCCAAACAAGCCTTGGTTTCAAGAAAGAAAAAATCATGCATTAGATTGAGTAGAGGTAATAACATTTTGTCATTCTCAATAAAAACTAATCCTATATCATAAGAGTAATATGATCGTGAAGTTTATTGGTCATTTACTAAAATTGATCATGAACAATTTAATTTTTTGATATTTTTAAATTATAGTAAAATAATTAAATTATTTTTAAAAACAAATTTTATTTAACTAGTTGCTATAAACTTTTTTGGATTTTCACTTTCAAAGCATGGTAAAATGACTATATTATCCTTAAAAATAAAATATTTTTAATTGAAATTCATGGTTTTGTTTTTTTCATTTTTCATCCTCTTTTTTTTTGTTATAATTAAGTAGACTAAGGAGAAATTTAGTATTTAAAAAAATATAAAATATTATTTAAAAATAAAAATAGTTAACGCGTGTATTAGTTGGATACGTCCATGCTTTTTAGGCGACACATGAAGTTTCTCTGGGTGGCCAAATATCACTTTTCATTATGGCGTTGGAAGCTCCCTAACATCCTCTTCATGGTGGTCAGACGCGTGTATACGGCGAGGTAATGATCGGGATTCGATGAACTTTTTCTCTTCTCTTTTCTCTTTTCTCTTTCCTAGCCTTAAGTTTTGTGTACGCCCTTTCAAAAATTAAAAGTGTCCTGTCAATTTGTATTTATATTAATTTTTGTCTTCACTCATTCAATTGTTATTTGTTTTGTTTTTAATACTTTTTAAAGTTGATTTTGTTTTTCAATCTCGTCCATCATCAATTGATTTTATTTAAAAAAATTATTAAATTTAGTCTTCATTTTTTATAATTATTTTTTTGTTTTTATTATTTTCTTAATTTATTTTATATTTCATTTTTGTCCCTCGTTGTTTTATTTCGTTTTGTTTTTATACCATATTTGATTCTTATTTTATTTATTGCTATTTATTTTGTTTTTTAATCTTTCCTTGATTGATTTTTTTTCTAATTTCATCCCTCAATATTTAGATGATTAGGAATTTTCCTTTATGATTCTTTTGTGTTTGCCTTTTATAGTGTAATCTTGATCTTATAAACTCGGTCATAGGCTTCGAAAATTAGCCCAATTTGATTTTGGTCCCTTTTCTAGGTCTTTTTTAAAAATTGATTGTTTTTATTTTTATTCTTCAACTTTAGGTGGTTAAAACTTGAGCTTCATAACTTTTTTCGCTATAATTTATATGGGGTTATC
>Ga0307518_10003037_pt1 | contig 12146 bp, 9 predicted proteins | sample 25_EM_MG_FD_203889 | JGI IMG/M metagenome (GOLD analysis project Ga0307518, IMG submission 203889) | Populus trichocarpa ectomycorrhiza microbial communities from riparian zone in the Pacific Northwest, United States - 25_EM | ecosystem: Host-associated > Plants > Roots > Unclassified | place... | reverse complement strand
GAAGAGGTGGCTATCGTTGGGTATATGAACTCTGATGACTGGTGGATAGTGCTCCTTGACTCTAAAATAATTGGAAGAGGTGAAAGAAATGGAAGTGAAAGAAGATTTTTAACGAAAAAATAATGACTATTTTAGTGAAAAAATTTCTAAACTGTTACTTATTATTTTTTCACTACATGTTTTTTTCCTTGATTGATTTTTTTGCATCAAAAACATGCTTTTTTTTATAATTTTGTATTTTCTTAGAAAATTTATGAAAAAAATGGTAAAAAACTAGGTTGTGACGAAGAGATTTTTTAATCATTAATATAAAGATTTAGAATTATATAACTAGAAATAATAAATTGCATGGGATTAACCAGGTAAAACTAAAAGCTCTAGAATTATTTTTATTATTATTATTTCTACAATCTTAAATTTTACTCTTTGTTATTTTAATTTATTTTTTTCATTTACTTTAGTTTAATTTAGATGGTAAATTCTATAAAATCTAGTTTTATTTCTAAATAGTAATTCTTTTGGTAAATTTCAATACTCAATAGTATAATTATTATTTAATTACAGATTTGCAGATTTGTGGTGGTATTGTTCACTTACAAAGAATTATCACACCAATCAACATTGTTGGGTCATTCATTTATTTTGTGAATATGTTTTACCATATGATTACATGAAGAAAGATGCTTTAGAACATTCTTGACAGTGTGGTAGCGGTTGTTTTTCAAATAATTTTTTGTGCCGAAATGCATGCCAATGATATTTTTTTATTTTTAAAAAATTATTTTTGACATCAGCACATCAAAACGATCCAAAATATACAAACCATATTAAATTTTAGACAAAAAAAATTGATTTTTTTAGGAACGCCGTTTGCACCGCGTTCCCCAATGGTTTCTTAATGTCCTGTGCATATGGTTTCCATCCAAAGTGATTTGTGAATATTACAGCAGGAAAAAAAAGTTCACAGCTGATAGATGATGCTGTGAGAGCAAACACTGTAGCTGTTCCTACTTCTCAACTGTTGTCCTGTGGTTGGGGAAAGATTATCAGGCGCAGAAATGTGCAACACAGAACATACAAGAAAATTGTTTGACAACCTATGCTACTTCTCTTATATTTCTGGTTTCATCAGAAGCATGTCTCACTTAATTCATGTTGATGTTGCTTTAAAAAAAAATTGTCTATTTGAAATAGATCTTGGTTTTATTAGGTAAATTGAGATCCAGGTCAGGTCTGTCATTCAGCCACTTCATTTCTCTGTCACTTGCCTTCTCATTTTGGGCAGGAACGTTAATAATACGGCAAGCTATGTGGGATAATGGAAAGATGCAGACTCTCAACTGGCACCGATGTCTGCCTCTCACCAAGAAATCTCGGGTTTGAGCCTCTCCCTTGAAGTTTAAAGGAAAAACTACCAAACCTTAATATTATCTTTATGGTAGATCTCAAGTCACCTTACCAAGTTAAATTTCACTTTCATATTTTGTAGAAGTGAAATGTTAATAGTTCATTGACGAAGCCAGGCATAGCTGGTGTGGAAGTGTTCTCAGGGACTGGTGTGGTCACTTCAAATGCATTTTTTTCTTGTCCCATAGGTAAATTTTTCTTATTAAAACAAGATTATGAGGATGGAAAATCCCAACAATATGCACAAACTGAATTAGACACCAGTTCTATTGATGAGAAGACTAAGATTTTGCTGATACAGCACAAGGGGGCTGTAATTTCAATGGAAATTCTGGATATGTGGATGGATGGAAAGGACAAATGGCCGGGAAGAAAGAAAAATGGAGATTAGATCATGTTCAACCCTTTATAGATACTAGGAAATCGCCACCACTCTTAGGAGAATGAACAAATATTAAACTCACAAAAATACCCAAGGATACTGTTGGTTTTGTGATTAACTGGAACTTTTACAGCAGAGAATTAAAGAGATAAGAAAGTTTTTGTTCTTGGTAAACTGATGTCTTTTTTCACATTGCTTCAGAACTGGTATCACATTATATCTAAGGCACAAATTGTATTAGAAAGTCTTCATCTGATACATTCAAAGCTGGTAACATATCCCTTAACTTTAGGGACCTCTACTGACATTTCTGCAGATTTGCTTCAGCAATAATTCTGCAGAATATCAGTATATTTCTACAGTAAAATACGGTAGACATACACAATAGCAAAATTATCAACATTCTAACAGATACAGAAAGATCACCGCTTTAGAAATTAGAGGTTATAGCTCACCACTGAATGAAATCCACCATAGAGATCCACGGCTAGACATAAGATAAACAAACTTAACTTTATCTTAATCAATCTCACCAACTCTATCCTCTCTTCACTTGAACCACGGGTTACATTTTATATACAAGATCATGCAAATAAAAAAAGCAAAATGTAAGCCACATGAAGTTCAACTGACAGATTGCAACTACAAAAGTACTACTTCGATAAAATAAGGAGAAGAATGGATACATTAGAATGGCTGGAGATATCATAGATTGGCTCATTTAATTCTTTATGGTGCCCAAGTCATTTGGCTTTTAATTTGCTTAACTTTGGTGACTCCCATTAATGATTTTTCAGCTCCTGCGTCAGTTACATTTATGTCTTTGTCATGATTTGGACTGGTAATCCTTTACTTGGAGAGAGTGCTGGATCCCTGCTGATACCATTATCTGCTAGCAACTTCCAAGTAAATTGAGTGGCCAGATAATGGATGGTAACAAGGGTTTCAACTTTTGCAAAGTCATTCCTGGACAAACCCTAGACCCTGCTCCGAACGGAATAAAGCAGTTAGGTAGGACAACCACGTCGGATCAAACTTCGATGGTTCTGGGAAAATGCTATCATTCATGTGTGTCATATTTGTAGCCCGGAATATCAAAAAACCAAAGAAAGAAAAGTATCAAAGAGAATGAGATAGAAAGTGAGAACTGGGGAATTTAGTTGCCACCCTTCAGGAATAATGTATCCGCCACACTCTGGATCTTTAACAGGTTTCCTGAAACCACCAAAGAGGAGAGGGAACATTCTTAAGGTTTTCAATGCTACTTCCCATGTGTAATTCATATTTGAAAGGTTCTTCAGGTTAACAATTCTCCCTTGGGTTTGCTCTTTGTTGATTGTTTTACACTAAGCGCAGAACAAAACGTAAAAGGATCAAAAGAATTGTATGGGAAAGATGACTTTTATTAATTGCATAACTCTTTTAAATAGAGATAGAGTTTTAGTTTAACTCAAAGACTATCAAAACTGAAGATTACATAACAAACAAATAAAAAAAAATCAAACAGTTTTATTCCTAAAGATTTGGTCTTCTAGTAGAGATCTTCAAGCCAATCCTCATTATCAACAAACTCCTGATCTTTTGCAGCTTTTAAGGCATTCTTTCAACATTGCTCCTTGTCTTGACAGCTGCACACACCTAACTAGCTTCTTAGTTCTTCAAATCTTGCTTTTAAAAGAGCTTTAGTCAAAACATATGCAATTTGGTCATTAGTTCTGCAATAAAGTAGAGTAACTTCTTTTTCTTTCTGAACTTCTTTTAAAAAAATATAACTTGATTTTAAAGTGCTTAGTCCTGCTATGAAAAACATGATTATTTGCAATAGAAATTGCAGCTTGATTGTCAACATAAATCTGTGTTGGCTCAAGTTGATCCATATGCAAATCTGCAAGTATTTTTCTTATCCAAATTCCTTGATTTACAATAGTAGTAGCTGCTACATATTCGGTCTCAGTTGTGCTTTGATCAACAACATCTTGCTTCCTTGAACACCAAGAGAACATGCTTGATCCAAAGCTAAGACAATAGACCGAAGTGTTTTTCATATCATCCACATGCAGTTCTTGCCCAGTCACTATCAGAATAGCCATAAAGCATAAAAATTTAAAAATGAGAGAATTTTATACCATAGTTTATTGTACCCTTGATATATCTTACAACCCTTTTTGCACCTTGAAGATGTAATTCATTAGCACAATACATGAACCATGAGAGCAAACTTACAGTAAATGCAATATCATGTCTTGTTGTTGTAAGATACATCAAACACTCAATTAAGCTTCTATACTGACCTTCATCTACTTTGTTTGCTCCATCATTCTTGTTGAATTTTCCTTCAAATTCATATTCATATGAGTGCTTATGCTTTTGCAATTCTCCATGTGAAACTTTTTCAGTATCTCCTTAGCATACTTCATTTGACATATGAAGATTCCATCATTGCTTTGTTTCACCTCCATTCCTAAAAAGTAGGACATCAAACCAAGGTTTGTCTTCTTAAATACGTTGAGCATTTCAGCCTTGAACTCTTCTATTAGTTTCTCATAACTTCCTGTTACAAGTAAGTCATCAACATAAACAGATACAATGATTAAGTTTGCATCAGTTTCTTTTACATACAATCTGGCCTCACTTGGACTTTTGACAAAGCCAAGTTTATGTAAATACTCATCAATTCTGTTATACCATGCTTTGAGAGCCTGTTTAAAGCCATATAATGCTTTCTTTAACAAATAGACCTTCTCCTCTTGCCTTTTGACTTCAAAGCCTTTTGGTTGTTCTATGAAAATCTCCTCCTGCAGATATCCATTCAAGAAAGTAGATTTTACATCCAGCTAATACACTTTCCAATCCTTTTGTGCTGACAATGCTAGTAGCATTCTGATTGTATCAAGTCGTGCTACAGGTGTAAAAGTTTCTGAGAAGTCCACTCCAAACACTTGAGCATAACCCTTCACAACTAATCTGGCTTTGTATTTATTGATAAAACAATTTGCATTTTGTTTGGTTCTATAAACCCATTTGACTTCTATGGCCTTTTTGTGTAGAGGTTTGTCTATCAACACCTATATCATTCTTTTCAATCATTCTAAGTTCCTCTTTCATTGCTTTAATCCATTCGTTATTCTTTACTGCCTCTTCAAACTCTGCAGGCTCACAAATAGCAATATTACTACTTTCATAAATATCAAATAAAGATCTTGTACCTCTAACTGGCTCATCATCAATAATGTCATTAATAATCTCCCAAGTTGATGATCTCTGCTTCTCTATTGATGATCTCTGCTTCTCTTATGGTTCCTCTTATTTCCATTATTTATCTTCTATCAAGTTAACATCTCTACTTACAAGAATTCTCTCATTTTATGGTTGGATGATTCTATAGGTTTTCGATGGATTGTTGTATCCAATGAACACTCCTGGTTCAACCTTCCTATCCAACATGTCTTTTTTAACCTGTGGCACATAAGTAAAACGAAGGCAACCAAAGATTTTTAAATGTTGCAGGTCTGGTTTGTATCCAAACCAAGCTTCAAACAAAGTTCTTTTCTGCAAAGCCCTGGTTGGCATCTTGTTCAGCAAATAAACTGATGTGTTTGCAGCCTCAACCCATAGTTTTTTTAGCAACTCCTTTTCATGCAGCACACATCTAGTCATCTCCATAATGCTCCTGTTTTTTCTTTCACTCATACCATTTTGTTGTGGTGTGTGTCACGGGGTCAATTTTTATCCCAAAAACAGACCTCGCGCGACAGTCTAGTCCCGCTAGACTCAGCCTTTCCCTCACTGATTCACTCGTGATTTGCCTACGACTAGTTTGTCCCACAAACCCAAGAGATTCCCCATACTCTTTTAATGTCACAAGCAAGCGGAATAACACTAATGAATATGAACAGAATGCACAACACAACAGATTATAGGAACAAGTCCCAACATTTTCATTAACTCAACTAAAGGATTACACAAAGTCCTTCTTGTGTGCTATGCCCATTCACGTTCTGCATGCTACATAATTTACAGCATATCTATTCACAAGATAATGGAAGTTACAAGTAGAAACTGCCTCTAACTTTCTGCACAGGTGGAGCACCCATTATCCCATGTTTTGGCCATTTCTTTCCCACATAAAAAACTATCGCAATTACCGATAACTGCTTCCAAAACTGCTGCAACTGCATTGGCATGTTCTCCTACAAGCCAATTGCCCACTGCCAGCACACATGCTGTCAGCGTAACTGCCTCGCATGCCTTGGACCGTCCGCTGTCCCAGTTAAGATTCGTTGTCGAACATCAACCCATGCCCTGCCGAATCGTTGACGTACACTGCTACCGAATCTACCAACGCTCATGCATGATGCCACTATCGATGCATGTTGCCATTCATGCCAGTAGTGTTTACGTCAAATCTAGGACTGCCTATTGTCCAGACTTATCATCAACCCTTATTGCCGATTTTGTCGACGCTGCCGAATTCCATCGACACTACCGATCTCATCAGTGCTGTCGAATTCCCCACTGTCTCATTGTGTCATCCCAGCACTGTTTCGTCAAGCCTTGGACAATCCTCGCTCAAGTCTCAACTCTCGTCAGCATACTGTTGCGCTAGCTGTTGTGTGCTGCTGCACACACACTCTGTCGATTTTCGCTACTGTCACGCGAGCTGCCACCCCGTAGATACTATCTAACAATGCTTTTCGTCAGCCTACTCCCTAACAGATTTTAACCCTGTGACAGTGTGTATGGTGCTGTAAAGATTGTAGAAATAATAATAATAAAAATAAATCTAGAGTTTTTGATTTTACCTGGTTAATCCCATGCAATTTATTATTTCTAGTTATATAATTCTAAATCTTTATATTAATGATTAAAAATCTCTTCGTCACAATCTAGTTTGTTACTCTCTTTTCATAGATTTTCCAAGAAAATACAAAATTATCAAAAAAACATGTTTTTGACGCGATTAGGCCAATTTTTCAACCATTTGATTTATTGTTTTCATATTGATAATTTTTTATAAAAATATTAATAAAAAAAATCAATCAAGGAAAAAACATTTAGTGAAAAAATAATAAGTAACAATTTAGAAATTTTTTCACTAAAATAGTCCTTATTATTTTTTCGTTAAAAATCTTCTTTCACTTCCATTTCTTTCACCTCTTCCAATTATTTTAGAGTCAAGGAGCACTATCCACCAGTCATCAGAGTTCATATACCCAACGATAGCCACCTCTTCTTCTTCCATACGAGGCAACAACAATCGTTTCTTCTCTCTCTTTTATCTCAACCGACGAGATCTCCATTGCAGTACCTGTTCCTTCTGCACAACAACAACAAAATTAATTCCTTATGACAGCAACAGCCTCTTGCAGTAGCTTGAGGAGTCTCGATCTCTCCTTGGTTGATTTATAAACTCAATAATTGTTTTTAGAAAAAATTATTAAAATATTGTGAAATTTAAAGTAAAATACTCATTATTGTGTATAATTTTTAGACTATTTGGACATTGTTGATTTGGATTGACTTGTATTTGTGATGATTTGATAATTTATGTTTGATTGTTAATTTATTTTCAGGGTTGTGATTCTATTTGAATATTAAATGTTGGTTAACAAATTATGCTTGAATTTATATTGATTTGAAAATTAAATATTGATTTATTGGTTGTGCTTGTGTTCGTGTTGATTCAATTGATCATTTAATTTGCGATTTCAATGAAGTTCATGAAGAAAACCTTAAATTTCTTAGAAAACAATTAGGAATTTGAATTCATAAAGAAAATAAACAAAAAATCCGAATTAAAACATAAAATCCAAAAAAACATAAGAAAAATACTAAAAACTATCATATCAGGAGTATCAATGCTCAAATCATGATTCTAAAAAATTCAACGACCCATTCGATGACATGGTGGCTATCCTAGGAAAAATTACCTACTAGTTTTGGCTATTTTAAATATTTTCTTGAACATAGACCTATCCAATTGGTACATAAAAGTATCTGTTAGGTCATCCACAAAGTATGATTGAGCTAAATTTTCATATAGTAATGTCATATCATCACTCGGCGACTCAGAACCATCCATGTCTACTAGCCCAACTACATCATCGGTTCATTGATTTCATTGTGGCTAGAAATTCCTATTACTTCATTTATACAAAGTTGGCTCCAAATAACTCTTTAAGAATATGAAAGAAGAAATTTTAGGATTTGTACAACCTTAAGCTTAATGACATCTTGAGCCTCATTCTCAGTAAACTTGAATAACCAAGAATTTCAATTTTATCACCATAATCATCTTAATTAAGAAACTGTTTTCTTTTCTTGTACCTCTAAAATAGGTTCTTAAAATTTATTATGAGTTCATGATCATTTTGTTCACAATTCTCTAGTTTTTTTCTTCTTCATCTCCACCTAATTGATTGGATATATAATTTTTTTTCTTACCCTTACAACTTTATCATTGTCAATTGACTAGTTAATTATGTAATTTGTTTCTTCATGCCTTTTATTACCGATATCTCTTTCTTGAGGAATAACCTTTTCATCCCCTCTTAAAGGAACATGTTCTATTCCGTGACTATCTTTTTTAGCCATTTAATAGCATTCAACAATTAACCATCGGAAATCATTGAATATGAGAAATCTTTATGGATTGCTTTGTTCAAAACACAACTTCGTCATAATGGGAAATTTCCTATCCACAATTCATTCTATCCATAAAAACCTTCATGTTTCTGTCTAGCCAAATGATTCACTAATGGAAAAGAATATCATAAACCATAGACTTCCTTTTCATCTGTCTGTACATTGAAAACTCCTACTATTGAAGGAACTCTGACGCAGATCTGGGACCAGCTGGTAGGCCACTGAGATATCCCATCCACCAGGATGGTCCTATTCTCTGGTTAAATCAAATAAAACACCATCCAAATTGGAGTGGCTTGGGTGGGTACGTTCCCGGTAGGTTGGGTTGGGTGTGTGTTGCGAAGCCTAACAGCAAAGTGCAACTATAGAGCCACAAAGTGATCCGACAATGAAATGTCTCAAGTTCTTTCAGCTAGGACATTTGCATATTTATTGTCTCCCTTACAAACAACGTGAAAAATTGTCTTTTTACTGATTCAAACCGTATGCATGATTGGTGAAGCTGTACTACTGACATTTGTTATGGGCCACGACTCTATCTCTTGAATGGATAACGCCGTCTCTCCTACTGGTATTGTTGCTGGGATAAGATAAGATCAATCATGTTCTCTTACTGTTCCTGCAACTTGCTTGTTGGATTCTATATATGATGTTGTAAGAGAGGAAGAGAGACAGAAAGAGAGAGTTGGAGTAATTTTGTTGGATAAATGAAGGGACTAATATGAATAGTAAATAGGTATTTGATGGAAATCTAGATCATATTTTGTTTCTAACACATGCTGTAGAGGAATTGCAAGGAGATGACAGATTCATTTCAGACTTGTGCTGCAACTAATGCTGCTTTCAGTATCTTTTCTCTTGTGTACTAGCTATTGCATCATTCTGCTGTGTGTTACCACTTACGTAGTCAATCCTTTAATAAAAAATTTCCTAAGCCCTACAGCTAGATTTTCCTTTTTGTTATGCAGTGCTCGCACAACTGAGGTTCTGTAGAAAATCGCAACCTTACTAGAAGAAAATATGAAGATTGGAATTTAATTAACTTGGTAACGTGGCTTCATGAGAGCTCTGCCAAAGAAGTAATATTAAGGCTTGGTTGTTTCTCCTTTTAAATACAAGGGATAGGCTTAAACCCGAAATTTCCTTGGGAGAGGCATGCAGACATCGGTGCCGGTTGAGACTCTCTATACATTGCTTGTCTCACTGTCAAAAATGAGAAGACGAGTGATCTTTATTTTTACAGAGGAGATCTTTATGTTATAAATTCTGAATAATATAAATATTCTATTCTGAAATAATTTATAAGATTGTTTAAATAGGAAAAAAAACAACAAAAAAAATATGGAAAGAACTTGATGGAAGATGCTCACACTCTTAGTCCTAACTAGACACATTAATTTCAAGTGCTCTCAGACAGTTCTCATCTCAACTTCATTGCAATCGATTTGATTGGTCTTATTAGTCTTACATAAACTTGATAGCGCATGATTTCAGGAGCATGATTTTACTGATGAAAATCATATCTGATATGATCAAATCAGATGATGATTTTCACCATATCATAACTCCATCAGCATTTCAAAGCAATATCACAACACCATCAACATATATATCAAAGCAGATAAGATCATATCTGCCAATCGCAGCAGCAAAAGCATATCACAGTAGATATGATCATCATTAAAGCTTGATTATTATCTGATGATGTATTAAAATTCAAGATGCTTAGGATTATTGTTTTTTAGTAATAATAGATTTAATCGAGTGTTCTTGCGATTTAATCTATTCTCATCATAGCAAAGAAAGATAGTAGCTTAATTAATGTATGAATCCTAATACATGCAAAACAATACCCTTTTGGTGGATTTAGGAATCTTTAGATGTTTAAGTCAATATATTTGTAAAAATATTGAAATAAATATGCAAAAACATATTAAATCCTACAAACAAGGTTGTTTTCTTGTTTTGGTATGAAATAAATATTTTATAAGAAAATTGTGTTACATGTATGTATTGAGAACTGAGAAATTATGAATTATTTATTACCTGGATGATTTAAAAGATATTTATACTTTCTGAATTTTATTCTTTTACTTGAGTGAAGGGATTGGAAAGTCATTGTATATTGACAATATTAATAAGAGATAAATATATTTTATATTTACATATTAATAATGAATAAATATTCTCAACATAAATATTAATGATAAACAAATATATTTTATACTTGTATTAATAAAATAGAAATGTGATAGATCGGCTCTTGTATATGTAAGATTCAGGCTAAAAAGCCTAAGGCAGTAAAAAATCCCAGAAGCCAGGTATTGGGTCCAGGAAGTCTGGACTAAAAACATTAGGCTCCAGTTGCGTGATAGGGCCCGAGAGGTGCCTGAAGCTTGGGCTCAAACATGTTTTCAGACTCTCTAGGGCTTGCATCATTGTTAAAAGAAGCTTGGGTTAACAAAAAATTATTTAAAAATACTGATAAATCCTGATGCACTGCCTGATTGTATATATTGTTTTATGATTTCCTATTATTATAGCTGTATAATATCTTAGCCTTATCAAGCTCCTGTAATGTAGAGTTTTTTTTCCTTGTAACTTTATCTATTTACTTTTTTTTTATGGTATCAAGTTTTAAACTCAAATAATATAAGTATGTTAAAAAGTAGTATAAAAATTATTGTTGGGCCTCATTTATAGATTGATATGATTTTTTTGACAACAGTAACTCATCAGGGTCTGCAACCATATTATTTTTCAGACTGGAATCTTTCTTGATTGATAATGACATTGTTACAAATGAAGAAAACATCAGTTTGTTTTTCCTTTACTGTTGATAATATTTGTCCCCTTCCATCAATATATGTCTTCCAAAGAGTTTGCTAGCAGCACTGATAATTTCGATGGGGGCAATGCTGCATGCAAGCAAGCCTTTAATTAAAATAATGGATGCTGTATCATTGCAGGTAAGATAAACCCAATAATGGATGCTGTATTATTGCAGGTAAGGTAAACCCCGGCAACTTGCTTGTTGGATTTTACGTGTTGAAAGAGAGAGTTGGTGTGCTTTGTCCCCCAGACACTTGGTTTGCGAGTAACTAGTAGTGATCTATCTGGTTAAATGGTTCATAATTAATCCATCGTATCCATCGTTTTAATTTCTCGTCCTGGTGATGAATTCTACTTTGTTTTAGTCACTAAACTTTCACTGCATACATGTTGATGCGGCGGCCTGAAGGAATCAAAGAGAAAAAGAAGACAGAAGTTCGCGAAAGTCCTACCTGCACTGTTTTTTCTCTAGTAAAATATAATCTGCCAAAATTTCCCTTGGAAAGAATTTATAGAATTTATAATTAAATATGAGCATGATCCAATATCCAAATATTCAGATCCTCAAGATCCCTCTACATCACATGTGAACAAAATCAAGTTGATATATAGTTTTTTTTTTTCTCATGTGCACTACTGCCTAATTGTTTTATTTCTTTGTATTGTCCTGTTGTGTTAGTATAATTGCATGCATCTTGACGGGGTTTTCTCTATACAGAACATAAACTGTGAAAAGTCGAATTTCACCATGTATGCAAAATGTGACTTCATCTCTCTGCCAAACAAAATTATCAAGTGTTTGGAGTGCACATGGAACAGGAAGTAATATTTTTTCCTCTCCCATGCCCGAGAATATTCTTATCCTCGATTGTCTACAAGA
>Ga0307518_10003036_pt1 | contig 12147 bp, 12 predicted proteins | sample 25_EM_MG_FD_203889 | JGI IMG/M metagenome (GOLD analysis project Ga0307518, IMG submission 203889) | Populus trichocarpa ectomycorrhiza microbial communities from riparian zone in the Pacific Northwest, United States - 25_EM | ecosystem: Host-associated > Plants > Roots > Unclassified | place... | reverse complement strand
TTGGCTCTAATTTGTTTTTACATTTTACAATAAAATCAACTGTAAATAAATTTATTCAGACATTCTCTTTTCTAGAAAAAATAACGTGTCTTAATACTCGAATATCCCTTCTTAAAACTCACATGTAAATCCAATTTATTTTTATTATATGAGAAAAAAATAATATTATGTTCCAAGCTTACACTTGAAAAAAAACAACGAAAAGGATACCGTTTGATTACGAACGCAGCATCGGCAAATAAAATAAGAATTTCGACTTTATCCTCCCGGAGGGGCCTTTGATCATCATTCCCGGAATCTTTTAAATATATCACAGACCCACTTCCCCACCTTTTGCCGTGGAAGCAGGTGCTCACTCCACACCGAATGACCCAAAGTCGTTAAAAAAGCAAATGGAGTCTCTGTTCTTTTTCGCATTTATATTCAAATCCGAAAAGAAAAAGGTTTAATTTTACACCACGCGCTCTATATAGCGTGGCACGTGACAATCGCGTTTTGTTTTTTTTACATCATCTTAAGTGATTTTCTTTTCCTTTTCAATGAAAATATTTACCATTTCTTCATTTGTAATTTCAAGAGATTATGTATTGCCTGCACTTTAACATGACGTCAATGAAACCGTTAATCCCTTTCAAAATAAATTCCGACATCTGTTTTTTTATCCAAAGCATTCTGTATGTATCTTTTAAATTTTTGAAAAAAATGGTTTTTTATACCAACAGCTCCCTTTTTTTTAATATTTTATTTATTCTGGTCGGAACTAATTTCTCTGATTGAACTTCCCTTTTAACTTTTTTTTTGTAATTATAAATTAACTTTATTAAGCTAAAAAACAAATATTTTAGAGGTATTTATGAGTACGATAGCGTTGTTATTTTTAAAGTATTTTTACTTATAAATTCATTTAAATAATATTTTTTATTTTTTAAAATTTATTTTTGATATTAACATATCAAAAATAATTTATAAATAAAAAAATTAATTTTAAATAAAAAAATTAAAATTTTATCGAAACTCACACCAGCACCGAACGGGCCGAAGTTGCTCACTTCACCTAATGTTTTATAGATAAACAAAAAGTCACGCTAGCAATTCACAGGGAACAGTCACCACCAATATCATGCTGCCAGATGAATAAAGCAGAAAGTCAAAAATGGTCACATCGATGACCCGCATAAGAAGCTTTCAATCCAAATGAACGGTGGGTGATGGGGCTGTGAGAGCAATGCATGGTCACAGCAGGAAGGTGACCCGATGGGGCCTGCGCCTATGTCCCACCGGTAAAGTGTATGTTTTTGAATCGAAAGCTGTGAACCAAATTGGAGCAGTATTTAAGTTGAAAGGAAAAACAACAGATATAAGTTGGATTGCAGAGTGGCAGTGTACTGTATGAAGTGACTGCAGGGGGCAGATGTCATGCCGATCAAATCTATCTAAGGCCCTTCGCACAGTAAAATAAAGCTAAACCCATTTGGTTACTGACCAGCCTCACCCTATTGGCTACTACTACACACCCACTAGATTTAACTGTCATTGAGAGAGAGATAATAAAGTTTTATGATAGTATCTTCTGGGTGTTTTTCTGGCTAATGAGGAAAGTATATACTCATTTTGTTAGCTGTTGAAACTTGAAAAAGGTTTCGGTGGTATATTGGATCTGGCTTCTTTTATTTCCTAGGGTTTTAAGGGGGCGCTCTTCTGAAGGGAAAAAAAAAAAGAGGTTAGTAGAGAGAGAGAGGGAGTTGGGAGGGAGTTGAGAGAGATAAAAAGCTAAAGACGTGGTCTTTCTCATATACACAGATCCCTATGGAATGCAGGGGTGCTACCCAGCATTGCTTGTTAGTATTCATTCCTTTTGTTTAGTTTAAAGAGACCAATTTTGTTCTCATTTAGAGAGAGAGAAAGAGAGGAGAATTTTGTGCTAGTGGGTGAGTGCATAGAGCGAAGAGTTTTGGGTCAGAATTTTTTTTTTCTTGCAATGAGTTCTGGCTGCTAAACAACAACAACAACAAAAAAAGGAAAAAAGAAAAAGAAAAAACCAAGCTTTCATATGGAAGTAGGCAAGATTTTGGGTATGATTAGTTTATTTCTATGGCAATGATTGAGTTGCCTTGCAGCGAGGGAGAGATACTTCTAAGGAACCTCCGGAAGTAGGAAAAGGAAGAGAGAGGTAGAGTGAGAGGAGGAGAAGATGAAATCTACGGGTGATAACAACAATGGAAGTAATAATAACTGGTTAGGCTTCTCTCTCTCACCCCACATGAAAATGGAGGTTGCTTCTGACCCCCAACATCATCATCAGTACCATCATCAAAACCATGCTCCTACTGCTGTTTCTGTTTCCGCTGCTGTTCCAACAAGTTTCTACCTATCTACCACTCACTACAACAGCCCTGGAATCAGTTATGGAGTTGGAGAAAATGATGGCTTTCACTCTCCTCTGTCTGTTATGCCCCTCAAGTCTGATGGGTCTCTTTGTATCATGGAAGCTCTCACTAGATCACAACCTGAAGGTTTGCTTTGTGCTTCCTTATTTCTTGTTTAGTTCCTTGTGTTTTTTTCCCTCTTGGTTTGAAACACTGCTTTAAAGCATATGCGTTTGTGTTTTCAAGGAATGGTGTCGAGTCCGTCACCGAAACTGGAGGACTTCCTAGGTGGTGCAACTATAGAAAGTCATCAGTACAGTAGCCATGAAAGGGAAGCTATGGCCTTAAGCCTAGACAGCTTGTACTACCATCAAAACTCAGAGCCATCAACTAATAGACAACATTCGCTCGACCTTCACGAACCATTTAGGCAGCAAGACCAGCAGTTTTCAGTTCAGCCCCACCCATACTATTCTGGAATAGCATTCCAAGGTCTTTATCAGGCCCCACTGGAGGGGGAAACCAAGGGTACTCAGCTTGCAGATTGTAATTCACATATTCCTCAAATGGGAGACGATGAATTGCCTTGCTTAAAAAACTGGGTTGCTAGACACTATTCCTCCCAAAGTGCACTGGAGCAGCAGATTAATAGTAGTATGGTTAATGATGGCGGGTCTTCTTGTTCTGTTAGTGCTATGGGCTGTGGGGATTTACAGTCTCTCAGCTTGTCTATGAGTCCTGGTTCGCAGTCAAGCTGCATTACAGCTCCGAGGCAGATCTCTCCTACTGGCGCTGAATGTGCGGCCATAGAAACGAAGAAGCGAGGTCCTGCAAAAGTGGGTCAAAAACAACCTGTTCATAGGAAGTCTATTGACACATTTGGCCAAAGAACATCACAGTATAGAGGTGTTACAAGGTTAGCTGGAACTTTTTCTTCAACCCACTACATTTTCATAGTTCTTCGTTATTGTAATGAATTGATGAACAGTTGTGCTCATGCCTCCTTTTGGATGTTTCCACTCGCTCGTACATTTCTTGTTCAGTTATCACTTCTACTTTGAATTATTTTTTGTACTATTCTATTTTAGGCTGTGCTTTCCTTATACTTTTGCTCCTTTACATGTCCAATTAACCGTTTTGAATTAACCCCCTTCTAGGCACAGATGGACTGGTAGATATGAAGCCCATCTCTGGGACAATAGTTGTAAGAAGGAGGGCCAGACCAGGAAAGGAAGGCAAGGTTTGTCATGGAAAGCTAATGATGTTTGCAATTTCTATTTGGAAGTATTACGTTTTTTTTCCCCGGGGTTCTTGGCCCCTCTGTCTTCATGACCCTGACCTCCTATTTATTTCTTACTTGGCTTGCACATGCTTCTTGGAATCATGCAATTTTCAGTTTATCTGGGTAAGCCTTCTCATAAACACTAATGGTGGTCATGTTAGAAAGACCCTTGCTGTTCACTTTTGACATTATTTCCATTTCAATGATTGACATATAGGGGGTTATGATATGGAAGAGAAAGCTGCTAGGGCTTATGATCTTGCTGCCCTTAAGTACTGGGGACCTTCAACCCATATAAATTTTCCGGTAATATTTAATCCTCTCTTTGAGACATTGTCGTTATGATTGTTTTATGTTCCACTAAAAGTCATGGTTTTCTTTTTCAGTTAGAAAATTACCAGGAGGAACTTGAAGAAATGAAGAATATGAGCCGCCAGGAATATGTTGCGCATTTGCGAAGGTAAGGCAATGGCTTACCTTTCAAATGGTTTCTGTTTACGAGGGTGTTCACATATTTTCTCCTTTGCCTTGCAGAAAAAGTAGCGGGTTTTCTAGGGGGGCCTCGATCTACAGAGGAGTAACGAGGTTTTTATTATTCCTAACTTCTTACTACCAACCAATTTTACTGTAGAAAGTTCAATCCAATTAATATTCTAAATCTTCTCCGGTTCCCAAATTTTCCATCTTATGTAGACATCACCAGCATGGAAGATGGCAAGCAAGGATAGGCAGGGTTGCAGGAAACAAGGACCTTTATCTTGGGACTTTCAGTAAGTTCTTGCAGACGTTTAAATGCTTCCATGCTTTTTTTGCCATTTTCTCTTCATCTACTCATTTTAAGTTCAAATTTTGTTGGGCTCTTGCTGTGCATAAAGAGCTTTTTAAAGGGACTCATTTATGACATCTCTGCCCTGATGTCTCCACTAAAGACTAGTGATGCTTTTATAAGGCTGTTGATTTATGGTTTTACTTTGGGACTATGCGATACATCACTGATTCCCGGTAGTACTTGAACTTTTTTAAGGCTGTCTTGCCAGTTAAGATGCTAAAGAGGAATAAAAAGTATTTCCTGCCTAAAATGCTTGATTAAAGACTAAATTTTTGAAGTGACCGTAGTCCTTTAATACTAAGCTGTGGATATTGTAATGTGCTAAAAGTGTTTGATTAAAACAAATTTCAGGTACCCAAGAGGAAGCTGCTGAAGCTTATGATATTGCTGCGATCAAATTTCGTGGGGTTAATGCCGTGACTAACTTTAACATAACAAGATATGATGTTGATAGGATCATGGCCAGCAACACTCTTCTAGCAGGAGAGCTAGCCAGGAGAAACCGAGATACGGAATCTAGCATTGAGGCCATTGATTATAACTCATCAACACACGACAATGGTGTTCTATACCAGTCATCGCAGGAACCGCCAAATGCCTGTGGAGAATCACTTGATCAGAAGTCGATGAGTTCTGGAAATTATCGAAGTTCTTCTTTCTCAGTGGCATTGCAAGATCTTATTGGTATCGATCATTCAGTGAACTCTAGCCAGCTAGTGGTAGATGAATCAGCCAAGCTAGGGACTCTTCTCTCTAACCCCTCATCGTTGGTGACCAGTTTGAGCAGTTCTAGAGAACCTAGCCCCGATAAGACTGCCACCACTATGCTCTTCGCTAAACCTCCACTGGCATCAAAGTTCGTTAGCCCTACAACTAGCGTCACTCCTTGGTTCCAAGCTGCCCAATTGCGGCCAGCGGCAATCCCCATGTCTCACTTGCCAGTTTTTGCTGCATGGAATGATACCTGAGGCCCTTGTGTTTTTGGGTTACATGTGATGTTTTTGCATGAACCAAGGAAAAGGAGAAAAGACTGTGTTCAAGGAGGAAAAGGGAAGGGTGAAGGCAGGAGTTTTCATTATGTTTTCTTTTTAAGGTGTTAGTAGAGGAAATTGGGGATTCAATGAAGGACAAGGGTGGGGGCCAGTTATCTGTCTGTAACCCTAGTGTAAGAAACTTTTGTCAAATTGACCTTTTGGCTCATATTAGAATGAAAATTTTGCAAATGGAGGGAAGAGGTCTGATGATAAAATTCTGTGGAATGATGTTGGCAATACAGTAAGTCTATATAATTGAATCCACTTTTCTACTTTTTAGGGCTGCCAAGTACAAACCCAGCTCAATGTTTCTCAATAATGCAAAAAGGGTTTAACTTTGACCACAAAATCTCTTAAATTCCTTCAATCTGTTCCCCAATCTGCCCTACACCATCATTACAATTCTATCCTTTATTATCTGAGCTTTCCTCAAAGGTAACAGACATTCCCACTTCACCAATTGAAGAGGGCAGTGGGAGAGATTCTAAGGGAGAAAGGGGACTCCATCCTGTGCTTATTTTAGGATTTTAATGGTCATGATTACTTAGCACTTGATCTCCTTTTATTATTTTTGTTCTTCGTAAAGTAGCCATGGTTAAAAAATATCTTTAACTTTTCCAATCCCTCTTATTATTTATTAATGGGAACCAAAAGATAATCTGCACCTAAAAGCGATTCCATGTCCTTGTGTGGACGCTAGAAAATTAGTGGCAATATTGTAGTGGAAGATCTACCTCGTGTGCATGTGTGAGGCTGAGCCTGATGGCAATCTTTGACTAGTGAAAGATTAAATGATATGGCGACATCCCCTGAAAAGATGGAAGTTATAAGCCATGTTAATCCCACCATAAAGACATCATAGTAGAAATTCTGACTTGTATTCACTTTTTACTGATTCATGCTGGTTTCCATTTTCCACGCTATTCAACTTCTTATCGGAAAAGAAAACGATAAAATTATATTTGAGTCTTTGTTTTTTTTAGCACTTTTAAAAAAATTAGATAAAATAGCACAATACAAAAAATATTTTAAAAAATAAAACAATTTAGAAAGTTGCATATGATATTCGTGACTCGCGAGTCACAAGTATCATACGCCACTCTTTCCAAGATTAAAAATAAACGGATACAATTTACAATAAAAAAAAGAAGAACAAGGAAAGAAAAAAATAAAAAAGAAAATTCTGAAGACATATCGAAACTCCAATTCTCTCCAAGATTAAGCATAAACGGACATAATTGATAATAAAAAGAGAGAAGAACAAGGAAAGAAAGAAAGAAAAAGACTCTAAAGACATATCAAAACTCCGATAACAACATCACCGATAGTGTTGGAAAGATATCAACGAGATGAACCCAAGACATCAAAAAATATCACAAACAATGACTAGAATAGATAACATGAGTCCTCTAAATATGTCAAGCTCATCTAGTTTAAAATTTTTTTATCTATAGTTGTAATCTCAAGGCACAAGAACCTTATTTTTTATCCACTATGCTTACCGTGTCAATGATTAACATTACCATAATAAATGAGTTGTGCTCCGAATTATAGTAGATCTTTCTTCGATCAAATTGGGTTTTTCCTTGATGATGACATTCAATGCTTGTGAATAAATATTAGATCTTATATATATTGTTGTCAAATTAAATGCCCTACATACTAATCTAATCACCGAAAATGTGCATACTTTTGAAGATAAAAGGCCAAAATGTTTGGAGAATAAAGCAAGTTTGACGAGACACAAGAAGAGGCGACGCATATGCGTATGGGGAAACAATCCAAAATTGCCATACAACACCGCGAAGAAAAGATGAACAAGCGAGCGATTGGTGGTCAAAAAGTTGCAATTCATGAAGAAAAAGATTGCAAAGTAAACAGATACTTCTCATTTTTAACGAGAAAAGGCAAGAACGATGATCCGAATTTCAAACCCTCTTTATATTTAGTCAAGAACTATGATTGCATGCTTGGTGTTGACAGGTTGGATTAGGCAAAACAAAGTTCGTGCAAGACAGCATCGGAAAAGTAATGGCCTGATGGGTTGATCCTGGGTGCACACAAGGTGGTAGTACGTAGTAGTAGCTTAGCTTGATTATATTTCAAAAACTCAATTATGAAGAAGCCATGAAGGTCAACAATTAGATCCTCAGTATAAAGAACCAGATGGACTTTCTTTCTTTCCACCCTTATACAGTAATTTCTTGATAATCTTACCACCTAGACATGCCTTGTCATGCAGCTGTCTTGGTACAAAAATGATAAAGGTACCTGCGGTTTAAAATAAATATACTGAAAGAAAGTTTTTTTTATATATAATTATCAAAATAATAAATAATAATAATAAAACAAAAGAATCACTAATAACAAAACACTGAAGGATGAACTAAATCATTATAAATACTATTTATTAAAATAATTTTTATTTTCAATTTAACCTCTTAACAATCCAATCTTTTTTTTTAAGATTTTTTTTTTATTTTTATTAATCAATATTGAGTTGTTATGAGAACTTTGCTTTGTAATTTTTTTTTGTTAGATTATATACCGGTCTTATGGGTATAGTTTTTTTTCCCCCTTGATTTCAACCTTCAATATTAGATCTATTGGAATTGAGGTTTCATAGTTTTTTTTAATATGCTTTCATATGCTTTCTATAAATTCTTCTCGATCTCATGATCTAAGTCACAAGTTTAACACATCAATTGGGGTTGACTCGAGTCTTTTTTTGTGCTGCTTTTCCTAATTAATTTTTTTTCAATTTTATCCTTCAACATTATGTTGGTTGGAAATTGAGTTTCATATTTTTTAAAAAAAAATTCTATGTGATCTTCCCGATCTCATGACACAGGTCATGAGTTTGACAAGTTAACCCGGGTTGAATCAATTATTTTTTTGTCCTTTTCAATTGATGTTTTCTTTCAATTTCAACACCCACAACTCAATCTTCTTCTTCTTCTTTTTTTTTTTTATATTTTAATATTAAGTTGTTTAAGAATTAGACTTCGTAATTTTTTTCTTTCAATTTGCTTCATTTGCAGTTATCTTGGTCTCATAAATTTAGGATTTTTTTTTATTGATTTCAACCTTCAACATAAGATCTCTTGGAAAACGAGCTTTATAATTTTTTTATTTTTATTTTATGAAGTTATCATGGTCTCATGATTGAAGTTATAGGTTTAACAAGTTAGCTTGGGTTGCCTTGAGTTGTTTTTTTCTCTTTTTTTAATTGATTTTTTTATCACATCCTTCAACATTGAGTTGGTTGAAAATCATGCTTCATAATTTTTCTTGATCTCATGACCCAGATTGCGGATTTGGCAGGTTAACTCGTGTTGACTCTGGTAGTTATTTGTCTTTTTTTTTTTTTTTTTTTAATTTCATCTTTCGATATTGGATTGATTATAGATTAATTTTTATAATTTTTAATTTTTATTTTTTATAGGGTTATCACGGTCTCATTATCTAGATTATAAATTTGATAGGTTAATCCAAATTCATCTAATACATCACAATCTTAATATTTTAAAATCAAATATCAACCAACATGTCGTTGTATCAATATTTAAAGAATATATCGTTTAATATATATTATATATTGAGTTTATAATTAATTTTTTTTATTAGCAAACACATTAGCAATGCTTCAATATTTTTTTGAAATTAAAAAAAAATAACTCAACTTACACCGTAGGCCGCTGATATAGTTAAAACTAAAGGAAATGCAATGTTTATAATTTTAATTTTTAATATATAAATATAACAAAAAACAAATATCTGTAGGTTTTATTCAATGCTCGCAAGTTTTTTTATTTTATTATTAAAGACATTATTTTAACCAACACGCTTTTTAGTTATCAGACACTTTTTTTTTTGTCTCTTTAGTACCATTGCAAGTGCTGCAAAGTATGTTTCTAACGTAGTTATAACGCAATTTAATCGTTAATATGTGAATTATGTTTTTTAATTTGAAGATGAATATGGCTTCAATTTTCTATTTGCGTTTAATATTCTTGTTTTTTTAATAAATATTTTAATGCTCTTTGGTTGAATATATATTATTACACTCTTCATGTTTACTTATAAAAAATCAAAACAATGTTTTCTTTTATAGATGATTTAACCATAATTACGTGAAAACCAATTACAATTGGTACATATCTTGTCGTGCTTTAAGTTTAGTTTAATCATTTAAAAAAAAAACAACCGAATGAGTTTTGTCACCACCTCAATCTTACATGTGATAGTTGAGGGCAGAGATTCTAAGTTTATTCTCTAAAATTACTGGTTTGACTTTCATAAATTTCAGGGTCATTAGAGACTTATATGGTTATTAATTTCAAGGCTTGTGAAATTAGTCAAAATGCACACAAACTGACCCGAAAACCTGCATTAATGAAAAAAAAAAAAGTTGAAGGCAAATGAAGGGCACCCAATAGCTGTACTAGGAAAATTCTCCATACCCATCTAGGTGGTAGTCCAGTGGTAAAAGCTTGGGACCAAGAGGTTTGCTCTCTCTGTGGTCTCAGGTTCGAGCCATGTGGTTGTTCATATGATGGCCACTGGAGGCTTACATGGTCGTTAACTTCAGGACCCGTATGATTAGTCGAGGTACACGCAAGCTGGCCCGGACACCCACGTTAAACTAAAAAAAAAAATTATCCATGAACAATGCAAAACTGTCTCGTATACATGGCTAAATTTCAGCATGGGCTCATGTTATTTAAATGGTCCCAGGGAGTGTTGAATTCGGACCCCCGTTTTTATTCCTATCATGAGGAACAGCTCACTGGAAGTCAGTGGATCCCAATGCATGCAGGCGTCTGTGTTGTTGTCCAGCAGTGCTTGATGGGGAAACGAGATCATGTCTGTCTGAACAAGGGGGGTCTGTTTCTTCCGGGGAGACCTGTAGAAGCTCTTGGCTCTTGCTTAAACCTGACCTGGCTTTCTCCATGGTCCAGTCTCTCCTTCGAGATTCTCGTCTTCGTTTGCTTACTCTGATCAGACAGACCTGATATATATATATATATATATATATGATTGATTTCTTTTTTCTCTCTATCTGCACAGCCGCAAAGGAAAACATATATATATATACATGGGAACCGCAGTTGATTAAGAAAATAAGAGCAGGTCATGCACCGGGTCATAATAATTCTATCCATGGCCATGGGTGTCTTTGCTCAGCCTTGCAAAATTAAAACGAAGAATATTAATTGCTACTCTGCTACTTTTTAGCTGGCCTTCTATTGTTACCCCCATGTCGTGAGTGGCGGGGTTAGTTAAGGTAATTCAGGTTGATTTATTTTTTTTTTCTTGATTTTTTTATGATTTTAATTATTATTTTTTTAATTTTCTCATTTCGTATAAAATTATTTGCCCTTGGTTTTAACATTTTTTCGCTCTTCTTTTTGCTTCGTTATTTCAAGAGCGGGTTGATTAAGTTAACTTGGTCAGCTTGTATTTTCGTTCACAATATTTTTATTTATTTAGCCTGGGCTTTTTTTTGCTTGGTCTTTTTTTTGGAAGTCTATTTTTTTTATCTCGATCTCATATCGCATGTGACGGGTTGGTCGAGTTAACCGGATTTACTTAGATTTGTTTTCCTCCATTTTGTATGATTTTTTTTTCAATTTCATCATTTTGCAATAAATTATTAACCCTTGAGCTTTGTTATTTTTTTACTTTTCTTTCTGTATGGTTAATCTAGAGCGTCTTGGTAAAGTTAACCTGGGTTGACTCAGGGTTTTTTTTTTACTTTTTTTATTGTATTCTGGTTTTTTTTACTAGGTCACCATTTTGATATTATTTTTTTATCCTGATCCCATATCGCGAGTTGTTGGTTTATCAAGTTACCCCGAATTGACTCGAGTTTTCTTTTTCGACGTTATATTTTTTGATGTTTTTTTTAATATTTGACATGAGTTTATCATGCCTTGAATTTTACAATTTCCTTTTGTTTTTTTATTTGCGGATTCTTTCAATCTCATATCCCGGATTTTATTTTTAGTTAATTTAATCTTAATTATCTCAAATTATTGTCACCCATATATTTTTTTCAAGGTTGAAAAAAGTTTGGCCCGCCCGCCACACAGCATACATACAGGCTAGAGAAAGACTCTATTTAAATTTAGCAGGGGCCGGAACATATAGCCACATGACCAGGGCGCTGGGTAGATGGAATTCATTGATGTTCCTTACAGATATGTCCATGCCGGTTCAGTGCCGTATTCGTTCGGTAAAAGTGAAGTAAAGACCGCACAATTATCACCAAGCAAGAGATAGGGCAGATGAACGAATCAAGCACTAATCACACGGAAATCAGAGGGTTTATTGCTTGACAGATACAGTCATACATGCTCTCTTCTGTTTTGTTTTTTGTTGAATTTTTTTGTTCACGATTGTCCTTAAAGCGTGTCGCGCATTCAGTTTTTAAAGAAATTAACAATTCATGAGTGTATGGCCTACGGGGGAAGAAATGCATTCAGAGCTGGTTCTTGTAAGGGCGGGCCTGGTCCGTCAGAAATGCGTGGACTGGACCCTGGCTTTTATTGCCGTTATGTCATCTTCATCATTTATTCATAAGAATAGTTGCATCTCGTTTTTTCTTTTGGCAATTTTGTCTTTTCCAGCAAT
>Ga0307518_10003033_pt1 | contig 12152 bp, 8 predicted proteins | sample 25_EM_MG_FD_203889 | JGI IMG/M metagenome (GOLD analysis project Ga0307518, IMG submission 203889) | Populus trichocarpa ectomycorrhiza microbial communities from riparian zone in the Pacific Northwest, United States - 25_EM | ecosystem: Host-associated > Plants > Roots > Unclassified | place... | reverse complement strand
CCTAACCCAAGTTGACCCTTGAGTTAGTTTTATAACTATGTATGATAGTTTGGTCTATCATATTAGTTTCATGTTATTTTAAATAGGGATTTTGTTTTTTCCCTTCTGATAAGGAAAAACTACAACTAGAAATTTAATCCCGATCAAAAGTAAATATTAATAGCCTCACAAATAAATGGAGTGTGGGTTGTCCAATATACTCATCTTTAAGAAAAATATATTATTTTAGTATATGTCAAGTAAAAAAGAACTAAAAGTTTAAAAAAAAAAAACAAACTAGAATGTAAGGGAAAGTTATACAAAACAAAAAACAGTAAATGAAGAAAAAAAGATATAAATTGCAAGAAAGTTGTAAATTGCATTAAAAAATTATATATGTGGAGTTAGTCATTTTTTTCAATAACTGGATGCCCTATGTATATTAGTACAATATTAGAGTTTCATACAAATATCTGGATTTAATCATATATAGATTGTTCATATCAAATAAGAAGATTAGATGATAAATCCTCAAACAAACTAAATTTTAACTTATTTTGTGTCTCTTTTCTAGTAATTACATGAGTCCTAACTTAATCTATAAATACCATTTTTTTTCCACCTAGAACTACTGAATTGAATATGAATGATTCTTCTAGTCAATTACGTGAACTTTTGTTGCTACGGTCATCATTCTATATCTTATATAGTTAATATGAACTCTTCTTAGACATGATCGGTTTTATTATTATTGATCGATTCTAGCCTCCCTTTCCATGTTTGGTATTGAAGAATTAGTATTATTACATCGTCAACATATGGATGTTTATTTTTTGTATAAACCACCTCTCATATTCCTATAATTCTAGACTGAATAAAAGAATATTCTCCTATTATGATAATAATGGAATCTATCAAACAAATCAATCATTCATGATATGAATAATGAGCATTATTTACCTAAAAGTATAGACCATACTGTTAGTACTGTATCTCATGTCAGCTAATAAAATTGTTTTAACACAAGTGCACCATATCAATTTTAGGTGTGATGCTTAAGTTTTATAAAATTCGTCTATTAAACCAAATTCTTCATCTTCTATGCAAGAACATCATTTCTTCTTTCAATAGACTTAGAGGTTTTAGAGAGAGAAAAATTAAGAACTTAAAACTTGTTAATCTTCTCCAAACACTAAAATGGCATCCTCAAGTTGTACTCCATAAAAAATTACACTTGTTACCCTTTTTCAGAATTATGTTGATTATACTCTTTATGTTAATTGGTGCATAGTTTGCAAAGCACTAGAAAAAAACATGATGGGAGAGTGTCTTGGCCTATTTCATATATATGTTCCTAAAAAAGAAAAAGAAGATAGATAGTTTGCCTTTTAACATTGATGGAAAAAGACTTCCCCTTCAAAAAGATCATGTAAACCTCAATAAATGGAAGAAGTTCAACTCAATATGGCTTAAAGATGCCATTGCAAATTATATCAGGTAGTTGAGAAAGATGCAACACACTTGGTGAGTAATGAAAAAGGTCTTTAACATCATCTAATTATCTAGAATCACTATCAAGCCAAATAACGAACTACTAGTTGCCATTTCTCTTTCCTAGTTTAAATCCAACAACATCTTCCTTCTTAAGTATAGAATGCAGACCATTACTTTATATGACTTAGTCTTAATAAAAGACATATATCTAGCTAATGACGAGCTTCGTATCTCAGTAGAAATTTTAATAAGTCTCTTTTAAAACTTATTGTTTTACATGTCTTTAGTGTACTATTAAAGAGATGGGAAAACGATGCAAACCTACCCTCATAAATAGAACATATGACTTTAATCTTATACTAAATATACATATATATGATGTCCTATAGATATGAAAAGCTAACCAATGCATATTTATAGATGGAAATGGCTCTGGTTAAGGGTAGAACAATTAGTTTAGAAATTTTTGTATTGAACCATATATTAAGGCATTAGGAGAATAATAGGCAAGAAGAGAAAATCACCCTTCTATGATAAAGGAAAACATTCCTTTCAATAAACTTAGAGATTTTTAAGAGGAAAAAAAATTAACCTAAAACCTATTAATCTTCTCTAAACACCAAAACAACATCCTCAAGCTCTACTCCATCAAAAATTACATGATAAAGGGAAACATTCCTTTCAATAAACTTAAAGATTTTTAGAGGAAAAAAAATTAAAAACCTAAAACCTATTAATCTTCTCTAAACACCAAAATAGCATCCTCAAGCTCTACTCCACCAAAAATTACACTTGTCATCCTCTTTCAGAATTATACAAATTGTCATCCTCTTTCAGAATTATGCAAATTATGCTCTTTATGTTAATTTATGCATAGCTAGAAAAACATGGTGAGAAAGTGCATTGGCCCATTTCATATAAATATTCATCATAAAAAAAATAGTCAATTTGCCTTTGAATTGAAAGAAAGAGACTTGCCAGAAGACCATATAAACCTCAATATATGGAAAAAGCTCAAGCTAATATGGCTTAAAGTTTCCCTTGCAAATTAAATTATACTAGATAGTTGGGACGGATGCAACAACATTTCTATGAGTAATGACAATGTTAGAATGTCCTTAAAAAAATTATGAGACTTAATCTATAAGTTGGACAGAGCTAAAAAAATAATTATTCATGGACCAAATCCAAACCTAAAATTATGTTGCTAAAAAAAAATCTTTCCTAGCTGAGCCATGCACACTGTGGGAGAATTTAAGCTTAAAGTTTAGTACTGTGGGGGAATTTAAGCTTAAAGTTTAGTACCTCTTAGGTTTAATTTTAACTTTTTACATTCTCGCTAAAGAAAACTTGTTTCTTTATTTTAAAATTAATTTTCCGTTCATCAATAATTTATTTAAATCATGTTATTTTTTCATGTTAAAAAGCTTACATTATAAATTAAATTCCAACAAAATTTTAACCTAAAATATAAATAAACTCCACTTTTAATTTAACCTCAATATTATCCATTAACCATGTTTTAAACAAAAATTTCCAACATTAAGAAGTTAATTAAGATGTTGGAGACCCAATCGAGACTACCCTCAAATGTTGCGGACTCTTGTAAGGTTTTCCCGACAATTTTCTTCTGTGAATTGGGAAACAAATGATTCAAAAGAAGAATATGATGCTGATTATAATAGAAAGTAACATTTCATCAATAAAGCTTTTTTTAGCTTCAAAAGTTTTTCTTCTCGTAAACTTGTTGAATAGCAGTTAAAATTGTTACAAATATAGCTGTTAAAAAAAATGTTAATTAATTACAATTCTTATTTGATAATGCTAGAGGCAAGATCAGGAAGCAGGCACGAAGTAAGAAGGCCGGCAGAGTATCATGAAAACATTAATGCCAATTTCTATAGCTGCTACCAGTGATCTGAGCTTATAAGCATCACATATACAATTATTGAGTTGGAGATCCCTACATACTGTTACTAAATGTAATTATGTGTAGCGAGAAAATTGAAGGCAATGATAATCATATATTAAAATGGGGGCATGGTTCAAAGTCCAGAAGATCTTCTGCTCAAGGAAGACGATGAGCTCATAATTTCTTGACCAAGCTCCTTTATCTTGTTAAGTAGAAGCATTTGCTCAGTCTCAATCTGTACCATGTACTCTTCTTGCATGTCCTCTAGGCTTTGCATCTCGCTCAAAGCTGTCGAGAGCCCCTCTAGGCTGCCCTCCTCAATCAGAGATTGAAACTTGATCATCAATTGTTTCATCTGGTACAGAAGCAACTTCACACTTGTAAGTATATGTTAATTCATGTAAAAAGATAATAAGTATAAGATTTCATGATGAATCCGATAAAAAGTGTAAAAATGTATGTGTGTGTATGAACACAGAAACAGTGATTTTACAATGAAGAGTGAGGATGACAAATTGGTATGGCATAGATCAAAAAAGCTCAGAGGTGGGGGTAAAGAATTTTTACAAGCTTTTAATCAAATTGGGATTTGCATGTGCTTTGAGTCTCTTGAGCTTGAATTTTTCTAATCATGTTGATTATTTGAGAGCAATAAAGATGCTTACTTTTTGGTCCACACAGAATTTTGTACCATATAAAAGATTATGAAGTGTAACAAAGTTGACCGACCCTAAATATTTGAGAGAAAAAGTATATCATATGCTTCACAAAAGTCCTGATAATTTCCAAATCTGAAGCAAACTAAGAGTTTCATTTCAATGCTTAAAGCAATATATCACCTCAAGTGAAAAGAAAGGAAATTAAATGATAATGAGTAACACATTCACACCTGGTTAGAGATTTGGTGTGATTTGATTAAAGATGTGTCAGACTCCAAACTGTTTCTTGCTTGTAGTTCTGGAACTTTCCTAGTTATCCGAACATGGATCTCTCCCCTTGTTACTCCTTGGAGAGGAATCCACTTGTCGGACATCTGGTTTGGAGGCAATCCCTGATACTCTACAACACAATCACCAATACTATAGGTGGGCAGCAAGGCATTATAGTCTTTCACATGCAACTCTAAGGGACTGCCATCATCAGGAAACTCGAGGGTTTGATTCCAATGAGGATTCAGAGTTTTGTACATAACCTGAAGGACAAGACAAGGAACGTTAGGTAAGTGATTGAAGTGTTGTAACATCCAACAGAAGCAACAGCAAGGCATAAACCAGACCACATACCTTTGTTCTCTTCTTCAAGCTTCCATATTGCACCCTCACATATGGATCACTTGTCCCCCTAAGATCAGCAGCAATAAGATCCTTCGCTTCAACAAGAACAAGTTCAATCCAACCATTGAATGAACCTGACATAGAACCCTAAGCATATTCAAGGAAGACGAAAACAACATCAGTAGCTATCAGAAGTTCGGAACATTTGATAGCTGACAACAAGCTGTTCAAAATGGCTTGGTAATATCGCAGCTTGTTTGCACTCTATAAAACAAGCAGGATATGAATAAATCTAAACTTCAAGTCTGATTTTATATCAGCGCAGCAAGCAGGCCAGCCTAATATGTTTTACATTTCAACACACCGCACATGTCCACGGAAAATTTGTTTGAAACTACCGAACATTATTTCTGGTGAGGTAACTGCCTAAATTTTTAATGCCATGATAACGAATTTTTTATTCAAAATGCATTTTAGAAAACTACAGGAAAGAATATATAGTTAAACTTAAAATATATTAAAATCATACCCGTGATCCTTCAGAGTCATTGACTTGTACTGCTTCTATTTGAAGCCTTAATTCTCCTGTATTCACTTTTTCAAGGGGAACCCACATGTCCCTGATAAATCCCTCCATCAAACCTTCCAAATTTACTCGTGCACTACCAATGCTCTCATCTCCAAAGATTTCTTCACTGTAGCATTTAATCTTAAGGCATCTATCATCTACTATCTCATCAAATTCGAACTTCTGATTCCAGAGAGGATTAGAGCTATGTGCAGTCCGTGTTTTCTGTAGGACCTGAAAAGATAGGTATGCATCATGATCAGAATCAAACGTAAATAGTCACATGAAGCAGTCAAGTAGTTTCACATGCATAATATCTTAATATCTTCTGATTTTCAAATTCAGGTTCATACACATCATATATAAAGGAACTAGAATACTACCTTTCCATACTGCAGTTTAACATATGGGTCACACTTTCCAGATCTTTCTTTTGAAATAAGATCTTTTCCCTCCATGACAGCCACGTTAATCTTCCTTCCTGTTCTTGAAAGAATATTTGATGATCCATATATTGACTTCTGAGAGCTAACGTTGTTCAAGCTATGGGAACCATCAGAGAACAGCCATTCTTTCACCACAAGCTTTACTGTCAACTGCCACATGTACATAAACAAGAAAAATGGCTTAGTTATCATCATTGGATCCTCTAGTGAGAAAATTTAGATGATTTACTTCACATCAATGGCATATAAAACAAAATGAAATTTGAAAAAACAACTGAATGTTATCAAATACTCAAAATTTGAAACCAACACTTGATAAGCTTGTGTGGGTGAAAATTTGTATCACAGCTTAGTCTAGAACTTCATCAAAAGGAAATAAATCAACCACATTTCATTTATCTGGGATTCAAACTAGTAACTACAGCAAAAAATGGTGAAATTTTACAGCTGATGCCACAAAGATGACCTAATGCTAATCCAGGCTTCAATATTCCATCATAACTATCTTCTGTTATGCACTACAGGAGAAATATATTGATAGAATGAAGCAATTCAAAAACAACTAATCACAATGAAATTCGGCATGTCTTACCTCCCCTGAAGTAACTCCCTCAAATGGAACAACCATTTCAACCTCTTTTCCGCAAATCTCAGCATGTTTGGCTATTACACCAGAGTCGGGTCCTATTGCCCAAAACGTTGTTGAATCATCAGCAACATACTTCATCTGCTTGAACAGACCAAAACAGATGATGAATATTGATACACCAAGAAATTTTTCAGAAGGAAAGAAAAAACCTGGGATGTCTAATGAACAAATTCTACCCAATACAAGTTAATAGAATGCATTCTTGTTGAATACATGATTTCAGAGGAACATTTATTTCTGAAATTTAGCTCTGCTTACTTCTACTTTTTTTAGATATACATAATGCTAAAAAATATGAAATCATAAGTTTGCTTGCTCTGATTTTTTGGATATGAAATAGAGATATCATGGACACATTTTAACATCCCAGTCTTTTAACTTCGTGCATTACAATTTACATTGCATGAATAATGTAGTAAGAAATTTACATAGTATGCGTGGTAAAAATAACTCAATGACAGATCAAGTCAATTAATTAAATTTTAAAGTTAATTTAATAAAATAATAATAATTTATGGTTCTTATTAGCTCCCAAGTATTAGAGCATTGAAATTATTCCAAAAAGAAAAAAAAAGTCACAGAAAAATTTATTATGAGATAATACATAGGATGCTTGTGATGGTTTTAATAAAGGAATCAAAAACCTCCCCTCATTTGAAGCTCTCAATCTCCTATAACAATAGACAAAAATAATTACATGCCCTACCCCCAGCTTTTGGCTGACAAAAGAATTAACTCACACAATAAGTAAACCCAATGGAAGTGTCCTAGTGCTCTAAAATTTTACACAAAACAAGAATCAGTATGTACCTTGATCTCACAACTTGCTAGATAATCATACTTCACACTGTTGGGTGGGCGGTTGTAAAGATGTAATCGAAGAGTTCCAGTTTCTTCATGTAAGAACATGTTAAATGTGGAATCCCATCTAGGGTTTGAGCCTGGTCTCACATCTGTTCTCCTTGTCAAATGTCCAAGCTCGACCTCCACAAATGTTTGCAGATATTTATCATCAAAATGCTCTATGAAACTACCATTTACCCTTCTTGGCGGACTTCCTCTCAGGTTACTTCTAGAAAGTTTGCTAGCTGAGATGACTGACACGTATACAATTCCACCAACAGCCTTTTTCCTTAAATCTACTGCTGGTAAGCTGAAACAACGACGGCGAGGCTCAATCATTGTCTTGACTAAGGTGTCAGTGAAAACCTTAACCTGAAATTTTAAAGAAAAAGAACAGACACTTGTATAAGACCAACAGTACTGGAGGAACTAGAAATTTAAAGAAGTACACCAAGATAAATTATTATGAACTACTAAAAAAATACATGTCATAATTTAGCTAAAAAAAAAAGAAACATGATAAATTCTAGCTAACTATTTCAAGAGGCTAGCGTAGAGGCAGGAGAATTACAAATAATTATAGCAATAATAAAAACAGAAACACTCTAAATTTACTACTTATTCATGTAAATATAATTAGTTAAACACACACCAGCCAAGAAGAAACGCCTGGCAGCTCGGTGGCAGGTAATGACTGGCTTCCTCCACTTCCAAAGGCAACTCCTATTCTTACTTCAGGAATTGACACAAATGAGTACAAAACCGCTCTCCCATCCAGAACTGGCATCAAGAGAAGCTGATAAAAAATAGATGACCGATTAAACATCAACCACAGAGGGCAAAATCTGATGGAGTTGAAAGCCAAACCAAATTCGAAATTTAGGACTATTCACCCAAGAAACAAGTAAATTTAATGTAAAACATAAATTGGCAGTCAGTCCCAAGTAGAATTACCACGAAGATAAAAATAATATATTAGAAAGAAGTGTTCCATGCTTGCAGATCTCCCAAGTACAGAACCGAACCTAGATCCTTTTTCCTCGAGGAGCCCCACATTTAAAACAGTATAGACAAAGCATTTCCAAATGTTCATTTCCCGCAGAAATGAATTTTCAGAGTTTGGCAAACAAAACCCAAGTAATAAGCAAGGAATGGATGATCCCAAAGCTATAAATGGTTGGGAAGAAGCATTTTTTACATTTACTTAAAGCACTTTCAAAACTACTTAGAGATTCAAATTTTGAGGTGGCTGGAGAGAGAGAGAGAGGGAGAGAGAGAGGGAAGCAGAAGAGAGGAAGAGAGTGGTAAAGAACTGAGACACAAACTTACTAATTGTTCCCCAGGAATGAGATCATGGAATGCTGGTAGTGACATATAAGGGAGCTATAAGCTAACCTAAGAAATGGTGCAAAACAAAAATCATAAAAAAAAATATGTTCATCAACCTGATAGTCATCAGTCAACCTACTGTATCAATAGATGAATCATAGGGCTGAGAGAATGTGACTGTTATTAACAACTTATAAACTTACTTTTGGATGTTAATATTGAAATGCAACTGATCCTACCAAATAAATGAAGTTAGTTTGTGTAAAAGATACCTGATGGTTCTCTTACATTCACTTTCTAGTGTCAATATCAATGAGGAACATATAGAACCAATCCATTAGCCATATACATTTTGATCAATCAGCCAGTGCCAAGACAATATTATATAGAGTGCGGAAAACAGGACATTTTACATACCTCACCCTTGATGTGGAGGCTGTTTATAATAATCCGAGCAGTTCCCATTAATGGCTTTGCCAGCTTAGCCAGCAACAAAATGCTCATGTCTTTGGAGTCCCAATCAAATCCCAAATGCATAATTCTCTGTCAGAAAGCATAAAAACTGCTGCATGAAAATCTGAGACAAATTTACTGTTTGAAGGGGAAAAAAAACACATCATGCTACAAAAATTAATGAAACAATTTGTTATAAATTTTATTAATGTGTATTATCCATGTAGTGGCTTCGACTGCTCCCTTTCTTTATTCATTAAAAAGCACACATTTCAACAGAACATGCTCACATTCTTTAGATTTTTAAGGTTGGTGGTTGGCATATCAACCACCTCAGTTACATCAAGCTCAGTCACCTCAGGCACTGGTTATCACTTCTCATCATTCAGTGCCTAGCTTAATCACTAACTCACACTGCCACGACAAAGTGGAACAGAAACCAGATCAAAATGTTATCCCCGTTGAATCATGGGCTCTCAATGGGATAACTTTTGGTCATATCTTCAGAGAAACTGCCATGACTATACTTGCATCAGTGAGTACTGAAACAGAGGCAATTGCATGTTCTTTACAAATTCATACCAATATGGGTTCAGGATGCCATCAGTTTAGCAAACCCCACCTTTGGTTTCTCTTTGTTGTTGAAGAATCCTTTCAACTCTTGAAAGCCTCAATATCAAAATAAATTAAGATAAGTGAGATAGACCTTCTCCATGCAGTTTTATCAAGGATTAAACTTTTGTAAAATGATACATAGTCATATTTTGTTGTGAACATGAAAAATTTCTTGATGGGACTTCCTTTTCGTTCCACATGTTTAGGAAAGTCCATGACAAAATACATGATTTTAATTTCGAAAACATATATGATAGTCAATCATCACCATCATTAATATAATTATCTCAACTTGAGCCCTTGCATGCTACAACTGTCTTTTGCACTAAATGAATAACAGAATCCACCAAACAGATCAACAAATTTCTGAAGGCACAGAAAGCTAAGTTTGCATGTAAGACAACAAACAGGAAAAACAGTGGTAGAACTTGTTGATTAACATTTAATTGTGAGGAACTATAAGAAAGCATTAGTTTATTTATATGTAGATTCCTTGCCACCTGTACTGAGGGATAAATTCACAAACAAAACTCAGAAAGTGAAAAGGGACCAAACCTGATCACCAGAAGTTGACCAGCGAGTCCCATGAAGACCAAGGGATGGTGGGCATGAACCAAGTGAAAATTCCTGCAACTCGAGTTTTTCCTACAAGAAGGGTAATATTTCTCAGGAAACGTGTACCATAATGCTAATCCTGACTTAAATATTCATGCCAATTGATACACGATGAAACAAGCATATCACATACCATGAGCTTCAACCTTTGTTGTTTCAATCGTTTCTGCAAAGACAAATGTTTAACTTTTTAGTTTGGTCTCACGAACAACCCAAATTACACAGAAGTTGTGCATGAGAACACTGTAATATATGCAAAAGACAGTTCATTTAGATCAAATAAAGGCAAAAATCATCAAAAGTTAGGAACAAGGCCAAGTTCTTGAGCCCCTTTCTGGTAGTAAAGAAATGGAAGTGTGATAGCAAATCAATCAACCGCTATTTTTAAAGGATTATATTATGTTTATGATCGATTTCCAAAGATAAAGAATGACAAAGTGGGAATGATTCCGAGTTCTAGACCACCTTTGTAGTGGTTAGGAACCAAGAGTGCAACCACTTTTATTGCAGCTTCATTTTCCTAGAAGATTTTCTCTGATATAAGAAATCTACTGTGGCCCCACCACAAAAGCCCACAAGTAACAGACATCTGGAATGCGCCTTTTCAGTTAGCTTTTAAAGGAGAGAAATTCATAAAGAAATTTTGACTGCAACTTGAACTGAGATAAACTCAATATATCTTCTATCAATCTGTCAGAAGAAACTGAATGATAACTAAATTTGGTATGTGATCGGTTCTCTTACAAGCCTATCTCATTCTAAAATTCAAAAATATACTATCAACTGCTAAATAAGTCAACGATGCAAAAATTTCTATTCATTTCAGCAAAATGTTCAGAGTTCGCAAACCAACAAACAAATAAACCTAGGCAGAGGGTAGAGAAAATATCCAGTAATGAATCATATGATGTAAGCCAATCAAAATCCTGACCTCAACAATGGATGAGAATCTTATTGCAAGCTTTGGGTTCATATAGTTCATCCAAATTTCCATCAACAGCTTGTTCAGCCACTCACAGTGTTCCAATGGTGTTATTGGCTGTGCAAATATGTGAAGAGAATAGATTAATGAACTTATAAATAAAAACCACAAAAGAAAACAAAGAAAAGAAGAAATACCGAGGTGTTCAATACAACTCGCTTCCACTTTTTGTTTAGGTCTTCCACAATAACTTTCTGTTGATGACTGCAATACTAAAGTGGGAAAAAAAAATTTCATTATACCACAAGCACAACTAAAAGAATTGGAACCTAACTAACTGTGTAATGGCAACCTGTATATATTCATGTAAAATCTGGTATAAGTAAATTTTGTTAATTAATGAAGAAGGAACCACCACTCTAACTGTACCATAATCAAAGTATTAACCGAGAAAAGGAAAGGGTGCTCAAGAATATACATTTGTGGCAAAGGACACAAAATACAGGAAAGATGAAAATGGACATGTTAAAGGAAATCAAGCTCAGTTATTTGTTTCTTTATTTGTAAATAATTAGGCTTGATCAACATGGTTCTATGCTTGTACCGCAACCCTTGGTCAAAGATAATTATGGCACATGGAGACAATCCATGACTATGGCTTTGACAGCCAAAAACAAAATCAGACTCATAGATGGTTCAATCAAGGAGCCTAATAAGAAGAATCCAAAGAATGTCAACAATGGAATCGCTGTAATAATTTGGTCAAAACTTGGCTGCTAGGATCAATGTCTAAGGAAATCGCTAGCAGCGTCATCATCTTCAAGGATGCCAGACAGACGTGGCTCGATTTGCAAGAGCAATTTTCACATGTGAACGTGGTTCAATTATTCCATGTTGAGAACGAGATTCATGATTATGTGCAAGGTAACATATCTATAGGGTCTTATTTAACAAAACTGAAAGGTTTATGGGATGAGCGCGATGCATTTTGCACCTTTCCAATCGGCACTTGTGGATTGATTAAAGAAGTGACTGCATATTTAGAAACGCAGA
>Ga0307518_10003032_pt1 | contig 12153 bp, 11 predicted proteins | sample 25_EM_MG_FD_203889 | JGI IMG/M metagenome (GOLD analysis project Ga0307518, IMG submission 203889) | Populus trichocarpa ectomycorrhiza microbial communities from riparian zone in the Pacific Northwest, United States - 25_EM | ecosystem: Host-associated > Plants > Roots > Unclassified | place... | reverse complement strand
GGAATTGAAAAATAAATATTTAAAACAAAATATATATAACAATCAAAAGTTTGAGGACCAAATTTGATATAATCAGCAAATAATATGACATTTCTAAATTTTTCACAACTTCCGGAAAATGTTTTCCGCCTAAGAAAAGGAAAACACTTTCCTGGAAACCAAGCCAAATTTTTTTTTTACTGGAAAGTGTTTTCCATTGACTAACTTTTCTAATGACAAACAAATACAAGAAAGTTTGAAAAGTGATTTCCCGAAAATCAGTTCCGAGAAACAAACACAGCATGTTAAAGAAGAACCATGAACGAGCAAGTTCAATGTTTGGTGTAATCTGGTTGTAAAAGGAAACAACAAGAACCAGCAGGTTCTAGATTCTTAAACAGGATTGAAAAGCATAAGCCAAGACGTTAAAGAAGAGAAATAGTGAGGAGAAAAGGGAAGGAGGTGACATGGAAAGCGAAGCCACCAATAAGTCAAGAGTTGTAATGGTGGAGTCAGGGGAGTCTTGGGACTTCTATATCTCCCAAGCCACCACTCAAACCTGCCCTGTAAGTTCTTTTTCTTCATCATCTAACTTCACAATTTGCGTGCAAAGGATTCAAAGTGTAAAGAAACAAGATTGACAATTCTATAAGGGTATAAATCAAAGTGTTTGCAGTTGAAATATTGCTTTTCTTAAAACTGTGCTCGTTGATTTTGTGTTTTGAGGAGTAAAGCATGTGTCTTCCATGGACTTTGATTGATAACCAGTTAGAGTTTTTCATGAATTTGCCGACAAGTGTGAGATGTCAAGATGAGAGGGTCTCTTGGGCGTGGAATATTTTCCTTACTGATGCTGGGGTCCCATGTTGTAGATCGCTGTTCACTTTACTGCCTCATGGTGTATGCCATCAGTGGCCATGAACCCAATTTTTGAAGATCTGGCTTCAGCTCATCCAGATATCCTGTTTCTCACTGTTGATGTGGATGCTGTCAAGGTAATCAATTCATTGTTCGACCCAAGAATTGCACATATCTAGCCATCCATGCTTACCTTTCTGCATATGAAACAAGTCTTTGAATATGTATGCATGCATGTATGCTGCAGATATTTGTTAGTGCTATCTTTACAAAGATACGACTTCAAATATTTGGTGATTTGATTCCTTCACATGAGGCTGGGAATGAGCACCGTGTGGTTTCTAGTGGAAACTTTATTCTTATTGTGATTGATATGAAAGATCATCACTAATAGCCTTTGGTGTAAAGATGGGCACATCTTCTTCATATTGGAACCTTACCAATATCATACAAAAATACAAATTCCCACTGTCATGTAGCCACAGAACCTTGGGTGGACTCCTTGACTTATCTGAACCTTTCCAAGTTTCCATAAACGCCAAGTAAAATTTATGCCATGAAACCTCTAGCTGAGAATATGATGGTAGCCTGAAGGCATCTTTGTGGTGACTTCTTGGTCGAGCAATAAACTTCTGGTTCTGACGTGGGCTGTTCAAGTTTCCTCTTTTGCTGTACTTTTGATGATTTGAACCTTTTTTTGTTCCCAAGTATCGATTGCTTTACTTGCACAACTTTTAGAATACTTTAATTGATTTCTAATCATAATTACAAGACTCAACCTAGTCTGAGATCATGTCAAGTTTTGATTTTTTTCTTCAAAAACCTAACAACATCGTTTTGGTAAAAAAAAAAAAAAACCAAGTTTTTGTATGCCAACATTTGTGCTGATGAAGGATAGTGCTCAAGTTGACAAGATAGTGGGTGCAAATCCAGAAGAGATAAGGAAAAGGATTGATAGTTTTGTTCAGTCCATTCCTGCAAATATTGCAGAGTCTCTGTGATCTTTGTGCATACATGTGTGTATGTGCCTGTTGTTGTCCACTGCTACTTCAAGTGCCTGTGGCTTGCAAGAGCGATTGAGATCTTTAGTCATTTCCCCCTTTCATAAAGTTTATTGAAGTCTACTGCCTACCTACCTTATTCAATGAAGCTCATTTATATGTGATTAAAATTCCCTAAATTATTATATGGAGGAGAGTCGTATAGATCAAAATTGACTAATTTATTGATGTAGTGGTTGTTGTCAAATATTTATATAATATGATTGGTTTGATACACGAAATTCATATAATATTTTTTTCCTCCATAAAAGTGGTATTTGGCCATGTTTGATTAGGATAGGTGACAAAGATAATGTAATTAAATAAATTTATTTTTAATTTGTTTCTAAATAAATCTGTCATTTTAACTAAATATATTTTTATTTATTTTGTATACATCTTTTATATCCTAAAACACTAATAAAATGTAAATGAGATATGTATGGTAAAGCTCTTAGTTATTTTCTAATTTTAGTCATTTATCATTTATGGATTTTCCTGAGTATTATGTATACTTTTAAAACTCAGCCCGGCCTGACAGGTTGACCCGGGATCTAAGGCTGGAATCGGATCGGATTTATGAAAAAATAAAGGTAGTTAAAAACCTGGTTAACTCGACGGGTTGATCTGGTCAAAACCCGGTTACAACCCGTCGAGAATTTCCACAATTTGTTCCAATCTTGGAAAGTGCTAAGTTTCACACAGGATTATGCATTAGTTCTTTTTTTATAATATCATATATCAAAATAATGGATACCATCATAAAAGTAAATATACAATTCTAAGACTTCACCAAACATAATAATAAAAAATAATCCACAAAAAATCTATAGTCTTGGTACTTCCTTACATATCATACCATAACCATTATTCTCAAAACTACCAAACCAAAAACTAAGAAAATAAAAATAAAATCCAAAATTGCCAAATAAAAAATTTGAACTCCCCATAGCCCAATAGTCTAAAAAGATTAGCATTTGTTTTTGGATTTTTCAATTCTAAAACTACCAAATATTTTTTTTAGTTATATTTAATTCTATGATTTTGATTTGATAATCATTTTCAATGCTTAGTTTATATTTACCTCTATAGTTTTTATTTTTGGTCATATCTACTTTAGTTTTTAGTCATGTTTTCCTCTATAATCTAGTTTAATTTTATATAATATAAACAATAATTGTAAATACAAAGGTAATAATGATAAAATCAAAACTAAAAATACAAATATAATAAACAATCCAAATCACAAATACTAATTATATATTTCACCCTCCAAAAAATTGCAAGCTTCTGTCATATATAATTGTAAGTCCTTGATTGGTTTGACATGTCAACATGATATTTAAAATAGTTTAGATTAAATAAAAAAATAAAAAAATTAATTGAGAAGATAAAAAAACAGGTTTATTCATTTAAATAGTCAAAGCTCAATTCATTAACTATATTTTTTTAAATAATATTTTTTTAATTATTTAAAAAATTCTTTTTGAGGAATCAACTTGAGTCAATCCTCTTACCGATAACACGAGCAGTGCCACAGGTCAACCCGAATGCGGTGTGGCAACTATGGTGTTATGTTGCTTTCTATATTTGCTTGCTTTACCTTTTTCTTGACTTGTGCCTTGTGGTGCTAGTGGAGCATAACAGAACGTGACACTTGAAAATAACAAATATATTCTTTTTCCTTCTTTCTTTTCCTTTTCATATCTCAACAAACCAAACCAAATTCACTCGTGTCCTTTTCAACATTTTCTTTTCTTTCCACCACGGCGGCTTACCGGAACACACGCCGGGAACCTTGAATTCCGGCGGAGATGGTGTCGCCTAATGAAAATGATAACTGGGTTTTTGATTGTGGGTTGATTGAAGACATTTCGGTCCCTGGTGGTGACCTTCTTGGTCTTGAATCTCTTGATGAAACCCCGAATGGGTCTCTTTGGTCTTCTCATAATTTCACTGATTCTGCCTTCTTAAGGTGCCTTTTTATGTTTCCTTTTGTTTTACTAGCTCTTTTTGATTGGTAAAGTTCAATTCTTTTTTCCTTGGTAACAGCATGTTGGCAGCCTTCTTGTTGTTTTGTTTAGAAATGTGGGTTTGATTTGTGAAATTAGTATACTGTGCTGTCTGGAAACACTAAATTGTGTTGCTTATGAGAAGACTAGAGATGTCAGTAGCCAAATGAGTTTTACAAGTTCTGTTTAATAGCAACTAATCTAAAGTTTGTATAAAGAATAGGACTTAGTGGATTTATTGATATATTTTTGAGTTTTGTAGCAATATGATTGTTCTTCTGCTGTTACAGGTTACCTCCTTTCTGAGGTTGTAATGATAGCATCATCAAATTCTCTAAAATGTTTGGAATATTGTTAATTAGTTATTGTTTTTTAAATATAAGAAAGGGCTGTTTTTTTTTTTAATTTTTTTTATTCATGCGTTGGCATATTTATTCTGGTTATTGGTATTGCTATCAATGGTTTTTTTATTACTGGGATTTGGATTTACTTCTTTTCAGAAATGTGTAGCTAATATGGTTGAATGGCTCAATGTACTTTTTCACTGGGACTCATAATTGCATGATTAGAGGTTTTCAATATGAATTTAATTGCTAATTACTTGCTTTTTAGTATATCTTTTTCGATGCTGCTCCAGGATGTTTAGCAACACTACATCTATGAAAAGTTATGATTTCTGGCATGCTGATTTTGATGTAAATGAATAAACTAAATCTTTTTGATAGGCATGCTAATCATCTTCTCTCTCTACCCCATTTGTTTTCAGTGTGGAATTCAATAATTCATATGAGAATTCGGATGGTCATAAGGAAAGTGGGTCTCGGAAACGGTACGGTGTATACAGATTAGTCATAACTTGCTAGTTATTCCTGGATTTTTCTCCACATCTGCTTTTGTTGTGAACTAATCTGCTTTTTATTTTTTATTTTTTTGTATGAAAGAGTGAGGCCTGGATCAAGTAATGCAACTGGCTCCAAAGCATGTAGAGAGAAAATGCGGCGGGATAGGCTGAACGACAGGCATGCTGTATTGCCCTTCTAATGCTTATATTCTTCTCTCTCTCTGTTATTCTGATGTTTAGTTTGACATGGACTCCAGGTTCACGGAATTGGGTGCTCTTCTAGATCCTGGAAGGCCTCCTAAAGTGGACAAATCTGCTATATTGGTTGATGCTGCTCGAATGGTGACTCAGTTACGAGATGAATCTCAGAAGTTGAAAGAGTCTAATGTGAGTCTACAGGAGAAGATCGATGAATTAAAGGTGTGCCATGGATTTGGTATTCAGTAATTTTGCATTATATTTAATACATAACACCTAAAAAAGGTTTGAAATACATGTTTATAAATTATATGTAACCTGTTATTCTTAATAGTATGCAAAGGAACTAGGCAAGTGTGGTTGTCATTTATGTTCATTAAACTTTGTATACGCAGGCAGAGAAGAATGAGCTTCGTGATGAGAAACAGAGGCTAAAGACAGAAAAGGAGAACCTAGAGCGGCAAGTGAAAGCCTTGAGTACTCCACCAAACTTCCTGCCTCATCCCTCTGCCATTCCAGCTCCATTTTCTGCCCCAGGCCAAGTTGTTGGCAGCAAGCTGATGCCCTTTGTTGGTTATCCTGGAATTTCTATGTGGCAGTTCATGCCCCCTGCTGTTGTTGATACCTCTCAGGATCATGTTCTTCGCCCTCCAGTTGCCTAAGTAATTCAGGCAGGGATTTTATGTCTATGTTCTCTCAGAACATGAAAGCTTTTGTTGCCTTTACTAACTATGATTCTTGTTAATGGTCACAGATAATGTTTGTCTTTCAATCATCTTTCGCTCTCATAGATTAGTTAGTATAAGAGTGTATGAGTGCAATCACAGATGGGAAACTCGGAATTCCTAGCGATCGCTGGAATATCTTGTAATTTTCATTAATCAAATTTGGTAATTTTGCTTGCCAGTTTTTATCTTTCAAATATGTTGCTCATTTCTCGTTTGAGAAAGATGTTTACGTGCACTGATGTGTTAAAATTGGAAAATATCTGCTAAAAAAACAGTCATAATTTTATTTCAAAGGATCTTATCTATCCTGGCTTCTCTTGATGACTTATCTAAACATTAGAAGGAATTGCATCGCAGTAGGGGTCGGAATGGTGTTTGGTAGACAAAAGGAAACTCTGCCATCCAAGGCTTTCAGGAATTACTACACTAAATTGCTTTTGCTATATCTAGTTCTTTTTATTCCAAGCTTGGCACTCAAAACTGAACCTAATCTAGGAGCTAATTACTAACACAACTTTCTTCAACAGGGCAGTTTGAACCCCATGTTTCTCCCAGAATTATAATCCCTCCAAACATTAAGAGCTCCAAAGCTGGTCATCAGAACAGTACTCAAAGCCATTACTGTACTAACTGAGAATACAATCATGGAAGCCCTGCCATATTTTACTATGGCCCTCTGTACCACCAGCAACCCAAGAAGTGACGCAACAAAACAAATGACGGAAAGGATGATGGCGGTATCAACATGTTCCATGCCCAACAATAGATACTGTAATGCCGACATTGAAGATGAAAAGAAAACCATGAACGAGCAAGTTGCTGCAGTTATCTGCACAGAAAAGTGATGGTTTGAAATAGTTATAGCTGGAAATCAATCTGCATTTAGTAGGTAACTGATTCAACGTAACATGAGTTGTAATTTACCTCAGGTGCTATTCCAACATGAAGCAGAAGTGGGCTGATAAGCATTCCACCTCCAATCCCAAAAACTCCTCCCAACATCCCTGCTAATAATGCCATGACTGGGAAAATCAGCTTATTTGATGTTCCACCTCCTGTTAGGTCTTCCATGCCCTTCACAGATAACTCTGATTTTTAGATAATTTTGCTCTAATTCTTATCAGAACAGAAGTGACATTAAAACTATCGACTGCAAGTGGCTAAATATTTCTACTGTGGTATGTTAAGCACCTGCTGGTTTATAGTTTGATGTTGGCAGCTCTCTTTTCTGTACAGTATCCATGCTGTGAACATTATTGCAAGAGGAATCTGAAGTGATGAGACAACCCAATATCCAAATCCACAGGACTCCATTGGTATAATACCCTGCATGTACTCTAAACTGTCACATATGAACAATACTCCAAAGGATAATGCCTGTATAGTTTGAGATACTGATCGCATTTGACAAGGTAAAATCTACTGTTTAATCTTCATTCAAATCAAGAAAATCTTCTTTATCTGCCTAATCATTAGTTCGTGACTAGCAAGCTGTGCCTGCTGTTTTAAAAAAAATTATCTTAATCTTCCTAATCCTTAGTCAGTGACTTGCAAGAAGCGCCTGCTGTTTTCCAGAAAATCTTCTTAATCTGCCTAATCATTAGTAAGTGACTTGCAAGCTGTGCCTGCTGTTTTCAAGAAAAATCTCTCAATCTGCCTAATCATTAGCTAGCGACTTGCAAGCTGAGCCTGCTGTTTTCGAAGTTCAGAAGAAATCTATTGCATCAAATACATTGATGATGCTGTCTTTTATCATTGATGATCCAACAGAAGGGAAAGCCAAATGATAAATTAATATCATTATGGCAGAATTATTTGTTTTCTGCTTGCATATCCTGTTCCAGATTCCACCATTGTTGAAGTCCAAAATGAAGTAACTTTGAACATGGCTTTCCTTATATTCCCACTAGAGAGAACCAACTGGAACATGATATAGCCTGGACTCATCCATAGTTCAGCATGAACTTCCACAAATAACTCTTACAAAGTTCCTCTAGGAACAAAATTAGAAGAATGGTGTTTTTCATGAATAATCTCTAGACTAAATATGTCCTTGATGAAGAGTCTGCTGGGCATGGCTTATGAGAAGTCATTTTTTACTTTTGAGTTATAATTCAGTAGTTTTTATTAAAAAGATATGTAATATAAGTAGAATCTAAAAGTTAAAATTTTCAACTTTTGATTAAATTAAAATCTTGACTCAATTTTATAACAAATTCTCGATTTCAATTAAAAATTATTTTAAACCATATGAAGTCTGCATCCAGAGAGAATCACTAAAGTTGCAGAAAAAGGACCACAGAGCTATCGGAACAATTTCAATCATCAATCTTATGTAAAATCATGTAAGGAAATACCAATCTTATGTAAAATCTTGCAAAGAAGAATAAACTCACAAGGAGAATTAGAAACAGAAATGAGTCATACCACTCCGTACCGATTGCCTCGAAGAAGATAGAGGATGGAGAAGGAGAACCAGATGATGAATAATATCCCCAACTTCATCCATGGAAACCTCAATACGGAACTAGTTAATTCTACACCCAAAAGAGGCTCCTTGACACTGCTTATCACCTCTTCACTTTCCTTAGTGCTAGTCTCATATTCAACCAACCCATTTTCCAAATTCCCACTTTCATTTCTATTCACTTCTTCCGATTCCAACTTCCAATGAAAAACACCATTCTGACAAGTCTTAAAGGTAGAACAAGCAAGAAAAACAGCGAACAAAATTGTGACAAGCCACTCTGGGAAAACAAGATTACAAATAACCCCAACACTAACTCCTAACAACATGCACGGTTCAGACAGAATTGCAATATCATAGTCTACCAAGGTCTGACCACCAAACTTCGCACTTCTTGTAAACATGTTACACATGACATTAGCAACAGACCCTCCTGTGACCATAAAAGCTGAGAAACTTGAGGCTGTTTTCAGGTCTAGACTTGCCACTATAGTTAGTATTGGAATATACAACCCCCCTCCACCAATGCCACCTGCACTAGATACAGAGGCAGCTATGAAACATAAAACTCCTGCTATCACCATAGAGGGTGCTAGTTTCAATCCTGTTTCTTGAGACTGTATCTGATGATGACTCCACTTACCAATTTTGTCAAGAAAAAGATCGATTTTCAGATTGTTTGAAAGGGGTTGTGTTTCTTCTGCTCTGGACTGGCTAAGAGCGATCAAAATGGCGAGGGAGACAGCTAGCCATGTCAGGATGGTGTTGGCCTTCATTTGCTAAGAATTCTGGGTGCTGCTGTGGTGTGCCAAAAAAGGGTTGTATAGGTGTTTTTATAAGAGAAAAGGAGGATCTTGTGTCTGCATGGATTTAGTGAAGAAAGAAACAAAATCAGTCATCATCAACAATTAGTAAACAGACACCTTGAGCTAAATCTATTTCCACTAGGCAGTAACCTAATGGTCATGGCAGGCAGGCAATTAATGAACACTTGATCAATTGTCTTATTCTGAAGTTGGAATCAATCAAAAATGACAAACTCCATCAAAGGGATTTAATTTTTTTAAATGATTATTTTTTTATTCAGAAATATCTTGGATAGAATTTGGTAAGATTTTCCTTTCTGTTAGAGACGTATGATCATTCTTGATGAGTCAAATCCTCATACAAGATCTTTTTTGGATAATTAAGGATGTATTCAAATTAATTTGTACATAAATTAAAACTAAATTTTATTTTTGAGCTATTTTAAAGACATACCTTCATATTTATCTAATATATTTAAAAAATAAAATTTCCTAATTATTGATTCAAGATTCAAATTCTTTGAATTAAGTAAAAGAAAAACAAAGAATAAATATAGTTAACCATCGAGTCCTTTGGATTTCTCAAAAGAGCTTTCGAATGATATTAATAATTATGTGGAATTTATGGATGGAGCCCGTTTTATAAAGAGTAAAGGACTTGGAAAACCATATCAATCACTTCATGGTTGGTGTTTTATAGAATTCAGTAAATGAGTCACTTTAATAATAGTTAAATATCATTGGAAAAACTAATTAATAGATATTTAATTTTTCAAGTATTATTATAAAAAAAATAGTCGTTTTGTCTTTTGAGATGACCCGAAGGCTGGAAATGCTGTGGAGGAATCTTACAGAGGTGGCATTTTCTATATCCAAAAGCGTTTATCGAAGAATATGTTAATGATAACTTTGTTAAAAAATTTAATACTCTAACGTAATCAGGTTTGAAAGTAGTTATATTTCTGTAATTAATGGAATGTAAAGAGAGACAGTGGTTATAATCCATCGTGTGTAAATTAATGTGATCATGTGATCATATTCCTCTTTTTTTTTTTTTTTTAATGAGATAATTGCATGCCATAGGTGAGTGAAATTCAAACAAGTATCCCCATATTATTCGTCATCGTGTATATTACTAGAAAATTAATAAATACTAACAAAAACCTTGATGAAAATTATTTGTCAATAATTTCTAACTGAAATAGTGACGGAACATTTCCAATGGCAATTCCCAGTGAAAATTGTGATAGGATAAAAAAAATAAAATAAAAAAATAAATTTTTATTAGCAATTTAACACGTTAACAATGCTGACAAAATTACCCATGGAAATTCCATTGGCAAATATAAATGAATTAAAACCCTATAGTTCTCTTTTCCCTTATTTCTTCTTCAACCTTGCGTCAAAAAACAACCCCTCCCTATATATTTTCTAGCGAATCTGGCCACCCTCCTTACAAATCCGGCCATCTATGCCGCCGACATCGTCCTATATTTGTTAGTAGAGTTTGCTTCCCTCTTGTTTCTATTTTTTGTGAACTTTCACTATATCAAGCAAGCAAGCAAACCTAACCTTTTTTTTTAACCTATTTATGTTTTAGATTAAATTATTGAATTTTTCTTGTAGTATAACAAATGGCTTAGGTGACTTGTTTAACCCATCCAACTTGACTGGGCAATACAAGCCCAACCATAACATGCCTGATTGAGTTGCATATGCATAAATGAGTACCCTTCTTGGATAGTAGTCAAACTACTATACCTCCTTACCTAATTTGTATCAAATAGTAGACATTCACATATTCTATAGGAACAAGTTAGCTCATAAAATAGTGTCCATGACAACTTTCTTTTCACTTAACAATAAACCACCAACCATTATGAATTATTATCTCCAATGATGACCTTTAAAGACATTTATAACAATGTTTTCCTCTCTTTACCCTTGTCTCCATGCAAGCTGATATGATTTATAGCTATATAAATGTTCACAAGTTATTAGGTAAAAGATTCTAATATCTAAAGGCCTAACTCTCTTATTCATTCTCACCTCATCTTTTCTTTGAACTTGTGTAACATATATAATTATTGACATAGGTCTTTTCGACCACTCAAACATAAGTTATGGCTCTGCTAACATTATTATCAGATCCTCCACTCATTCATCCTTTTATTACATAAATAAAATTGTTATTTAAGGGAACATGGCTTTTCAAGGTGTGGTAGAGAGCTGAAGGAAGCACCATCACTCTTCTAGTTATCATAAAAGTCATTTCCACGATCATATAAGGTGTTCCCTAAGCAAAATATCTATAAAAGGGAGAAAAGACCTTAATGTATAGCCATATTAGGAGGAAGAGCCACTATAAGGGTTATAAGAAGGACCGCCCACCTTTCTAACACTTTATCAGCTAGCTTTAAGCTGAAACACTCTCAGAGTGAAGTGAAATTCATGATTATAAATCCAACTAAATTGAACTATTATGATATTTACCAAGCAAGGACCTTTCTCCTAGCCCATCATATTTTGAACATTAAGCTGCCCAAGAAATTCATTGCTATAAAGATAAACTTTGATTATTGTAATGATCGCATTAACCCTTAAGAGCATGTTCAAAATATAATGAGTATCTTAGAGTTGATCCTCTAAGATTAAGATACCATATGTGAAATTCTTCTTAGAACGTTTAGAGGGTTGGCTAGATCTTGATATCATAACCTTAATCCTGGCTCTATCTTGAGTTTTAAAAATCGATATGAAAAATTCATTGCTAGTTTTAATACCAACATCCCTGTTAAAAATTGTTTAAACTACGCTTTTCACCATCTCTCATGAGGAAAACAAAAACAATAGGGCTTACATTTTTAGATTCAATAAAGATGTTAGAGGTGGACAACCTCCTAGAGCTAGTTACTACAGAGATCTTGATCAATAGGGCTATGCCTTGGCCTTGTAGAGAGAACTATATGCTCTCTTGAGCAATTACCCTTTTTTTTTTTAAAGTAAAGTAAGTGATAAGGAGCAATATTTGAGTGAAAGAGAATAATATAGTTTAATAGGCTCATCCTCTATTCTAAAAAAAAGAATAAGGACAACGTCAAGAGGGGTAAACCCTGCAAGCCTTCTAGGAGAAGGAAAATAACATAAATGAATTAGTTCATAGTCAACTAGTTTTCCTTGAACTTTAAATAACTTTCTTGACCACCACTCGAACTGAAGTATAT
>Ga0307518_10003028_pt1 | contig 12161 bp, 14 predicted proteins | sample 25_EM_MG_FD_203889 | JGI IMG/M metagenome (GOLD analysis project Ga0307518, IMG submission 203889) | Populus trichocarpa ectomycorrhiza microbial communities from riparian zone in the Pacific Northwest, United States - 25_EM | ecosystem: Host-associated > Plants > Roots > Unclassified | place... | reverse complement strand
ATAACACCAGCAGACTTGGACGGAGAGGAGGATTGGTACTCTCAATTTACTTAGCCTAGCGAATGTCATATTTTTTTTCGCTCTGGTTGCTGCGACTTATGTAAACGATTTGTCTACTTCACACATATTTACTGGTATCATGGTACACACTTGTAGAGGAAATTCCGCTGTCCATCGATTCTTTCCGAAACGAACCGTAGTACCCCTAACAAGTTCCCTGGACTCTCTGAGGTATCTTCTGTTCCTGTTCCTGTTCTACTTGGACTATTATTGCTGCCCGTTCAACATATCAGTCTATATAGTATATCCTCCAGCCAGGTAGCTTGGCTGAGATGAACGGATCGATACGTCATGCATATACATATGTATAGTGCCAGGAATTTGCCCGTGTTTCTTTCTACTTGGAGATTCATGCAAGTCTCAGTGAGCAAGTATGTCATGGGAAAGACTTAGGTAAGAGGATTGTGACGACACGCCTCATGATGCATGCATGAACTGCTGCAGACACCACCAAGTACAGCTTGAACATACCGTACGACTACCGAACTACCGCAGCCATGACCATCTAGTGAGTTTTATTCCAGCAATGCGAAACATTCAATAACCACCTGTCTAGCTATTCCATGACGTTCTTCCTCCTCGCGGCGGAGGTGCGCAACGTGTTCCACCAGCCAATTAATGAGGATGCTAAACATGGCTTAGATGGTGACATTCTGCATATTGGTGTTCCCTCTCCCATACACTATCAGGAAGAGACTCTTCCGATTCTTGTCTGAAAGCTTCATCGTGGCAAAGATCGCCTATGGCCTCAAGATATCCTTCATGTGTGTCTTTGTTGCATTTCATTCCTTGAACTGAGATATAACCCCATGTTATAGATTCGTAGGGATCCTCTTTTTGGACGCCCTTCAACGGATGTTCCGCGTCACCGCCGAAGCAGACATGATCAAGGCTGGCCAAGGAATGAAAGACGTACGCACTGAATCAAGTGTCGCAGCTCGCAAGTTCTAGTACGTTGTGTTGCCCCCACGTGCTTGGGTGTTCGCTGACGTGTCGTGGGTCTAGCGCTCAGAGGAACATGTATCTTACCGGGTTCTGCCTTTTCCTGTCCCTCGTGTTGACGCGCACATTCTACATCATCCTGGACCTCATCCAAACTCAGGAGGAATACGCCAAGCTGAAGAAAGCGGTGAGTGGTTACGGCCTGTCTGCCTATTCCGTACTTATTCCCCGTAGACGGCCAACTCCTCCAAGAACGCCATTGCGCTCGAGGACCAGGCAAAACAAGTCGAGGATCTGAAGAAGAAATTGGCAGAAAGCGAGGCAAAATCTCGTGACTTCGGTTAGTATACGTATTTCTCATGACGTATTGCACCAACTATCCATTCTCTTTAGAAACCTTGAAGAAGCAGGCATCTCAACAGGCCGCCGAGTACGACCGTCTCGCGACTGAGTTCAACAAGTCGAATGGTTTGGTGTCGGACAAGAAGGCTGACTAGGAACTGGATCATCGTCCAGTAACTGGGCTATATCGACGCTCGGTTTCGTCTTCGCCAATGACATTTATTCCCATCTCTCATCCTGCATTTGTACTATGTTGTGCCGTTGTCCAGCGATATCAATGTGTAATCTAGGTAATAAAAATGCTCATGATACGTGGTTTCGCAATGGGTATCTCATATGTCACTATCCAAGCAAACAAGAGATTCATCTTCCGACGGTAAGTTATTGTCACTGGCAACGTCATCTTTCGCTAGCATGAATGCTGGAACAGAAACTCCAGATCGTATCTTGGGACCAGGACGCGGACCAAGATTTATGTTCTTTCTTGAAGATTGAACGGCAGCCAGCGCTTCTATCTGCGGAGACGGTCAGGATCGAAAAATTTCACCAAATAAATTTTAGCCTACCTTCTTCTGTAACGAAAAATCGTCAGGCCGCTGTGCCATCTTAACGGCAGGATCAAATCCCAATCGTTTGATTATTGTCGCTGAGTATGCCTGCTTTGTAGGAGCAGAGGAGTCTTTTGTGCATAATTCCTCTTCGACAGATTTACTCGATGCCTTCTGCTTGCCTTTATCTAGCTTTCCACCGGATGTCTCTGCAGATGCCTTGGCTTTCTGTACGAACTCCCTAGCTTTCGTGACTGCTTTCATGCCCTCTTTGTCTCGATCAAGAAGAGCTTTAAGTTCCCGATCGGCGTTTTTCTCTAGCCGGCGTTGCGCCTTCGCTTGCGCTTCGCGGCCCAACTTCTCCGAGACAAATAAGCTGCCAGTTGATCCACCTACGACGTGCCCAGAGATGACATAAGTCGAATCGTTTGGTCCCGTCTCAGGCTTGAGACCCCACTGACGGGTCGGGTCGTAGTCTGCTTTAGGTTTCCGTGCTGCAGAAGTTGACATGCCCGTTGTTCTACATGGAAAATGAAGCGTTATTGTCCGTCAATATATTTTTTTAAACTGACCCGGCAAAAAATTCTGCACGACCTGCACGTTGTCTCTGGACGGCGTTCGTCAGATGCCACTCACACACTTCGCTCACGCGTTTGTCAGTCCAGCTTCCGCACGGTTTGCCGTCACGTTTGACGACTTTGCACATGCCGAGATCTCGTGCGCGTCCGATAACCGCGATCGAACCTGCAGACTCTGGTGTGACAGCAAGAATGTTACTCGTTGGGTGGGGACTTTCGTTGGAACGCTGAACGAGGTATCAGTCTAAGCGGACACGAGCTAATTAATCGACGTCACCTGGTGAGGTTTCAACACCCGGGGATTGAGTAGAGCAATCACGTCTCCTTCCTTGAGCTTTGACATTGACTCGAATGCACCTCTGCTGCCACCTTGGTACACCCTACGCTCAGTTCCATCATCATTTGAGATTTTGTCAAAACGATCGGATTCAAATAATAGCAATGTCAAAAATGCATCCCCTCGCAGTGCAGCCTTCCCCCCCGTAGCTGAGGATATCGAACGAGCTCCAAAGTCTATGAGCTTCAAATTGACGTATTTCTTGCCATGTGGTTCGGCTGGCTTTGATTGCTTCTTCGCTGGCTTGGCACGTGCCTGTGAAGTGCCGGCCCCACCGCCAGTTTCGCCACCGGAAGCGTGACCATCGTCTCCGGGTTCGATGGTGACGGGTGCACGACTGACACGAACCTGCCCGCGCTCCGCGACGACGGCAATAGTTACCCAGTCGCCTTCTACAGGAACCTCATACCCCGATTTATTGGGAAGGAGACGGATGCAGGAATAGAGACGAGAGGGAGACAGGTAGTATCGACCACGGAGATGATCCTGAAGTGCTTCGTGTGAAAGAGATCGGGAACTACGACAACATCGGTGATGGTGAGTCATTCCGATGTGGCTCGTGGTGGGAGGCATGGTTAGTACGTACGAAAGACGGATGCCTGAATTAGGTTCCAAGTGCTCAAACAGAGGGTCGTCTAGTGGGGCCTTATGATCCGTGGGACCCATCCGTAGTTCCTCGATAATAGCCAAATTCTCATCCCTTTGAGGCACTGAATGCGTGGTTTCATACGGTGCCTCGTGTTCGGGTTGTTTCGCCATGATGGGTTTGGGTTTCTCAGATAAGTTGGATGATCTAGCGTATCCCGGTTTCGACTGCGCGTTCGATGGATTACTGAGACTCGAGAGTTTCTTGAGGACATTTGATGGTGGAGGCGCAGGGTGCTGAGTGCCTACACGCAGTGGCGCAGATGAATAATGGTCCACCTTGGCTGACCCGCTTGATTCCCGTGGATGCTTCGCGCTGGCCATGCTGCCTGGAGTAGGTGACGTACTGCGCTCATGATTGGGTTTCTCGAGTCGCCTCTTCTTTCCTGTCACCAAGACAGATTGAACGTCATGTCACCTAACAACAAGGAGTCTGCTCACTCGGAGAAGGTGTCGATGGGGCGAGCAGAGTGGGCTCGATCTGCTTCCGCTTTGGTGAATGCAGGTGGTCGACCTCGCCTGGGCTGAGAGGGGCCAGCTGCGCTTGCAATGCCTGGATTTTCTTGCGCAGCTCAAGCTGGCGTTGTCGCTCTGCATCTGTCCTGCGCGTGGATGACTCCATGTCGGTGTGGGTCACTGGTTTGTCGCTGGCCAGTCTTTGTGTCCCGCGGCACACTTGTGGACGCGTTGTTTGCGGAGAGTACGTAATACTCCCACACAGACCGACGTAATTCCGAATTTCCGAAAAAAACACAAGCCCCTAAAAGCAGTGTAGGGTTGAGTTTGGGACCAGGGAAACGGCGCGCTAGTGGCATCGAGTGTATCAGGTCCACGCCGTTTCCTCCCTGCGAGATGAAATGCCAAGTGGCAAAGCTCCAAGGGCTGACATAATAAGATGGCTGAGCCAATGGGAAGCACAGAATTGTCCGCGACGATACACACGTGACGTCCAGGTGTCTTGGATTCACAAATACCCATGGTCGCCTTGTTCTTGGGAATCGAGGGTTCTGGTCGACATGGGCTATCTGGGGGACAAACGGGCTTTGAAAACGGTGGTTTGCGTTCGATGGGCAATGATGGGCGTTGTTGCCAACTGATAGCGCTGGTGGACCATCAGCATCACGCAGGATCGTTCTTCGGAATGTACCGCGCGATTTTATGCAACTATACTAGTACCTCGGTGCCTGCTGCAGGCTTTTAATACCGGGCTCTGGCACAGCACACATCCCGCTCCTCTCCCCTTTGTCCTTTCTCAACTTTGATTTTCTTGCTCTTCCCCATGGTCGAACACATCCCTCCCTCGTTACATATTCAGAAGTTTGCGTTAGACATTGCACACCGCTTGTCATCGTTTCCAGATTTCTTAGAGGCATCAGAGCACCTCTTGAGCCACAACCACTTATTCACTCACGCTGTCATCGAACACCACGGTAGGAAGGTAGGGTTTCGCTTCATCATGCCACTCATGCAATTCTCACAAACAAAAACGCTAGCTACTCGCCATAATCGAGGTAATTATTTGTTCTTGCTTTTTGTCGTCGTCAGCCACATAATGGGCGTGAACCCAGGTGGCTCGCATGACGCTCACCCGAGCCGGCCTCAAACTTCACCTGTTTACCTCGTGTTCACCCAAACAGCAGCCATTCAAATCAGCCTATTTTAAAATGCTTGTCTTGTTACGCGAACATCGGGAAGAATTCCCGGTGGACTTACTAGGTAGAGACTGTGCGAGTTAGCCTGCAGTAGCTTAGCTCTGACTCCTTGCAGGACGGGTAGATAGACTACTGCTCCCACTCTCCACTCGCCTGGTCATTTGCCACAACAGCGATCCCTATGCACAGCTTGGCATAGCAGATTCCATGAAGAAGCTTGCCACAACAACACATTTAAAGCAACCTCCTGTGCAAGCGCTGGGAGAGCAGCACCGACATACACTGTCCTGGCCAACTACTAATATTGCTGCGTCAATGCCACGTAGGTGATAGGCTACTTTATTCCCCACTCGCACTGATCCTGCCGCAGCGCCAGATGCATTCCCCCCGAAGCCTTCGCTTCGAGACGAAAAGAGTCGTCGGGGTTCCAAGAAAAGAATGCTTCTTAATCTTGGCCAGCTTTCGAGGCCGGTCCACCGACAACATCCTCTGCCCCCTCCTACGCCTGACTCTGGGCTCGCCCCAAGTGTTGATAGTGCACCGAGTGCTTCGAGGGTCCTTGCGCGCACCCGACGACACTTTGGCATTTTTTGCACCGGAAAACCCCAGTCTCAGCGGCCTTGGAATCGCACATTTTGATTTTTGTTGTGTTTGTCGTCTCATGTACTGCCTCCTCTCATCTTGGTTACTTACGATTACGATTTTCCTGTGTCACTCTAAGTCCGGAAGGACTCTTTACTAGCTGATCGCATCTGTACGATTAGGACGTCGGATGGATCCTTTGTCATACTAATCGTGATTGTTTGACACACTGCCTTTTTTTTCCACTAGTACAATGTATTATGTCTAGTCAATACATCGGAGTTTGCGAGGAATTTGCGTGGAATCTGTACGAAGGAATCCGCCTGTAAACGCGCCGTAAGTTACCGCGAACTCGATAAAGCTGTCCGGTAATCAATTCGTGCACATAGCTCCTAACTAATTCATCTTGACTGGTCCAAAAGGCTGACTCCTTCCCTATGGCAGTGGAGCTGTTTTTGATGATGTGTATGGTTGAATTATCTGTCCATTGCAGTGCATTCCCCAGAAAGTGTGGCTTTTTCCAATGATGAAGGCAGTGATGGGCATCGGAATATTACCCTGAACCTGGCGCTGTCTGCGATGCTTTGGAAGATGCAGGTATCATCGCAACCCTGTACGACAGGGGGGCCTGATCTGCTCGGACATGGAGGGCGAGGTAAGTTCACGGATAGGTCTCGGCAGAAAAGGTAGAAGAACTTGTCCGAGGTTCAATACAGAGGGCAAATAGGGAATTCAACTACTCCTTTTTTTATCTCGAAACTGGCCACCTCAGTTGCATCTATAATCAGGTCATCGTGACTGGCATTGCCCTCAGTTACCACAGACGTACCTTTCAGCATTCTTGGAGTATTCATTGTTGAATAATTCTGCACCAGAGGTATTCAAAAGGAGGAGACAACTGGTATGTCACCTGATCCATTATATCACGGATGTGACGCGTCTCGTGCATAGAGCGCCATGGAGAAGTATCCCGGACAGCGGAACACTGAGAGCAAACTAAAACGGAGGTAAAGAGAGAAAAAAAAAGTTTTGGAAACCTGAATCCCCCGCTGAATTGGTCGCCTGACATAAAGCAGCTGTCAGCCACAGTGTCTTTTACGACGACAAGGTTCCTGTCCGACGACTCCTATTCTGTCTACAAGAACGGTGTCTACAATCTAGGAAAATGACCCCCCAAAGAGGGGTTTCATTCTCCGATCAAAGATTCGTTCAACATTCAGTGCTACAGAGTGCTACAGTATTATCTCGACTCCTACCCGGCGATTAGACGTTGATCACAGGCAAGATGTCAGAAGAAGAAATATTGCAAAAGCACCATGATGAATCAGATTCGGAAGATTCGGAAGACGAGGTCGAAGATATCCCCCAGGTCGATATCGATCCATCAACACTTACACCGCTGTCGCCCGAGGTGATTTCGAAACAGGTGCATCATCATGGAAGAAATACTGCTTTGTCTTTACTAAGTCTCTTTTGTGCTTGCAGGCAACTATCAACCTTGGTACCTGCCACGCTCCACTGGGATGTGGGGCATTAGACTGATCGTGGACCACCACATTTTTACAGGCACAATAGGTCACGTAGCTCACGGTAAATCGACCGTCGTAAAAGCGATATCTGGCGTACAGACTGTCCGATTCAAGAATGAGCTCGTCCGTAACATTACCATCAAACTCGGTTATGCCAATGCTAAAGTAATGTTTTTGCGTCCCTTCTACCCTGGAGGGAGTCATGTTGACTTGGCCGTTTTTTTACGGTGCAGATTTACAAGTGCGAAAACCCGGCTTGCCCGCGGCCTGGATGCTATAGATCGTACCGCTCAGATAAAGAGGACAACCCTCCATGCGAACGGCCAAACTGTGGGCACCGGATGAAGCTCGTTCGCCATGTATCGTTCGTTGACTGTCCCGGACACGACATTCTCATGGCTACGATGCTTAACGGTGCCGCGGTCATGGACGCCGCACTCCTCCTCGTCGCTGGCAATGAGACGTGTCCCCAACCACAAACCTCGGAACACTTGGCAGCAGTCGAGATCATGAAACTGGAGAATATCATTATTCTCCAGAATAAGGTTGACTTGATCAAGCAGGAGCAGGCTCTAGAGCATCAGAAAAGTATCGCCAACTTCGTCAAAGGTATGTCCATTTCTTCTCCGGATTTAATATTCTTGTCACTGAATGATCATGTCAGGAACTGTGGCACAGTCCTCACCAATAATCCCAATCTCTGCCCAGCTCAAATACAATATAGACGCCGTCAACGAATACATCGTTAAAAAGATACCTATCCCCATCCGTGATTTTACTACAGATCCGAAGCTCATTGTTATCCGTTCATTCGACGTCAACAAGCCGGGTGCGGAGTTGAACGACCTGAAGGGGGGTGTGGCGGGAGGATCAATCCTGACGGGTGTTCTCCGCCTCGGACAGGAAGTCGAAATTAGACCAGGAATCGTCACAAAAGACAGTGCAGGACGTAATCGCTGCAAGCCGATTTTCAGCAGGATCGTATCATTGCATGCAGAAAGCAACCATTTAGATTTTGCGGTACCTGGCGGTCTCATTGGTGTAGGGACGAAAATTGACCCGACACTGTGCCGTGCGGATCGTTTGGTCGGGCAAGTTCTGGGAGATGTTGGCAAGCTACCCAAGGTATACACCGGTAAGATTGGTTCTGCCTTGGATCTCTGTCGTGACTGAAGGAATTATTCTCTAGAACTGGAAATCAGCCTGTTCCTACTCCGCCGACTGCTCGGTGTCCGGACGGAAGACAAGAAGCAGACAAAGGTCTCGAAGCTCGCGAAAAATGAGCTTCTGCTCATCAACATTGGATCGACCTCGACAGGTGGTCGTGTCCTGAGCGTTAAGGCTGATCTTGCCAAGATCCAACTCACCTCTCCGGCTTGTACCGAGGTTGGCGAGAAGGTCGCATTGTCGCGCCGTATCGAGAAGCATTGGCGGCTAGTTGGTGAGCATCACCCCTGCCTGTTGACCTGCATCGCCAGGAAGCTGACAAAAATTTTAGGCTGGGGTAGTGTGCAGCGTGGCACAGTCTTAGAACTCGACTGATACATGTAGTGACACACATTCACGCGCACGATCTGTATCCCAGTATGTTTGTAGCATCAGTAGAGCACTTTGATGTTAAAGTGATCCCAGCGATTGAGAAGAGTGCTCGTGATATTCGATTATGTGGGTAATGACTGACTGCGGCAGCGGAAAAAAAAAGTACATTATCACGAGTGAGCAGAGGGATCGATGAGGTCCAATTCTCGGACGTCGACACTTTCAAATGACCTATTTTTCACCCGACGAGTTTCAAGTTCGCGTTTGGTGAGCCAGAGATGCAGGAGATGGATGCAGTCCTTTGCCTAAAAGGGCCGAGACATATTAGGAATCGTCATTTTGCCAGTAGCCCCACTTACCACTACGAAAAGCCCAAGACCTAGTGAGTTTCTCCACCTACGGTGGTAATTAGTCCCATAGAGCTGGACAGCGCGAGAGGCACTGACCAAACAGGATCGCACTCAGCCCAAGTCATTGTTCCCCTCCACGCAACGGTCAAACCTAGCCGGCCCACATAGCTCATTCGCTTTAAAAAGCCCATTTCCGACCACATCCTATCGCTGAACAAAGAATATGGAATCGCCGGGGGCACCACCCCAGGGGGTAGTGGCGGCCGTACAGCTAGTATCTTGCGTAAAAGAGCCGAATGTTTTGACATATGAAGTAGCAATGACCCCATAAAGCTGGATACGCGAGGGATAATGAGTGCACCACCAATCAGTCGACCAAGCGAAGTTCCAGAAACGCGAATAGTGTTCTCTGCTGCTGCAACTGCATCTCCAGCGGGAACGTTTACCTCGTTGTCGTTGTTCTGCACTTGCTGTGGAGCTGCGTCCGCGGGGCCATGTGGTTGTTCTTCGTCCATGTTGGCATTCACTCTGATCCTGATGAACGGCTCTTCATCGTTGACGTGGAAAAGTACACGCTGCATCTCCTGGCTCTGGGTAGCATTTGAGTTGAGCACCCATCGGGTGAGCTTACTAAACAAGCGCCTGTATGCTTCCCGGATGGCCGGGAAGACGAAAAGGCCGAGGATCATGGGTGGCGGCGGCCAGCTTGGCAGCGTATGTAAGAACTCTCTGGCGTCGGCGGTAAATCTCGAATTGCGCCAGTGATCGAGGACGATCCTATCCTGTACGCGCACTGGGGCCGATGTCGGCCATGCGAGCAGAACGGGAACGAGTGGTGTTATGGAGGACTTTGTGGGGAGCCTAGACACGATCAGAGAGAGCGGGATGAGAGGAAGGTTGATGAAGCTATGCCAGGGCCAGTTGCTAGGGTCATCCGATAGCAGTAGGTCGAACATCCTTGGGGAAATCATCAAGTCAGCTCTTACGTGCAATTGACAATTTCAACGACGAACTCTGGGCCCAAAAACTCCCGGAGAGCATAAGCACCGTATGCGGTACAGAGTATATACATGCCTGGAGATAGTTTAGTCTTTCCTTGCACTGAAACCTGAAAGGAAAAAACAGACCGGTCCCCAGAGAGACGACAACGACGGTGAAACTCGCGACGGTGACAATCTTGCCCATCACTGAGAGGCCCTTGTTCGCCGAATCAAGAAGGCGAAGCAGTACGGGATTATCGCTTTCGAGTTCGTATAGCGAACCACACTGGGGACACTTGAGGGCATTGGGTGCACGGGATCGGCTTTGCTGTGAAGTCTGAATCCATTGGAGGAGGCATGTTTCGTGCGCTACCAAGGTGCACTTGCATGGGTGTGTCCATGCCCGCGGAGGATTTTCGGGCGCTGTGGAAAGCGATGAGGGCCATCAGTGGAGGAGCAAAGCCTCACTTTACCTACCGTCGTACCGCTCTTCCTCTCTGCAGATGTAGCATAGCTTCACCTAGAGAGATGTCAGCGCTTCCCCGTTGGATTTCTATGTTTCTTGGGATGACTCGCCCTCAAATCAGTGATGTTTGGTACACGCCGCTGTGCCATGATCCTAGAGGTGAAAGTCGACAGTTTGTGTCAGGTATAGTGTCTTATGTAACAGAAAGCCTCCGCACCTCGGCGAGGATATAATACGTAGATATATTCTCTACATAGCACGTCACACTTGTATACTATTGTACCCTCCGCAGGTACCCAACAAGAAATATTCGCTATCCGTAAGTTGCCTGCGAGTCCTGGCCCAGGCTGGGTTCAGTCAAGGCCAGGTCGATTCCAGCCGGATTACCATATAAGGCGTTACAAGAGGTATTACAAATACTACATAGGATCTTCAAGTTCAACCAAACTTCAAGAGCCCTTTTCTCGAATCTCGACAGCCTATACTGTGTCCATTGTGGACGCTCAACAGTCCTCTGACGCAATGGTGATCGATGACCAGCCGCAGTGGTCTCGCTAGCATTTTACAGGCTACTATTAGCGAGACCTGTTCAGTGCGTTTCCCGCACACGAGCCCCAGCCTGCTGCACCCCAAATTCTGACATCGCAGATCTCTGGCATGCTCAACCTCATGGTGAAGGTGTGTATATGAACCACTCAAACGGCAGAAGCCCTTCTTCTCCTTTCTCACATCCTCTCTGACGTTCTTACAGCTTCACACACACAACTTATCCTCACCGCATATTGACCAGACTTAACACTATGACAGGTGCCGGAACTTTGGAAGACAAATCATTGGAGTATTTGATTACACACATTTTCTGTCCCCTGCGGCTTCCTGACGGCGATGACTATTCTCTCGATAATGACCGCGCTCTGTCCAGAGCAGCGTATAGCGCAGCCTGTGCTTACTCTCAACACACCAGCGATTCAGCTAACATTCAGTGGCAGTGCATTGTGGACATGCTACGGAGTCTTAACTATTCCATGTCTTCGAACTCGCTAGACGAGGCGCTTCTAGAGTCCCAAATTCGATCCATGAAAGTTGGAGGTACGAACTCCGTAGAATTCATTTATTCGAGTTGCACTCATTCCACACAGATATCCTCGTATATTTAATTCGTGCTCAGAACGCGGCTGTGACATTCAGAAGGCAGTCGCAAGAGACGCTGGTGGAATCATTCGAGGTATCCCCACGCACAGAAGCAGTCATGAGCGCAGCTGGTAAACTAGTGTGCTCATACCCTGGCCCCGCCATCGCTGTTCCTAACAATGTTTTCAATGACTCTGTGTTCCGAGCGGAGCTGGCCAACTTTCTTAGTATGATGGACAAAGATGTTCTTGCAGCTTCTACGACTTGCAAGGCGGGCTCGGAGGTCGTCGAGGAACGAGACACAACGCATCCACGTTATATAACCGAATTGCTAACGGGCATCTTACGAGGGGTTGGTTGCCCCGCTGAGATCAAACGGATCAATAAACGGATCGGTGACGACGTCGTATGGAATGACTCAAGGCTTCCTTGGCGTAGGTCGTCACTCTGGTTGGTGATCAGAGTCGCGGTGCAAGTCGC
>Ga0307518_10003027_pt1 | contig 12162 bp, 17 predicted proteins | sample 25_EM_MG_FD_203889 | JGI IMG/M metagenome (GOLD analysis project Ga0307518, IMG submission 203889) | Populus trichocarpa ectomycorrhiza microbial communities from riparian zone in the Pacific Northwest, United States - 25_EM | ecosystem: Host-associated > Plants > Roots > Unclassified | place... | reverse complement strand
TTGTGCAGCTTCGTACGTATCACCGCATCAAACACATGGAAACCTATATAATCATACTTCTCCAGTGAAATGTTCCGCAGCAGCAAATAAGGGCAAACAACAACCGATGATTGATCCCCTGGCTCGTAATCAAGCCTCGTGCACAGTGTTATCTACTGGTGATAAGAAAAGAAGGAGAAATAACAAGAAGAGAAAGAGAAACGGTCTCATTGCAGTGAGTGTTAATCAGTATTCGCACTTGTCTTGTAACTGATTTCCCTTCGATGATAAGATTTCATTGTCAGCGTCCCGAGACAGCCAGCTTGCGTTTGATGATGCAAAATATGGGATCACGACTACAAAGGTGCGCCATTTCCACCCCATCTGAGCCTTCCCCAAGTTCACAGGCGGCGTTACCAGTTTTTTCTCGATGTGATCAGTATGCGACCACACGAACACGATGATCCCCGCCGTTTCACGCATCCTGTAGCGCGAAAGGATCTTACATGGGAGGAGTTACGCGATCGCATGACGTGAGTAACTATCTAGTAGTCATTTCTTATGCTCTCACCAGTACACCCAGAGAACGCATCGGAAGTATGGGAGAGCGACGTGCATTGTGTTTGCCCCAGGGAAGCCTCGATTCAGATCCTGACATGCGCACACAGCAACCAAGAGTAAGTTCATCGAGCCTTTCGGTTGCTGTGGACCTCACCCCCCTCCTTCCAGTATGACACCTTTCTTGATATGGTACGTCCATTCTAGTATGCAAGAAATGACTACTTTGTTGACTTGCTGTGCAGAATCTGAAGGACAAAGTCGTACTTTAGGCAGACTTATTACTAACCACTGTCTCGCCACAGTACGATTACTTTATTGGTTGTTAATGATCTCGAGCTATAATGTGCTTGGAAGGAACATGTATAACCTATAGGTTCATCTTACATATTTATCCGTGTAGCAAATAGTCTATTCATGTGGTTTTTCTCTTCGTGAACCAATCGACAACCAATTCGTGTACTACTATGCCAATCAGGTTGGGGTTAACACCATTCGGAAGAAAGTGCAGCCCCTAGTATTAGTAGATGGTACACACTACACTTTGATCGACTTCGCATCACCTTGGACCTCGAGTGCTTCGCGACCGAGTCATTAGGCACGGTTGCCAGCGACAGCCCGCACTTCCCCGAGTGATATCAGTCAAATTAGAAGTTCTATATTTGATCGGCCGAGAGTTCGGAACTTTTGTCCGACTAGTTCTGACTCATTTTTTCTGTCGTAAAAAAGCGAGAACAAGATGAGGGAAGCTCCACAATCAAGGACGAGACTTTCATCGCCAGGCGTTCGTTACTGTGTCAGTGGCGATCTATCAGAGGTCGCAAGTGAAGGTTTCTTGACACTGCCAGTCACGACATTGATCGTCGCCCAGCCAAAGTTCTTTTGCCACATAAAAGTCAAGGGTCTGGCGTTCCCCCCTCCAAAAGTGCATTCACCACCGTTTACCGTTTAACTGAATAAAACCGAGTCATCCACCACCAACATGAATGGCACCCCTTCAAATGGAGTCAATGGTCACTCCCAGCAACAGCGTCGCAACCCATATGCACCCCGGGCATCGGACTTCCTCAACAATGTGTCAAATTTTAAGATTATCGAGAGCACCCTCAGAGGTATGTCTACCTACGACGTTAATTCATTCTGGTCTTTTCTCCCTCAATCCCTGTTGCATACGCTAACACTACTGCTTTTTTTTCTCGACCAGAGGGAGAGCAGTTTGCGAATGCTTTCTTCGACACCAAGACCAAGATTGCTATCGCCAAAGCCCTAGATGCCTTTGGTGTCGAGTACATCGAACTGACTTCGCCCGCGGCGTCTGAGCAGTCTCGTCTCGACTGCGAAGCTATATGCAAGCTTGGTCTCAACGCCAAAATTCTGACACACATCCGGTGTCACATGGATGACGCACAAATTGCTGTTGAAACTGGTGAATACTGAGCTATTCCTTTGCATTGTGGTCCATTCTAACCAGTCTGAAGGTGTCGACGGCGTCGACGTCGTTATAGGAACCTCGTCCTTCCTCCGCGAGTTTTCTCACGGAAAGGACATGACCTACATTACCAAGACCGCCATTGAGGTCATCAATTTCGTCAAGTCCAAGGGCATTGAAGTCCGTTTCTCGACTGAAGACTCCTTCCGGTCAGACCTCGTTGATCTACTCTCAATATATCAAACCGTCGACAAGATTGGCGTGAACCGTGTTGGTATCGCTGACACGGTTGGGTGCGCCAACCCCAGGCAAGTCTATGACTTGGTCAAGACGCTCAGAGGTGTTGTTGGGTGCGACATCGAAATCCACTTGCACAACGACACAGGAATGGGTGAGTTCAGTGTATTTCGTATCGGTCCAGCTCCATACTCATTATACAAGCTATTGCAAATGCTTACACTGCCCTCGAGGCTGGAGCGACGCACATCGATACTTGTTAGTCCTCCACCGTAGCTTCCCCGCCCTTTTGCCTGACGATGCTCTACTCTGTCAGCCGTACTTGGGATCGGAGAACGCGTCGGAATCACACCTCTCGGTGGCCTCGTAGCCTGCCTTTACGCCGCGGATCCTGAGTATGTTAAGGGCAAATATAACTTGGCAATGCTCCGTGAGATTGAAAACCTCGTCGCGGAGGCGGTGGAGGTCAATGTGCCATTCATGAACCCGATCACGTATGTCTATTTTCTTCCAGCGTCGGAACCGACGATCTCATATTTCCTGCAGGGGATATTGTGCATTCACGCACAAGGCCGGTATTCATGCCAAGGCAATCCTCAACAACCCGAGCACTTATGAAATTCTCAAGCCTGAGGACTTCGGTCTCACGCGATACGTGTCTATCGGGTAAGTTCTGAGCAACCGTCGGTATACGAACGCAGGCTTATGAAGTGGGAAAACAGGCATCGGCTTACAGGGTGGAATGCTGTCAAGTCCCGGGTTGAGCAGCTTGGTCTGACGCTCACGGATGAAGAGGTATACTTTATACGCTCTCCGTTAATCATGCAATGAACTGAATGCTTTGTATGGTAGATCAAGGATGCGACTGCCAAGATCAAAGAACTCGCTGACGTCCGCACCCAGTCGATGGATGACGTCGACTCACTCCTCCGCGTGTACCATTCCGGAATTCAGACCGGCGAACTTGCAGTGGGTCAAAGGGAGGCCCTCGACCGGTTATTGCGCCAACACCGTGAAGCCGCAGCACTGGAACGAGCACAAGAAGCTACCCCTGTTGATGCCTAGAAAAGTCTCGGTAGATGAAGAGCTCTGATGGCAAGGGTGTCGGCAGACATCAAAACTTTTCAGGCCAAAAAAGCGACAAGGTCGCGCAGCTGCAAAATATATGTATTCCCTGGACGCTTTGTGTATATGTATATGTAATCCATATCAATTTGTTCTTGCAATCTCGCCGACTCAGACTGGATACCAGTCCACAACCGAGCCAGCGTGGATTGTTCGCCTTTCTTTTTATGCAGTCTCCGACATGGTTGGGTCACGATGTATTGAATGGTTCATCACAACTCGCACACTCTTACACAAAACATGGACGACTACGTATTTCTAGCAGCAGTGATCTTGTAAACAGGTGATCCACGAAACCTTCTAATCACTTCTTGATATCCTTTAGCCACTCCAATACAAAATCGATCATTTCGTGATGGATTTTCTGGATCTGTGGGGGTTCGTCTGCGATGTTTGGAAGCCCATTTTCGTCGTAGTGGTGGACACCACCTATTGGAGTTGTAAGTTCCAAATGATAGCACATGGAAGTAAGTGGTGGATGATGATGACACGCACAAGGTATAAGTTTGAATGGGCGAAGGATGGTATCTGGTCTGTCCTTCGCATATTGACTGTGTGGTGTACATGGTCTCCAGGGATCCACTGTATCGAGCACGGTGCAACGGTGGCAAGACTATTAGAAATAAGAAGCAACTGGCACCAATTCACGCACCTTCACCATCGATGAAGGCCAGTTTATCAGCAGCAATCGCAAAACCACCGAGCGCATTCACAGCGGTAATGTTCGGCATAGGCGGAACTGTGAAATATTTCCCCGGAGGAAAGGCCTAACAGTGGACGTGCTCAGAGTAAGCTAACCATGTAACGACAATCGTGCATGAATCACCTGACGACAAATCTTGGAGGCATAGTCAAGTGTCAGTAGTTTCGATACAATCCGGGGGTATGCTGGGTCAGGAGGAGCTGTCTGATGCCGCTGTCGTCCATCATCATGGTGAAAAGACGAACTACTACTCACATCGAAAAAGCCCCATTCCGTGCAGACCTGGAATACCCAAGGTCGCCAATCCTGATCGAGAGACGTGTGAAGGAAAACAGCGTCATTGTAAGTGCCGAAACACTAGTGCAGGAATCATAATTAAGTGAGTAGAATGAACCTTCAACTATTACTCACATCCTCCACGGTTAAATTAGCGTCAAGGCAGCTTTGGACTAGGTTCTAGCTCCAAAATGAACAATTGCAGCACGAAACCCAGGTCAAATCAATCCTCACTTCTTTGATATAAAGAGCATAATTCGAGAAGGAGAAATCAACTTGACGTCCCCATGGCAGATTCTCGTGGCCAACTGGTAGATATGGAACATGCGCCGAGCCAATGGTTGGTTGATTCAGTGCTTCGCAAAATTCGTCGAACGTCGTATCTCCGACTGAGGGATCCCAGTTCTTCTCCTGCCAATACGCAAGCGGGATCTATGTTACCGAAGTTCCGTCAGATAAATGATCATCGAGAAGCATACACTACCTCACCCCAAGAACAGACGCAAAATCGTCGTCATGCTTGAGATTTTTCAAGCCAAATAAATCCTTGACTGAATCCTTGACATTTGGATCTTCAAGGAGTATGTCAATGGTCTCAATGGCACTCAGGATGTTAGCAGAGCAACGAGGATCAGCAGCTTGGCGGATGACATCATAATACTCCCAATTGGAAAGATCAGCATGCGTAACGGCTTTTCGTGAAGAAATGAGTAGGACGAAGAACAAAGCAAGTGAACATACACATACCGCTGGAAGCGATGGAGCCAAAGACCAGTTCCGGGTATAATATCTTCATATGCGCCGCACGGGCGCCTGCGTAAGAGCCCTGGTATAATTCGCCTCATTGAATCTTGGAGTGCGGGTAGAGACTTACACCATAATATATCCAAGGAACATGGGGGGCAGTCAAATTCTCGTCTATGCCGGGGAACTTGACGTTTGCCATGAAGTTGGCTGAATCGGCAGCAGCCTGGTCATTGTTGAGCCATCTACCATGGTAAATCATCTTCAGGTTAACGTGTATCTGCACCTGGACAGAAGACAATACCTCAGGTTGTCAGTGCTGAAGTCGAGCACTGGGATAGATTTGCCTACTTGGCCCTCAGTTCAAAGTTCGTGACATCTCAGATGGTGACAGACCGTAGTACCGATGCTCAAGCACGACACCAACTCCTCCGGTTGCATTTGCCAGTATTTCCACAATTCCAGTATCCAGGAATGGGAGTCGATCTTCACCACTGGTTTCGCCACCGTCAAGAACAATCACAGGTCCGCCTGAGCCAGGATGATAATGGCGAGCATTAACCCAATAGCGTTGGCTAAAGGTACCAAGCGTGGGGTTGTGATGATCAATGGGTTGTGTGAAATGCTGCTCAGGAAACTGGAGTGCCCTTGAGGACACGGTTACCGCTGGGGGGACTTGCAGGACAAAGGGTGAAGGGTTCCGAGAATCTGCCAAAGCCTTTTCAAGCTTCCAAAGGTTAATGCTCTGAGGGCTGAACGAGAGTCTGGAGTCCACCACATTGACAAATGTAAACACAGTTGAGATCACGATGAGAAATGAAGCGAAGCTACTCGTAAGCTTCATAATTCCCACCGAAGCGTCCACAGTACACCGGACACCGAGGAGTCAGAGGAGTACGAGGACAGGGAAGTTGAAACTGAAGCGGGCTACCGCCTGGCCCGAGCAGCTGCCGACCTTCTTCGGCCAGTGCCGCACGCGTATTAAAGCTCGCCAACACCGAAAGTTGGCCAAGCATACAAATTATTATGCCTCACCGATATCTGCTGAGCGTAGGCAATCAGGGACACGGTGGAAAAGTAGAATATAGCTATGGACCCTGCCCAGGTTGAACTTCGAAGACCGACCTCGGACACTCAGGGTCCCAGTATTTGCTTATCCGCGCTAATAGGACCAATCTGTTAGTGTTTGGCCAACCGAATGATTCCATCCACATTGTCCTACATGCCAATCAGCATAGTTTCGTTAAGACCCATTAAAGCCACCTGAAAACGGATAGATCCCTTTGTGAATGATGCATATGATGAAAATAGGGGACGCTGGCGAGCCTTGGAGCTCATAGACATCCTACTACCGTCAAGTTCGAAACATCGGCATCGCTGCGATCATCTCCACATGATGCTTGGCATGTGACCCTATGTAGCCGGCAAGGACCATGTTGGTCGCAATCCAGACTTGTACTCACCGAAGCTCGTATCCCATGCATTAACTACTATTAACTACTGGCTCTTTGACTACCACTGGCCCCACACATCTAGCACAAGCACTTTTGTAATCAGCGTCACGGGCTCCACCACTGAGAAGCAGTGACGCAGTCAAGGTAGACGACAAGCACAAGGACGAAACAAGACAGCACAACCAGAAGAAAAGAAAGGGGGAAATACTAATTGACGTTTTAGTTTCCGGACCTAGCCAAGCATATCATGATGAGTCCCTGCCTCCGCTTACCGTTTGCGTTTGCGTCAATCAAAGGTGCGCAGGGGAACTGCTGTGTTTGCTGTCCTTGACCCGAAGGACGAGAACGAACGCCTTGCATTGAAGGCGTCGTGGCAAGACATCACTCAAATAAGGAGCCCGTTGCGTCATCGTATGTAGTACGTCTCATTTATTGGCAATTGTCTAATCTTTTTTGGGGTGTTCACGACTTTGTTAGAAGAATCCGTGAAGCATTGATAGGTATGAATAGCATGAATACCTTTGTCAACTAAGTAGGTCCTGATACATGGGCTTAAGCTCCTGCCTCTGGTCTCCTTGTAAATCCTGTGAACATAAACTCTGTTTGCAAGCAGCTGTGCCCTGGTTACCATTCGAGCATGTGCCCTCAGTAGAGAAGTTGGTTGAACAACAGTCCACACTTTTCCATGATGGACAGCCAGCAATGGCAGCTGCAAGACGGGACACCAAGATATCTTCGAGCTCCCATCCTGTATCCCATAGACGGAGTGCACACAATTTGGGGTGCTGATGGCCCGCGGTAGGGCATGGCGACTGGAGGAAGTAGTTATCCATTTCACTAATTCTGCACACCTCACGACGCAGGTCGAAACATTTTTGTTATTGACAAGATTTTCGCGAACTGCAGTAAACGCAGAGTAAGCACTCAGATCCAGGGGCATACAGACAACCGCACGGAGGTTAGGAATCATGTCAGAGAGTGTACCAAGGTTGACAAAATGTTTCATACCTTACTAGACTCATCAGCGACATTGATAGCGAATTGATCCCTGGTACACTACCAATGCAACATCATTCAAGCAATAGCGCAATATGTTGGTCCATGCAAGCTAACGAATGATCCTAGACTTTAATTACCAGCAGTGAGCTTTGGGTGGGGTTACTGGAAGTCATAGGTAAACCCCATAGTCTAGAAGAGCGGAACGCAGGCAAACACTGATGATCCAAGCGCAGTATATCGCCAAGGCGGGCGTGTCAGCGGCTCCATTGATTTGGACTTGCAATGATACGAGATGGTCACCTGCTGTTCGTTCAACGTGCGCGTGCTACGATAAATACGAAGCTGAGAAGACCAATGTCTCGGGTAACGAATCAGATGGAGAGGAAGGTGCCGCCTAGAAACATATGCGGTAGCTTGCGTAACGCCCACTCGTCTCACTAGGTCGGGTAATTTTTACAACTTGACCACGGCGTAGACCGTAGTAACGCGCAACAGGATCTGCAAGTTGAATGCGAGGGAGCTGTGTATCCTTTAGGCGGCTAGACGGCTACTATGAGCATTTTGGCTAATGACAAATGTGGCAGCATACTATTTTTCAAGCAATTGTTTTTTCTGTTCTGGGGAGAGGACCTCATGTTGGGGCACTAGTGTATGGTGTGTAATATTAACGAGGAGGTCCGCTTCAGAGAACTCTTCCAGTCGATACTGAGCGGACATGCCCGCAATTACCTATCATCGGAGGATTAGACCAATATCTATGAGAACTACTCATTTTTCGAAGGCTTACTTTGCGTGCAGAGGGGGTCATGTTCCCAGGGAAAATGATGATGCCCCTCATGATAGATTTTTCCTCCAAAATACCAAGCAGCCTTCAAAGACATGGGTTTTCACCAAATATAAGACAGGTGACGGGGCATACTTTCGCATTGTCTTCACACCTACGCTTTTTTCATCACTAAAGAAGACAAAGATTTGGTCTGCGTGATTTTCTCGTGAATTTGTGAAAAAGTTGAGTTGATTTCGGCTGCGCATGGTCGGCCTCGTATACTGAAAACCAGAAATCTTAGCACGTACTCAACGCTCCCTCCGCTGTTCGCATAGTGAGCACGAAAGGTGACAAGGTCCATGTTAATTTCGTCGTCTGACACTTGATACCCCTGTAGCCCAAGGTTTACATACATATGTTCAGGAGACAAACTTGACTGACCCTGTCCTTGACGAGTTCGTGAATAGTCCGGTTGACTTTCCATAGCTTTGCTGTATCGTCTTCTGCCATCGTGATGTGCAAGTGCAAAAGTTGTATTCAAACTCAGATCCATACAAGTTGACCGTCGAGATGCCACCACCGCCAGCACCAACCGCCAGTGCTAATGGAAGCAATGCACCACCATCCTCAACAGTCCCACTCACCAATGGGTTGATGGTGAGAGTAGTCCCGGATAAAAAGAACTTCAGTGTGTGACCGCAGAGGCCCCCCAGACCAAGTTGAAGCCCGCCAAAGTTTTTAAAAATGCGGTCGAACCCACACCGCCGTTACCAGCAGGAAGCAGTTTAAGATCTAACGCTGGTCCTCGACATATCACTTCCATTACCTTTGACGACAGGGGAGACCAAGTCCTGACTGCGTCAGAGGATGAGACCTTCCGATTATATAGCTGCAAATCTGGCAAGCAAGTTGTCACTATGTTTATAACTTCCATTGGGCTGACATTTGATAGACACATCAAGACGCTCTATTCCAAGAAGTACGGTGTCGATCTTCCGCGTTTCACCCACAAAAACACCACCGTGGTGCATGCCTCGACGAAAGAAGATGATACCATACGTTATCACTCCCTACATGACAACAAGTACTTGCAGTATTTCAAGGGTCACAAGCAACGCGTCATCTCGCTGGAAATGTCGCCCGTTGATGATGGATTCATGTCTGGCTCGCTGGATAGGACGGTGCGGCTATGGGACCTTCGTGTGCCGACTTGTCGTGGTCTACTGAACATCCCGTCGTCACCAGTGATCGCGTACGACACCTCTGGCCTCGTCTTCGCAGTTGGCGTCAACAACTACTCCCGGATTTTGTTGTATGACCAGGCGAATTATGACAAGGCCCCGTTTCTTACTGCCACGTTGGAAGATCCGACACTTGCACTGGTCAGCTATCCACCGCGACCCATCTACATGACATCGCTTGCATTTTCCTCCAATGGCAAATACCTCCTTGTCGGCTGTTCTGGCGATGCACACTACATCCTTGACGCCTTCGAGGGGCACTTGGTTGCGAAATTGGAAGGTTTCATAGGTCTAGAGAGACGACGTCTCGAAGCACCCCCAAGCATCGACCCTGTGAAAGGTAACAGTGGGGAGGAGGTCTCATGGACACCAGACAGCAAGTACGTTATTGGAGGAAGTCTCGATGGCCGGGTGATAGTGTGGGATGTACAGAATCTACCCACTCGAACAGGTCCTGTGGATCTGAAGTTGCCACCCCTGTGCCTCCAGCCTTTGGCTAACCTTGATGGACATCCTGGTCCAGCTAGATGTGTGAAGTTTAACCCTCGGTTAGCGATGTTGGTAACTGCTGGGGCGGAACTGGTGTGTACTTCTTGTGTACTATTGTATTCTTGCTGACGTCCAGTGTCTACAGGCATTCTGGTTACCAGACCAATCAGCGGACAACGAGGAGATTGCTAGGGACCTGTTAAGGAAGAAGCCTTAAAGGCCCATTTCAAAATGTAGCATACATACATTGTATCCACTATGATGATGTGCAAGCGTCACTACTCTATTATTCAACTACTCCACAATATTGGCATACAAACTCAACCAGCCAGTAGTTAAGGTAAGTCATACATACATACATCAAGGGGTCGAGAGCTTCGCCAGCGAAATCGTATTGTTATTAACATTAGTGGAAAAATACGCGTTCTTCAAGAACACGTCACCGACCTAACAAATGTATGAGTGAAAGCTGAAATAAGGATGGGCCAAGAAGCCTACCAGCCACTGAGTCGCTGTTCCGAACTGTCCAGGTTGGATTCCAGAAGCGCAATCACCTGTTGGGTTGTTGGCGTCTACAGGTATCATCGCAAGGTCCCTCGGATCGATGGAGAACGAGGAGCCTCCGAATGTCAAAGCAAGGCTAGCATTGGTAGTGCACGGAATAGTACATTGTTGTGAGTCGCATGTCCCACCGAGACCTTGCATCAGTGTTTGTGCATCGGAAGGAGGCAACAACATCAGAGTGGTGCCCGTGTCAAGCACCGCAGTGCGTCCCGTAATGCCACCCTCTGCTCCGTTGATGGTAACCGCATCGATGGAGCCCTCCCAGAAGCCCTGTTGATTGACATTCGGGATAGTAATAAGGGAATTGGCAATGAATTTAGAAGGGTCGAGGCCTCCGAAAGTGACTTCGCCATCATTAAGTTGGTCGGCGAGGCGCGAGATCTTGAACGAAGTGATTGCAGCCGAAATCAGCCCATTAGAAGCGAAAGATTCCACAGGTGTGGGAACGTTCTGCTGGGACAAACCCTACACGAACGAAACTTTGTCAAGCCCTCGAAAAAAAGACACTAGACTAACCGATAGCGCCAGACCCATGAGTCCGTCGAACGGTACACCAGGGTCGGCAAACTGCCTACTCTCTGCTGTCGTAACTCCGAAAGTGTGATTACTTAGGGCGATGCCTCCGATGCTAACTTGATCTTGACACACTGTCCCAGCTACTTCTCCAGAACCATACGTGACTTGGAATCGTGTATTACTTGGCACAAACGAGGTAGAACTTTGGGTGCCCAGGAAGGTGTGGTTGCCCTTGTAGGGAGTCAGCGAAGTGTCCCCGTAGCTTAGAGGAAGGACTCACACAATCGCCCAATGTAGATTGACAGTTTTCACCACCAACCCCTAATGTGTGCAAGAATCAAGATAAAGTTTCAAGGTGCATACATCAGTATGCTTACAAAAGTCTGCACTCCCAGAATCCATCAGGACCTTAAAATCTCTTGGGGGCGTGCCAATTTGAATGGTCGCAATGTATGCGACATCATTGGCCCTGTTTAGTTTCTGTTAGGTAGCTTTCGTACATATAGATATGCGTACGACTTACTCGATGTCCAACCCCAGAGAGCCATTGGTCGTAGGTGGTTTGGCGAGCGTCAAGCCCCCATTAGTAGCTGCTTGGATGTCGAGAGGGGAGACACCTGTGTTGTTCCCAGACGTAGCTCCACTTCCACCAAGCATAGTACCATTCGCGATCGTACCGTTACTCGTGATCCCATGGGACCCATGACGACCATATGAAGCTGCCATTCCAACGCGAGTATTCCCAAATTTGAAGGACGTTCCTTGACCACTCCCGAGGAGATACAAGCGTTTGTGTATAGCAGAACGGAGCTCGTGTTCTGGAGGTTCTTGACGGCCTATCATACGAGAAAGACGCTTTGACCCACGGTTAATGTATTGCTGCATGAGCTGTTTGGGATGTAAGCTGTCAAGCATGCACGCAGAGGATCCGATACAACGACCAACCAGCTGAGGGTGAACATTCGTACGAGTGGTTTGGAATCGTTTGAGAGGTAAAGTGACCCGTCCAGGACTAGGAAGTGTACGACCTCGCGCCCGAAGAGGAATGGCGCTTGCGAGTGTGCAATTTAAGAGGCATGCAG
>Ga0307518_10003026_pt1 | contig 12164 bp, 10 predicted proteins | sample 25_EM_MG_FD_203889 | JGI IMG/M metagenome (GOLD analysis project Ga0307518, IMG submission 203889) | Populus trichocarpa ectomycorrhiza microbial communities from riparian zone in the Pacific Northwest, United States - 25_EM | ecosystem: Host-associated > Plants > Roots > Unclassified | place... | reverse complement strand
GACAGGCAGCTACCATGTCATTCAATATGTAAAACAAATTGCAGGAAAAAAATAACAAAGCATTGGGCTTGGGAATTTAAGGAAGCAATAATACAACGAAGTTCATCTGCTGGCACAAGTATTTGCAGTTAGAAAAGGGAGAAGTGTTTAATTGGCTACGTTTAAATTACCAGATGACATGTCAACTCAAGCTGAACTTCCTGGAAAATGCAGGACACCTCAAGTCTGACAGGCCAAACAGAAATATGGAAGCGCCAGCCATTGACAGGTATCTTCCACATCTGATCTGGAAATCAACGTCATGGAAACAGTCCCTGGAAATAATTTCCCGAGAAAAGAAAATGAATTAGTTTCATCACATTTTTCACGTGATTAATTTCTTATGTAGAACTAAGTGAAATTTAACTTGCATCAAAACTGGATTCTTTTCATTTAATTCAACAAGACTTTATTCGAGAAACAAATCATAGATGCAGATTCCTTAATGATAGAATTATGACAACGTCCAAGCTTTTCCCAAGAGTATGAAAGAGTGAAACTGGAATCAACAAAGCAGCCAGCTCAAATCTTTACACTGTCTTAATCCAGAATCAACATGACATTGCCAAAACTGCAGGCAGGACTTCAATGACAGCAGATTTAAACAGAAAATAAAAAAAAAATCAAGCCAACATTTTATGCATGTTCTATAGAGAGCGAAAACAAATATAATAGCTCATCACCCTTGAGAAGAAAGAAGGAGATCAGCTAAGAAAAGGCAGAGTCTATAGAAAGCATTCAATCAAAACATAAAACTCGATAGATTTCTCTTCAAGTAATCTCCCTCTCGATAGCTGACTAAAGCATGATCACAAAAAAGACTAAGCTATTTTATGCTATAAAGAAAACCTTCCACAACCAGAGACAGAACAGTTCAACTTAAACTAAAATTAATAATCCCTTTTACCAAACATAAATGCCACTAAGATTTTATGGTAAGGTTTCATTATTTCCTAATTCATTTTATGAAATTACAAACTACGATACTCTTTATTCAAATTATTGATTTTTTTAATCTTCTACAAGCTGACCATTATTTTCCTTTTATTTCCTAATCTGAAAATCAATTAGAAATAAATTAAAAAATTTCCCTGTAATTTGTAGTGGCCATTAGCTTTGGGATGTAGGGAGCAACAAGCTTTCTTTGAGCCAGAATTTAGCATGCTAACACATTTGTGAGCAATATTGCAAGTGGTATATGAATACCTTCGAAGAATATAAATTCTTCAGATAATTAAACTCCCCGTAATATCAATACTTGGGATAATTTTTGGAAGTAATCTGTGTGCTGGCCTTGAACATGTATCACCTTCATCAGGAAGGCATGCCAGCTCCTTCTCCAAAACAGAATAAGCTTCTGAAAAAGCCTGCAACAGATAACATTTTGTGCATATAAGAACCACAGGTATTAACAGTTCTCAAAAAGATAAGATCAGCCTCAAAAAATGCCAAGTGGAATCTCAAATCATTCTGTTCAAAGATTTTTAGTGAGCTGTTATTATACATCTCAGTTAAAAGGCTTAACTAGGTGAGCATTTGTAGCTTTAATTACCCATTTCTCCATTTTCTTGGGTTTAAAATAAAACCAGCAACATTCCAGTTCAAGGAGCTATGCCCTTAATCACAGCAGTTTAATTGGGTCCACTGTTGTGACAACCAGTGGACTGAAGCAAAGACTATTGCAAGAAAGTGATTGCAAACACAGGACTTTAGTTTCTCAATTCACAATAGCGGTGCTGTTTAGAGCAAAAATAAAAATAAAAGAAAAATCTGTCACAAACATAGCACACGAAGCATCAGTCATTAACTGGCAGGACCCACCAATTTCACATTTCTCTTGTTGAAGAATATTTTGTAAGATAAGAAGAAAGGTAAAATGTTGCAAGTTTCACATCCTCAACAAAAAGGTAAGCCTAAAATATCTGCTTGAATATTGAGAAAAATCTATATATTTGCATATAATTGAGTGTCGTGTTATCATAATAGTAAATGCAACAAAGATTATGTGGAGGCTGACCTTGATGCATTGATGTATTCGAAAGCAATTTCTCCCCACATTATTTGTTGGGAAAAGAGGGTCATCAATGTGTATTGGATCAATACTACAGCATCAAGTGGTAGATCAATCAATACACGATAGAAAAGAAAGAATGAACAATGCCCTGTCATTTGTGAAAAAACAACAATAGAGCTAGTGCAGTGCTTACCTATAACCTCTTTCCCTATTTATATATACTCCACTTCCCTGCACTGAGATACGCATTTGGCGAGGATCAAACACATTCCTGTATTCACAAGACAAGAAATTAGTGAAAGTATATTAAATGTGAATAAATCAATTTATAATTACAACACTAAGTCAGCAAGGATAAACAATTCAACCATGAAATGAAAGAAAAACAATATTTAACTCACCCGAAGAAGTAAAGAAGATCCATTAGAAGGCTTCCGACATTCTGAAAGGACACCCAAAATTGCAAGTCAGGTAAAAGCACTCGTGTATAAAATTCCAACAGAGAATGGTTGAAAAGACAGGAATTTGAAAATCAAATTCTGCACACATCTTACAGCGTCAAACTAAGATATCTTTTGTGAAATATGTATACATAACTTTGTTTCTCTACTACTCTAATAAAGGCTGGGCTGTAATTCGAGGCTTGCAAGCTAGCCAAGAAGTGGAGAGAGAAGCTATTAAGACACTTAGGCCTAACTTGTAATCAGTTCACAGTTACTATAAATTCTTAATAAGCATAAGTGGCATTCATGAGCAAAGGAACACATGAAACACCATAAAAGGCAATAAAATCCACAAAAAGCCAAAGTTCACAAATGGTGGTTACACTATGCATGTGCATGCCTTGGGTAAATCTTACCAAAACATCAGAGGTCTTGAGCAATGAGCACTATCAAATTAATTTGAAGTTTAAAGCCAGTTACTAAAATAGCAATTTAAGTGAATGGTCAACTCTAAGCCATAAAAAATATCTACTAATACGCCATAAGTCAATTTTAAAAAAAAGATGAATCAAGAATATACTACTTCTAGTAGCCATCAAATGACTTAACACAGGCCACTGATATAACTGTCACTTTAATAGTACTACTAAACAAAGAATGAAGAGACTTATGTCTGTGTGTGTCTATGGGGAGACAGACATCATAGAAAACACGTAAAATGTCCCATCTAGAGTACAAAACACATTACTTGATTGATAGGCCGGCCAAGATGATGCTCATGCTGTAGAAAACGTATAATTAGCAACACCTGCAAAGGAGCGGACAGCAAGGTAAGAAATGCAGAACTGAAGATATCCACTCACATCAAGTCAAGAACAACCACAAGGGAGCATCCATTTTCACCCAACCACAAATTCTGAACAAGTGCTTGGATATCCAGCCCTGCTAAAGCAAAGAGAGAAACTTTGTAGTCCAACAGATGAGATCAGTTGACTTCCAATGTGCATTTCAATTTACAAGGTATGATGAAAGAGAATACAAGATTTAAACAATATGACTATAAAAGAAAAACAAGGGATAACGACGGTTCAGCATTTTGAATAGACAGAAAACTTAAAAGATTATTAAAAAGCTATCAGAAATAAACTTGTACGAATAAACAACATAAAACCTGGGCAAAGCCTCTAGCATGATCCAAGATTGCATTGCAATCATTAGCAAAAAAAAAACGAGGGTGAGAATTTACGTTGCCCTCTTTTAGTTTGCAAAGTGTGTATATGCACATGCAAGCACGCATGTATGAGTTCAGTCTGATAATAGCATCACCTATTAGCTCAATAAGAATACGAAGGAAACACTAACTACACAGCAATTGAGTCTCACGTGTACTTGAAAAGTGGTAAAGATATTAGAATGGCATGCAGTATAAATTACCAAGCAATAGGAACTTAAACCTCCAGAATAGGACTGGTCAAGGCTACGATCTGCCAAGAACTGCTTCAGTACCAAAGCAAGAGGTGTTGCAGCTGGAAATTGTTCCGTGAGATCTTTAACCTGCACAAAGATTATTTATAGACAAGAGAATAATATCACCATGAGTTTCAATGTAAATGTAGTTAAAAACCATCATAAAAACTTAAAAAGAAAAATTGTATCAAAATTCAAAACAAATGAATCACAAATAAGACTCAATTTCTAATGTAGTAGAATTAGCCTCAATAGGAAAAATCACTAATAGACCTCCCATGCTCAGAAACTAGTTGAGAATTATACAGTTTTGAAGGACAAGCCATAACTAATTTAGGGTTCAATAAAGTTTTTGGTTTCGTCCATCATCTAAGAGTTCTGAGAAAATTTATGAGGAAGCATGGGCTTCATTCACAATACATTCAGTCGACTGTAACAGAATTTAAAATAACAAAAAAAGAAAATGATTCATTTCTTCTTTCCATTGCATTGCATTATGTTTCACCAAACATGCCATTCAATTTTGACAAAGCTGATCTAATAACCAGGACACAAGATGTGTTGACACACAGATTTGAGTAGAACATCAAATTTCCTTGTGGAAAGCACAAATGTCAGGGTGCACTTAAGTTTTAGCGTGCTGATAATCTGATATCCAAGATCAAAAATCGGTATGCATCTAAGCATTTAAGCAGAATATCAACCTTTCATTGATCTCCAGTATCGAATGCTTAATCTATCTTAGCAACATTCACCTAGGGTTAAAAAAATTATACTTGTAACATGCCTCTCATAAATTCCCAATCCAAGATGCACAAACAAAGAATTCAATTTGTGTAATAATCTACCTAAATTGCCCTTCACCCTGTCAAGAAAGAGGCTAAAGTTTGGAATAAAAAAGGATGTAGAAATCTGAGAAGCCTCCATCATGCTACCATTGCTAAATGGAACAGGCAGTAAGAGATAATAGCCTCCAAATATGCCTAGACTAGTTAAACTCTTTTGACAGAATTTAGAGGAAAATCACATATAATTTATAGCCATCATTAAAATTTGAATTTATGAAGCAATACGTTCTTAACGAAGTATACCAGTTGCGTTGTTTGGAGCCCTGTATGAGATGGAGACTTGAAACTGATATCAAGACGAATTGATTTCACATCCCTTTTGCTATCACAATTAAGTTGTGTGCACTTAGGTGAAATTGAGTCCTCTAAAACAACCATATTGGACTGGACTTGGATGTCATGTTCAACAGTCAAATGAATTGGCTCCTCCTTTGGAGATTGTACATTAGAAGCAGCAGAGGTGATCAGATCAGTGGGAACCTCCACTACAAGCATAATAACAGGTATCTGCAAGAAAAGGAGGTACGGTATGAGAGGAAACATAGAAGAAAAAGAATAAGATAAAAAGGCAAGGAAAGCTCAAACAGTTCTAAGATACAAGACATTACAGCTGTATTCTCCACAGTCTTCAGTGAATCATTTTTTACCCACTCCTGATTGGCAAGATACCGAGCTGCATGCTGGAAAATTAATGGAGAATTTAATTCTACAAAAGGCTATGGGAAAGATAAAAGTTAAAAGTTTTGTCTAAGGATTAGTTAAAAGCTTCAAAATAAAAAAATAAAAAAGCGTATTCCCAAGTTCCATCTCAACAAAAAAGCCTAACCAGAGATCAAGATTTTTTTGGAAATCAAAGTAAAAGTTAGAGATGCAAATATCACCAGCAATCCATAACACAATTGCCTCATCTACTGAAGTATCAATTTAGAAGGCCATCAACATACCTGAAGACAAGTTTCTTTAATACCATTACGACCCTCTAAAATCCCAGCTTCCTTGATAGGTTCCTAGAAAAAGCTCTGCAATAAGTTTCTCCTCTTAAAAGTACAAGCATAACAAGTCTAAGTGATAAAATAAAAGCATAAAGAAAGTTATTACCAAGTTCCTCACTGGAGGGAGGCAAACCACAAGATCCACATCACTTGTTGGAAGGGCCAAACCAGTTGCACTTGATCCAAAGATATTTATCCTGGACCTAGGCCATAGAACTTGGAGAGACCTAGTAACCCGCTTGACAGCCCAATTAATGAAAGGTTTCCTAGCCATATTTGCTGCAGCAACCTTGGGTACCATCATGTCAAACAAGTAATCAATGACAGTGGCATACCATTAATGAAAGGAAATAAAAGCTCAAAACATGATACTACAAAATTCTATGAAAAAGTTAAGGTAATTCCAGGAAAAATATGAACAAATTTAAGCCCGATACCTGCTTACAAAAAGAGTCAATTTCATCATGAAGAAGGCTCTGTACTAAGCAAAGAGAAGCCTTTCGTGTAGGGCAATTCTGTATCTCAGCTCGTTGAAGAGGAAACAAAACATCTGGCTGCATCAAAATTGTATCAAATAATCAACTCAAAACACATCTAGTGATACACTTACAATAGCACAGTACAGAAGCACACTCACATGATCCTGATCACGGGCTAGGTGGGACATTGCAATTAGACGATCTTGCAGCAAAGCCCCAGGGAGTGGCTGCACCATTGGATGGGTTGAAAGTTTTTTATTTCTCCAAGAAGGCCAAACAACTTCAGCACCATCCATACGTCCACAAGCTTCCTCCAAATTAGTTCCATCATGGTACCAACCTCTCACACCCCACTGTCTTGGGCTGGAGCTACCAGACCTAACAGTTGGAAAACCCCTGTGCTTTCTAGAGTCACTCACAGGAGAGGGTGGTGGAGGACGGGGAGCCCGTGGAACACAAAGCACTACAGGTGATGGTGGCCGCTTTATCCGGGGATGTTCCCGTCTAGTAGGAGGAACACAAGGGCTTTTGTGATCAAGACTACGCTTGAAATCAGATCTTGATCTTTCCCTTGACATATTTGGAATGATAATAGGCCGCAAAATTGGGTAAGGAAGTGAATCTCCTGCCTTGCCTTCAACATCACTAGATAAACTGGCCAAAGATCCAGAGACATCCTCCTCTGCAGCAGCATCTGTCACAGTTGATGAAAGCATAGCTTTACCAGGTACTTCATTTCCTGACATAACATAACCAAGTGCCTGGTGTCCAGGGACCAAAGGATCAAAAGCAGAACAGAATGAAGCAGCAGTTGGGGAAGTCAATCCAGTTGTACTATAAGAAGATGAGAAGGCAACCATATCATCAACTGCCCTATTCAGCTCTGCTTCATGCCAAGGCCATCCGCTATCATCAGAACTAAGGGAAGGTGGTCGAGAGAAACCAGTACCTGGATGATCAGAAGGATCCCAGTACATCACACCGCCACCGAAGTGCTGATTATAGTCTATCCCAGAAACTGCATGCACCTCATATTCTTCCTCTGATATCCAATGGTTTTCATATTCATCCATTAGTTCCTGTGAACTTGTTGCTTCAGTAAAGTCAATTGCATCCCCAGAACACCTCCTCTCGTCATCAAAGGTTTTTGAGATGTACTGCATGTTCTTAGCGGTGTAACTTTTCTGAAAAGTAGATTGCCGCCTCGAGATAAATCCTGAATCATAATTGCATGTCATAGTCGGAGCTAATCCACAGTTGCTCCTAACCATTGGAGGCCAATCTAAACTCATTGGCAATGGTTGAGACAACATCCTATTGGATCCACCTTCAATAGGAGAATTTCTAGCCTGATGCACCGTAGGTAAAAAAGGTTGATGAATGTGATTATGCCAGTTGTGACCAACATCCAGATGCAATCTATATGTAGCAGGTGGAAGATGTGAATTTATAGATGGAAAGTAGACGGGGCCTAAACTAGGCCACTCATATGAAAGGCAATCTGAAAGGCCTTTGGATCCACTTTCATGAAAATTTTCACTCTCTTCTCCCCGATTTAAGGTGGGTACCTCTTTCACTTCATGGGTTCTGACTAATTTGTTGCCAACATCTAATTTAACCTCAGTTTTTTTGTTCAAAAAGCTGGTGCCTTCATTGCTAGAAACAGTTATTAGCTCCTTTGTGGTTGCAACTTGATATATTATATTCTGGCCTACCCCACAACGTGTCTCTCTTCTGGATGGCATACTTTTATTGTCAACAAAACCATTTGAAGATCGGTAATGCTCCAGACCTGCATCAGAGATGCCTTCAGTGCAACCAACAGCATGATCCTCTGGAATGCCAAGGGCATCTATCTCCTTCCTGGTGGGCTCATTAATTGAAGGATCAATTAAACTATCATTTGATGCTTTCTGTGTAGTCAAATTGTCAGATAACCTACAAAGCTTTGCTTCCTCGTCTGATGAGCAAACAGAAAAGGAGGGAGCCTCTGAAACGGCAATTTCAGGTTTTCTTACTTCAACTGGATTGCTAAAGCTAGATTTTTTCTTTTTGTTTCTTCCTTTCCTGTTCTTCCTTCCAGCAGTTCGTTTTTTTTCATGAACCAATCCTTGTGTGTGTTCCTGAGGATAGGCCACTAGTTATAAACCATTCAAATGATGAAATAGAAAGATTATCCAAATGAAAAGATATGTAACCATTTCAACTGTTGGAGATGATATGTCTCTGTGATTTTCATTCTCATGAGGAATGCCAGGCATCTCATTGGACTCCATCAACTCTGTCTTCTTAATACAGGCTGGCGCACATTTGATATCCTAAGAAATATCCGTACCATTCATAACTAACTGATCTTAACACATGTTTAAAAGCAAAAGTACTTCTAGAAACTTAACAGTAGGGGAAATGATACCTCGGCAAGTTTCTTAAAGGAAGACTCGTCAACACTTTTCACTGGTGTGGGGTTCATCAGCTTTTTCATATTTTGAGTCTTCCCCTTTTTTCTACGACTACCTGCACCGAGCTTTTCGCTAGGTTTATTGGCTGAAGAGTTTGATGTTCCCTCTCCGAGAAGTTCAAGCCTTGTGCAATCAAGTGAAATAACCATCACAAGTCCTCGTAGTTTTCTTAATATACAATCAGAAAGGGTGCCAAGAGAACCCAGCATGCTAAAAAATATATGTGATGTATCATACTCACTACCCTGATCTGGCAACACCAAACTAACAATATCCTGAAGCACGAATAAACTATTAAATATATTTGCAAAAGAAGCATCTTTCCCAGAAAAAGAAGGCTTTGGGGCCAAACCAAATTCCGCATCAGCTGGAAGTTTTAGGAAAATCCTTTGCCGTGATTCAGCATGCAAGTCCCTCCAAGGTCGCTGCACTCCTGCTCTAAACAGTGACAGCTCATCCCCCGATACACCACTCACATCCTTCAGAATTTCACGAGTCTGAGAACTTGTAATGACCAAAAATTAGGCCACAATATATATTATTTTATGGAAAGAGCTCAAAAGGCAAAATGTCATCAAAACATTAATTTCATTCTCAAACATTGCATTTCCACAATCTTGGAGAGTTATAGCAACTCACAAAGTTTCCAAGGCAAGCTTTTTATTAATGGGATTCACATATTGAGTAAAAGCAGTACACAATGGGCAAATCCCTATGTCCCATATAACTACGTTATGCAATTTACTACAGCATTGAACAATAATGTACAAGAGCATAATCAGTCACTCACTTGAAACAGTCACTACTTTGTCAATCAAATTCAAAGAATTAAATACCACTAGTATATTTTGACAATGAAACAAAACAATAAAATTTGCAAGAGTAAACGTACCAATGATTTTGCCGCCTTCCCAAGCGCAAAATTTAAAACCTTCCTCCTTACTTCCGCATCCAAATTCCTCCACCAATCAACACACCCTTTCCTCCTCCAAAACACATTAGCTGCCACACCTGCGGCACTCAATTTCTCTTTCAACTTCACCCCTCTTTTCTTCCCATTCCCACAATTCAACCACGCCAGCCTCAACGCCACTTCTAGCTTGTTCGCTAAAAACGCCTCGATACAATAATAACCTCTCACTTTTAACCACTCCAATTCCACCCAATCCGTCCCTAACTCGCTCTCTTCCCCTCTCAAAAACCCCCCATTCGAAATGTCATCCATCAACTCCACAAACTTTTCAACATTTTCAATTAAATCCTCGCTAACCGTAACCGAATCCAGACCCTCAGCTCCACTCCTACAATCGTCCACTTTCTCCCCTTCTCTAGAACTAAACAACCGAGTCGACTCAAAAATCAGTCGTTCCGACTCATTAGACTCAGCGACTCTGGACAGCAGCCCACGTGATTTCTTAAAGCAGAGGCTAGGGAGGTCGCGTGAGAGGAGATCGGGGAGGATAATGAAACGGCAGTGACCGTGAGAGTGTAATTTGGCTAGCATTTGAAGGAGGATTTGAGTGAATTTGAAATCAACGGTAGTTAAGTGGGATTGGCGTTGATGAACGGAGAGAGATTTAAACCATTTTAAGATTGACGATCTAGGGTTAGGGTTTGGAGAGGAGGGGGGGTTGGATTGGGAGTGGTAGAGAGAGATGTGAGAAGTGAGTGAGCCGATAAGGTGGTTCTGAGTCATGAGCGCGTTAGGGATATTTTGGTGCTTTGAAAAATTATTATTGGGGTTTGGTACGGACATTTTTGTTGCAGGGAGCAAGGAGCATGGATATGGGAGGGAGGGAGGGAGAAGAGGAAGGGAGAAGGAGATGATGTGGATTGTGGAGAGAAGTTTGAAAAGGAAGCATGTCAAGTGAGTGATAAGCGCCAAAATCTACCTTCCAAGGCCTCACATCCTTCTACGCGATTGGCTCGTGGAGAAATTGTTGGTGCTTGTCTGAGTAATTGACTGTGTATAACATCATAGTTGTCACTCTTGATGAGGGGATTATTTCATTATTGCTTCAACTCCTGGATTATTAAATTAATTCATGTGAATTGTTTTTATTTAAATATCAACATTTTGTTCTTTTTTTTTTCTTATTCTTGGATTCAATTTGGATAGAAATAGTGAGTTTAATTGATTCATTAAAAATCTAATTTAATTAGAAACTTGATGACTATCATGCTATATTTAGTTATTATTTATTTTTGCCGATGGGTTGTGTTTTTTATAAAATTTGAATTTTTATAAATTAACTTTTTGATTTTTTTTATCATTTTAATATTTTAATATTAAAAATAATTTTTTAAAAATAATAATAAAATAATAATTTAATTTACTTTTAAAAAATATATTTTAAAAAACAATTTCATTCTAATATTCAATATTATATTAACATATGTTAATGTGGACCACACGAGCTAAACAAACTTATAAATGTGTGTTAGATAATGCTGTGAAAGTAGTTTTTAATTAAAAATATATTAAAATAATGATTTTTTTTAATATTAGTATATTTAAATTATAAAAAATATTTTTTAAGCAGTAAAACACTTGAAAAACACGAAATGAACCACGTTACAAAAGAGCATCGATAACAAATAGTGATGGGCAGGGACGTAAATTAACCTAACAGTTTTTTCTTTTTTTTTTTGGTTGGGGGGGGAATAAGATAAGCTCCCATCTTTGACGTTCGAGGTTGGTCTGTCGATATCGAAACTTTTTATTTATTCTATCCATCAACCTACAAAATTAAACTCGCTAGCTAAGTTTACGATGACAAGACTTATTGAACTACACGAATTGCATTCAATTCTTTTTCATTCCAGTGATTGGTCTGTCATGTTACAGCCACGTGGAGGTTTAATTTAAACTCTTCTCTATATTTATTAATTGATTTAGATTAATCAGGATTAGTATAAACTTGAACCATGCTTGTGTTTATAAAAAATTTAAAGAACTGGGTTCGAAATTTCATGTAGTAGTGTGCTGTTTTATCGCTACCATTTTCATTGTGGTGGGATCTAAATTTTTTAGAACCTAAAAAAAAAAAATTTTGAACCATAAAAACTTTTTTGCATTGTTATGTATTTTAGTATAAAGGTTCAAATTATAAAAATTATGATCCCCGCTATTTTTTTAGTTTAATTTTAAATTAAATTATATAAAAATTACTTTGATGTAAGCTTATTCATTAGGCATGTCAAAAGAAAAAAAAATAACCCAACACTAAATTAAAATAAATAAAATTTTTATATTAAATGATAAAATTAAAAAAAAAACTTTTATTATATAATAAAAAACACAAAAATCGATTTATCACCATCCTAGTTAGATAAAAAAAATCAATAAAAACTTAACATTATAAAATAAAATTGAGAAAAAAAATGCAGGGCTAATTAAATAAATTCATGGGCATGACATAA
>Ga0307518_10003022_pt1 | contig 12173 bp, 12 predicted proteins | sample 25_EM_MG_FD_203889 | JGI IMG/M metagenome (GOLD analysis project Ga0307518, IMG submission 203889) | Populus trichocarpa ectomycorrhiza microbial communities from riparian zone in the Pacific Northwest, United States - 25_EM | ecosystem: Host-associated > Plants > Roots > Unclassified | place... | reverse complement strand
CCGTGCTCACGTCCACCTTCCCGAACCGTTCGTTTCGGCCGTGCCGGTCAGCCGCGCCAGCAGTTCCAGGCGCCGCACCTTTCCCGTCCCGGTTCTCGGGACTTCGTCCCACGAGAGCACGACGGGTTCCCCGAGCGGCGGCAGGTCGAGCACCGCCTTCCGCCATTCCGCCGCGTCCAGCCCGCTGTCGGTCACGACCACCGGGATCGGCGCGCGCCCGGCCGCGGAGAGCACCACGCATTCGGCGATGGACGGGAGCCGGTCTTCGATCGCGTCCTCCACCGCGAGGCAGCTCATCCCTGGCACGGTGTCGACCTCGCGATCGAGCAGCGTCACCGCGCCACCGCGGTCCACCACGCCGAGATCACCGGTGTTCCACCACCGCCCGTACGCCTTGGCCTCCCATCGGTCCTGTTCACCCACGTACGCCACGCATCGTGCGCGCGTGCGGGCCAGCAACAGCCCGGCGGTGCCCCGCGGCACCGGTTCGGCGCTCTCCGGGTCGACGGCTCGCAGCCGGGCGAGACCCGGCAACGGCCTGCCGAGATCACGCGTGGTGTGCGCGGTCCGTCTCGTGAAGAACCGGAACGACAGCGGCCCCGTCTCCGATTGGCCCCAGCCCTGCATCCACAGTGGACACTTGCGACCGCTGGCGTGGAGCATCGTCCGGATCACCGGCGGGTGCACGGCGTCGTAGGTGCTGACGAATCTCCGCACCCGGAGGAACGGGTTCTCCGGCGAATTCGCCAGTGGCCGCCAGCGCACGTAGGCCGACGGGAGGGCTTCGATGACGGTCGGCCGATGGCGCCCGAACATCGACGAGGCCGAGGCGGGGTCGCTCAGGATCACGATCTCCCGCGGCGCGAGGCACAACGCCGACGCCGTCCAGCAGAACGTCCGGCCGTGCGCGTACGCGCTGGCGTTGGCCAGCACGTCGTCCCGCCGGACACCGAGGACGGGCCAGCGGATCGCCTCCGGGCGCGCCAGCCGGTCGATGATCGTCCGTGTCGTGTGGACCACCAGCTTCGGTGTCCCGGTCGTCCCCGAGGTGTGGCAGATGAGCAGCGGATCGTCGGCGTGCCTGCGGTGTACCGCGGGCGGCGACGCGACGGCGAAGTCTTCGACGCGCAGGATCCGGTCCGCTCGCAGGGAAGGCCGGTCGGTGACCAGCACCGCCGGGCCGAGGCGGTCCAGCAGGAGATTCAGGGTGTCGTCCGGCAGCGCGCCGGACAGCTTCGCCGGAACGGCCCCGATCCGGACCGCGGCGCAGGCGAGCAGGTCGTAGTCCCAATGGCCGCGTTTGACGATGGCCACCCGGTCCCCCGGCCGCACCCCGGATTCGGACAACCATCCGGCGGCGTCCCGCACCAGCTCGGCGAGTCTTGCGACCGAGTACGCCGTCCCGCGTTCCGGGGCGATGTCGAACGGCCGGTCGAGATACACCCACGTCCGGGAGTTCGCGCACTCGTCGAACACCGTGCCCATGTCGTGCGGCTTCATCGAACGCCGCCCTCGCCCACCGGGTGCACGGCGCGGCCGGCCAGCCGTCGCGCCGCCCGCAGACCGGAACGGACGGCCGACTCGCTGCACGGGCTCAGGAACACCCAGTCACCCGCGTAGTCGACGACGCCGCGACCGAGGCCCGCCTCGAACCCGGCACGCAAGGCCAGCGCCCGAGGCGTCGCTTCGGGCGCCGCGTGCCGTACCCGCCGGACGATCGCGCGGCGGGTCGCCGATCCCAGACCGGGAACGAGCGGTTCCGCGGCGCCGGTCAACCGGCTCGCCACGTCCTCGTCGGCGGCTTCCAGCAGCTCCGGCACCACGGCCGGATGGGCCATGAGCGTGACCAGCCCGCGCCCTTCCGGCGCGCGGCCAGGATGTTTCAAATGGTCGAAGATGACCGTGGACACCGTGCCGTTCTCGGCGGTCGGCACCATCATGGCGTAGTCGGGGCCGCCGAGCGGGCGATCGAGCAGCAGATGCGCCTTGACCACCGGCGTGAACGAACACTCGCGGAGAAAGGCCGAACCGTGCCGAGGGTGGAGCCGGGCCGCGACCGGGGCGGGTACGGCCAGCACGACCGCGCGGGCGCTGATCTCCCACGCGCCGCTGCGAACGCGCGCCGAGGAACCGTCGTCGACGACCTCATCGACGGGGAACCCTGTGCTGACATCCGTTTTAGCGGCGAGGGCACGGGCGAAGGTGTCCATCCCGTCGCGATACGCCCGCCAGGTCGGCGGTGGCCCCACCGCCGTGAGCAGCGCCAGCAAGGGCGCCGCGGCGGACCGGGCCGGATCCCAGCCGAAGAAGCCGGAGACGACCGGCTGCAGCAGGTAGTCCAGCAGATCCGGGTGATGCGGTGCGGCGAACTCCGCGACGGTGGCTCCGCCGAGCCGCGAATTCTCCGGTCGTTCGGTGTCGAACGTGCCCCTGATCAGCCGTGCCGCGTCCAGCCGCGCCCGGAGGGACAACCCGGCTCCGGTGACCAGCCCCCGCGTCTGCGCGACGCCGGATCTGGCCCTGCCGCGCCACATCGCGATGCCCCGTCCGATCGGGGGCGCGGCGCCGGGATCGACGCCCAGTTCCGCCAGCAGCCGCCAGGTCTCCTCGTAACCCCGCTCGGCCATCTGCTCGGCGCAGGTGTCGATCAGGTAGCCGTCCTCGCGCAGGGTCGTCATCCGGCCGCCGACCACGTCGGCCGCCTCGAAAACCCGCGCCTCACGTCCTGCCTTGCCCAGCTCGTACGCGGCGGTGAGCCCGGCGACTCCCGCGCCCACGACCGCCACGTCGACATCGGTCACGTGATCACCACCAGGTTCACCAGGACGAGCGTCAGCACGGTGAGCCGGTGGATCCGGATGCCGAGCATCCGCGCCCGCAGGATGTCGCCCAGCGCGAACCCGAGCCACACCTGCCACCCGCGTGCCACGATCGTGGGCAGCAGCGCGAGGGGAAACCACCACGGGCCACCGAGGGCGGGTACGGCGAGGATCAGCGCGAGTTCGGCCGCCGACACGGCGATCACGAAGAACATGTTGCCCCGCGCCGAAGTCAGGGCGGCCACCGTCGGCCTGCCGACCCGGCGATCGCCGTCGACGTCGTTGGTGTTGGAGTAGACGCCGAACAGCAGCGGCCCCAGGCCGAAGAGCAGCGCCTGGGCGAGCGCGAACCCGGTGAACTCGCCGGTCGCGAGGCCGTACGGCGCGAGGACCAGCGCCCAGCCGAGCGCCGCGATGAAGAACTCCTGGAAGCCGTGATAGCTGAGCTTCACGCCCCACGAGTACTGCAGCGAGAAGAAGTAGGTGACCACGATCAGGGCGACCGTCCACACAGGACGATGCGGCGCGATCGCGATGGCCGCGAGCCACAGTGCCGCACCGACGACACCGGTCGCCCACGCGAACCGCAGCACCTGGTCCTCGTTCAGTGTTCCCGCCACCAGCGGCTTCCGGTATCGCTTGCGCCGGGCGTCGTCCGGCGAGTAGTTCGTGATGTCGCTGCCGTCCCGATAACCGGTGAGATCGTCCAGCGCGACCATCGCCGCGATCACGAACACCTCGCCGAGCAGGAACACCCCGACGGTCGCCAAGACGCCCGGGTCGAACCTCGACATCGGCGCCAGCAACGTCCACACCACGACCACGCCGAGGTAGTAGTCGACGATGTCGAGCTTCGCGAGCCTGAAATACGCTTTGCCACGAGAGACGGCAAGAGTGGTCATCGCGGATCGTCCAAGGCGATCAACGCGGCGAAAGACCGGTCGCCGCCATAATCCAGCTCGCGTCGTTCGAGCAGGCGGGAGCCGGGGAGCAGGGCCAAGTACTCCTCCACGGTCCGCAATCTCGAAAACCGGCCGACCGGGATCTCCGCTTCCTCGTACTCGACCAGGACGAGATGCCGTGCCGCCGCGGCGATCGCCCGGCACGCTTCGGCGATCTCGTCGTCGTCCAGGACGTGCATCAGCACCCACACGCACACGGCGACGTCGAACCGCTTGTCCTTCCAGGGAAGCCGCTGGACGGTCGTGCGCATGAAGTCCACTGTGGACAGATGTGCGCAGTTCGACCTGGCCAGCGCGAGCATGCGCGGGGTCATGTCGATCGCCGTCACCGCACGGGCGTGCGCCGCGATCGACGGCGTGAGCCTGCCCATCCCGCAGCCGATCTCCAGCGCGGAACCCACCTCGCCGAGCGACTCCAGGAACCCCGTGACGAGCCGGATGGTGCGGGCGGTCGTCGCGGCCGCGAGTTCGGCGGGCTGGGAGGCGCGCATGACCCGGGTCAGCCCGGCACGCTCCGCGCGTTTTCGCCACTCGTCGGCGACCTCGCTCGGCGCGGGGGTGTGGGTAACCTGCTGCATCACGGCTCCTTCGCGAATCGGCACACCGCGTCCGCGATGCGTTCCACCTGCACGTCCGTCAGATGCGGGTAGATCGGGATGGCCAGCGTCCGCCGCGCGGCCAGTTCCGCCGCGGGCCAGGCATCGCCCGGCCGGGTGTAGGGGGCGAACGCGGGCTGCCTCGGCAACGGCGCCGGGTAGTAGACGTGCGAGCCGATCCCCCGCGCCGCGAGGTGCTCACGGAGTTCGTCCCTGCGCTCGCAGAGGAGTGAATAGACGTAGTAGCACCGGCCATCACGGGCGGGAGGCGGCGCGAGCACACCGCAGCCCGCCAGTTCGGCGAAGCGTCCGGTGTAGTACTCCCCGATCCGCGCCCGGCGTTCGAGCCGCTGGGGCAATGTCGGAAGCCGGTACAGCTGGAACTCCGCCATGATCTCGTCGAACCGGCTGTTGTAGCCGATGCGGTGATACACGAACCTGGACTTGCCGTCCTGGCCGTGGTTACGCAGCATCCGCACCGTCGAACCGAGCCCGGCGTCGCGGGTGACGACCATTCCCCCTTCGCCCGGCATCCCGAACGTCTTGACCTGCACGAACGAGTAGACACCGGCGTCACCCCACATCCCGGCGGGCGTGCCCGCGAGCGTCCCGCCTTGGGCGACCGCGGAATCCTCCAGCAGCCGCACGCCCGCGTCGGTGGCGATCCGGCGCAGCTCCGGCATGTCCGCCATCACCGAGAACATGTGCGCCGGCATGATCACCTTGGTGCGCGGGGTGACCAGGCGGGCGACCTCGGCGGGATCGACGACCATCGTCCACGGGTCGATGTCGGCGAACACCGGCGTCGCGCCGAGCAGGGCGGGCGCGGCCGCGAGCGGGGCGCATCCGAAGGCGGGCACGATCACCTCGTCCCCGGCGCCGACGTCCATCGCGCGCAGGACCAGCGTCAGCGCCGAGGTTCCGCTGCCGCAAGCGACCGCGTCCGCCGCGCCGACCGAGTCACGGATGGCCGCTTCGAAGCGGGCCGTGCGTTCGCCGAGGATGAATTTCTGTTCCGGGGCGAGGCCGACGCGACGGACGATGTCCAGCAGTTCGGCACGGTCGTCGTCGAAGAGATCCGTCGGGAAGAACGGCAGGGTCATCCTCGCCGCCCGTGGTAGAAACCGCGGATCGCGTCGTAGACCCGGTCGCAGTCGTCGGCGGGCATGTCCGGATACAGCGGTAGCGCGAGCGTGTGACGGCAGGCGCTCTCGGCGTTCGGGAATTCACCCTTCCGATAGCCGAGGCCGTCGAAGCAGGGCTGCAGATGAAGCGGGGTCGGGTAGTAGATCTCGGTCTCCACACCCCTCGCCGACAGGTGCGCCGCCAGCTCGTCCCGCGAGTCGACCTCGACCACGTAGACGTAGAACACGCTGTCGGGCCGGTGCACCGGCAGCTTGCGCACGCCCGCCACACCCGCGAGCGCTTCGCCGTACCGGGACGCCAGTTCCGCGCGCCGGGCGATGTCGCTGTCGAGCGTGGTGAGCTTCGCGAGGAGGACGGCGGCCTGGAGGTCGTCCATCTTGCTGTTCACGCCGGGCAGGCCGGTCGCCGTCGAGATCGCGGGGAAGTCGGCGATCGTGACGCCGAAGCGGCCGTGATGGCGGAGCGCGTCGGCGGTCGCGGCGATCCGGGCGTCGTCGGTGAGCACCGCGCCGGCGTCACCGAGCGCGCCCAGTGTCTTCGTCGGGAAGAACGACAGCACCCCGCCGGCGCCGAACAGGCCGGCGTGCGTGCCGCGGTGACGCATGCCGATGGCCTCCGCGCTGTCCTCGACCACCGTGAGATCGAGACGTCGCGCGACGTCGAGCACGCCGTCGATATCCGCGAGCCGCGAGAACAGATGCGTCGGCATGACGAACCGGGTGCGCTCCCCCACGGCGGCCGCGACCGCGGCGGGATCGACGCCGTACCCGTCCGGCTCGATGTCGGCGAAGACCGGCCTGCCGCCCGCGAGCACGACCGAGGTCGCCGACGCCCCGAAGGAGAAGGCGGGGACGACCACCTCCCCGCCGGGCTCCAGACCCGCCGCCCTCAGCAGCAGGACGAGCGCGTCCGTTCCGCTGTTCACCCCGACGACGAACCTCGCGCCGGTGTACCCGGCCAGCGCGGACTCGAGTTCGGCCACCTTGGCGCCGTGCGAATACTTGCCATTTTCGATGACGTCGAGAATATGTCGCCTGGTGCCGGCCCACGTTCGCTCGAATGTGGCCGATTGATTGAAGAAAGACACCGACAGCGTACCCACCTCCGGTGGCATAGGAACCGTTTCCGAGCGTAGGACAGGCAATCCGCCCGTCCGCCCACGTTCGCACTTCCTGGTCAACCCGAGGCAGAACTGTTGACAGTTGATCTTGGTGATGTCAGTTTCGCAATGGATTTCTGATTGCGAAACTCGAGGAGCGAGCTCGCCAGTGCGATCATTCGTCGTGGGACTCGGCAGGGCAGGCGCGGGTCTGCATCTCCCCGTCTTGGCCAAACTCCGTGAACGGACCCCTCAGCTCTTCGACGACCATCCCGTCGTGGCCTGCGAGCCGAGGGAGACCGTCGTCTCCCGGCCGGGTCTCGTGGTCGCGCCGACCCTCGACGCCGCGGCCGAAGGGCTCTGTCCCGCCGACACGATCGTGCACGTCTGCACACCACCGACCCAGCGTCTGGCGGTGCTCTCCGATCTGGCCGCCTTGGGCTTTCGCAAAATGATCGTGGAGAAGCCCCTCACGACCGACATCGACGACCTCGCCCGGATCGTCCGCCTGCGCCGCAAGTACAAACTGCATATCGAGGTCGTCGAACCCTGGCTCGCCAGCAGCCTCACGAGGCGGCTGGTCGAGCTCCTCCGCGATGGCCGGTTCGGCGCCGCGAAGTCGATCGACATCGTGCAGAACAAACCGAGATTCCGCCGGTCACTCGTGCGGCCAGGGCACCCGACCGCCTTCGACGTCGAACTGCCGCACGGGGTCGCGCTCGCGCTGCGGCTCGCGGGCGCCGCACGGGTCACCCACGCGTCCGGAACCGATCTCGAGATCGAGGGCAACATCGGCCCGCGGATGGGCGGGGCCGCCGTCGGCCTCCGGCACAACTCGGGTGTCCACACGGAGATCCGCTCGGATCTCACTTCCCCGGTCCGCGAGCGGCGGGTCACCCTCGAGTTCGAGCAGGGCAGCGCGGTCGGGCATTTCGCGGTGAGCGGCGAGGACCATCACTCGCAGTTGACGCTACGGTCGAACGGCCGGTCCGAGCATGTCGTCCTGCGGGACGACGCCATGACGGAATGGATGTTCGAGGCCTACCGCAAGTTCCAGCTGGACGGGGAACACACCCAGGGGTTCACCTTCGCCACCGAGGTCGTGCGGCTGCTGTCGGTGGCCAAGAACATCTGCGCGGAACCGGTCACCAGGCCCGACGCGGTGGCGACCCATGCCGGATGACCCGGTGCTCGCCGGCATCACGGACGAGGCGGCGTACGACATCGGTGGCCAGCTCGCGGTGCTCGACGCACTGGGCTGGAAGGCGATCGAACTGCGCACGATCGACCGGGAGGCCGTCGCCGACCTCAGCGACGAACGGTTCGACGCCGTCGCGACCGCCTTGTCGGACAGCGGGGTGCGCGTGGTCTGCCTGGCGTCCCGGATCGGTGGCTGGTCCCGTCCGGCAGGCACCGATTTCCGGCACGACCTCAGGGAACTCGACGTGCTCGCCAAGCGGGCGCGGGCGATCGGCACCGGCTACCTGAGGATCATGTCCTATCCCAACGACGGGCTGAGCGATCCCGCCTGGCGCGCGCTGGTCATCGAGAGGATCACCGTTCTCGCCGAGCGGGCCGAGAGGCAGGGGGTGACGCTGCTTCACGAGAACTGTTCGGGCTGGGCGGGCACGAAGGCCGAGCGCATGCTCGACCTGCTGGACGAGGTCGCGAGCCCGGCGCTGAAGCTGTTGTTCGACACCGGCAACGGCGTCGCCCACGGCTACGACGGGTTCGACCTGCTCGCCGACATCGTCGGCCACGTCGAACACGTGCACGTCAAGGACGCCGACGAGCGCGGCTTCACGCTCCCCGGCGAGGGTTCCGCGCGGGTCGCCGACTGCGTGAAACTCTTGCGAGCCAACGGGTACCGGGGCCCATGGTCGCTGGAACCGCATCTCGCGATCACACCGCACGAACAAGGGGTACTGGCGGACGGCGCGGCGGCCACGTTCGTCGCCGCGGGCCGGGCGATGGCCGGGCTGCTCCGGTGATCCCCGGGGATCGGAACCTGCTGTTGCGGCTGCTCGACCTCCCGACGGCCGGGCCACTCGAAACGACGGGTGAGGTCCGCCTGTGGGACGCGATGCGCGCCTACGCCGACGCCGCCATCGACATCGGTTTCGACGTCCTGCGGTTCGCCGCCCCGGACCCGTCGGTGCTGGACCGTCCGGGTGTTCCCCTCCTGCTCCGCGAAACCGGGCCCGGTTTCCTCGCCTGCCAGCCGAGTCTCGTGCTGAGGATCGGCCCCGCCGCTCCCGCCGTCCTGTTCAACGTGCACCTCGACACGGTGGCCCCGTTCGAACCGGCCGGTTTCGACGGGACCAGATTCGTCGGCCGCGGCGCGATCGACGCCAAGGGGCCCGCCGTGGCCTTGCTGGCCGGTGTGCGGGCCGCGCTGGAGACGGAGCCGACGGTCGGCCGGGACGTCGGTGTCCTCATCCAGGCCGTCTCCGGCGAGGAGGGCGGGGCGATGGGCACCTTCGGGACACGGCCGCTCGTCGAAGCGGGATTCCATGGCGAACTCAACATCTTCTGTGAACCGACCGGGCTGCGGTACCTCCCCCGGTGTTCGGCGTCGATGACCGCGTGCGTACGCGTGGACGGCGAGGACGCCATCGACGACGAGCCGCATCGAGGGCACAACGCGACGGTCCTGCTCGGTTTCCTTGCCCAGCACCTCGCGGACGACCTCCCGAAGCACGGCCAGGTCTGCGTCGCGGGCCTGCACACGGGACGGATGCACAACCGGGTGTACGGCCAAGGCGAACTCCTGCTCAACATCCCCTACGACACCGGAGAAGCGGCGGCGAAGATGGCCTCGGCACTGGAAGACGCGCTCAGGACCGGCATCGCCGCGTTCGAGGCCCGGTTCCGGCGGTCCCCGGAGTTCGCCCGCACCGCGACGGACGCGGCTACGATCACCGGCCTGCGCTGGCTGAAACGCGACCTGCCCGCGTTACCGGCGCAGGACATCCCGCTGCTGGACGCGTTCGTTCCCCGCTGGCCGGACGACGAGCCCGCGTTCACGTGCGACGCCTTGTGGCTCGCCGGCGTTCCCGGCACGAAGACGGCCGTTCTCGGTCCCGGTTCCTTGGGAGCGAACAACGCGCACTCGCGCGGGGAATACGCCGATGTCGAAGAACTCGACCGGTTCGGCGATCTCGTCCGGGAGATCGTCGTGCGGTTCAGCCGCGACGGAGGAGCATGACCGTGCTGGTGCCCTACCCCGTTCTTCTTTCCCTGGTCGCCGGGATCTTCGTGGATCGCGGGGTTCCCGAGGACCGGGCGGCGATCGCCGCGGCCGCGTTGTGCCACGGAGACCTGACCGGGGTGACTTCGCACGGACTGGTGAATCTGACCAGGTTGTACCTGCCTCTGCTCGATCAAGGGCGCGCCGAACCGAAGGCGGATATGGCCGTCGAGACCGATCGCGGCGCATGCGTCCTCGCCGACGCCCGTCGCACACTCGGGTTGTGGTCGGCCTCGCAGGCGATGGAATTGGCGTGCGCCAGGGCTTCCCGACACGGCATCGGCATGGTCTCGCTGCGTGGGGCGACCCATATCGGCTGCGCCGGCCATCATGCCGCGCGTGCCGTCACGCACGGCATGATCGGCCTCGTCGTTTCGAACTGCGGCGGGCAGCGCATCGCCCCGCCGCCCGGCGGCACGGCCGCGATGCTCGGCACGAACCCGCTCGCGCTGGCCTGTCCCGCCGGCGGCGCGCATCCGTTCGTCCTCGACATGAGCACCACCGTGGTGCCGACCGGCCGGATCCGTGCCGCGGCACGGGAAGGCAGACAGATCCCGCCGGGCTGGCTCGCCGACGGCGACGGTTCACCGGTGACCGATCCCGCCGCGTTCGACCGGGGGGAAGCTCATCTGCAATGGCTGGGCGGCGCTCCCGAAACGGGCGCCTACAAGGGATTCGGGCTCGGCCTGCTCGTCGAGGTACTCGGCGCCCTGGTGCCCGGCGCCCTGCTCGGCGCGACCTCGGCCGACGGGAACCGCGACGACGACATCGGGGTACTCGCGCTCGCGATCGCTCCGGACGTCCTGCGCACCGGATTCGCCGCCGACGCGTCCGCGCTCTTCACCGCGGTGCGGGGCTGGCCCGCCCGCGATCCCGCGGTCCCGGTCGTCTATCCCGGCTGGCACGAAGGTGAGCGCGCGACCCGCCACCGTGAGCACGGCGTGCCCGTGGCCGACGCGGTTTACCGGGAACTCCGCACGGCGGCGGGAAGGACGGCGGGATGATCCGCGTCGGTGTCGTGGGACTCGGTGTCATCTCGCGGTTCTACCTTTCCGCGGTGGACCGCTCGCCGTCGTTTCGGCTCGCGGCGGTCTGCGATCTCGATCCGGCGGTCCTCGCGAAAATCCCCGTGCCCGGCTATCGCGATCATCGGGAGATGCTCGCCGCCGGTGGGCTCGACGCGGTGATCGTCACGGCGCCGAACGACGTGCACGCCGGCGTCTGCCGGGACGTGCTGGACGCGGGTCTGCCCGTATGCGTGGAAAAGCCGATCGCCACGAGCCTCCTCGATGGCGAAGACCTCGTGGAAAGAGCGAGGCGGCGGGATGTCGCGCTGTTCACGGCTTTCCACCGGCGGTACAACAGCAACGTGCGCGCGTTGCGCGAGAGGATCGCGGGCGGGCCGCCGATCGCCTCCCTGACCGTGCGCTATCTGGAAAAGATCGAAGAGCACGTCGGCGGTGATCGCTGGTACCTCGACGCGACGCGCTGCGGCGGCGGGTGCGTGGCGGACAACGGGCCGAACGCCCTCGACCTCGTCCAGTTGTTCCTCGGCGCATTGACGTTGCGAGACGTCCGGATCAGCCGTGACGCGGACGGCATCGACCGGCAGGCGACGCTGGTGCTGGAACGCGCGGTCGTCGAACTCGACTGGTCGTTTCCCGGGGAGGTCAAGGACGTCGAGGTCCGGTTGGCCGACGGCACGATCCTGCACGCCGACCTGCTCGACGGCTACCCGGAGTTCAAGGGATCGCTGTGGCACGAGTACGACGGGTTGCTGCGCGAGTTCGAGGACGCCGTGCGCAAGGGCGGTTCCTGGCAGGACAACGGCCTGACCGCTCTGTCCATAGTGGACGAGTGTTACCGGAGGGAGAACGATGCGGGAAGACGGGCCGAAACGGGAGATCGTCGGCACGGTGGTGAAGGTGCTGGTGCATCGGCGTGACGACCGGGGCATGAGTCTCGAACCGTTCGCCAGCCGGTGCGTCCGCGCCGGCGAGGTCCACGAACTCGTGACGACCAGCCACGACGACACGGCGCCGGGCGCACGCATCGACCACGTCGGCTTCCTCGGCTTCGCCGAAATAGCCCGTGCCGGCGTGATCGACCGAGGCGACGAAGTGTGGATCGGCGGCGAACTCGTCGGCACCGTGCTCGGCTTCGACGGCTGCCATTTCCCCAACCACTACAACATCCTCATCCACACCGAGCGGCCGGTCACCGGTGAAGGGATCGGCTTGAAGCCGGAGCGGGAGGTCTGCTTCCGGGGCCGGTGGTGAGTGGCTCCCCGGCGCGGGCGCG
>Ga0307518_10003021_pt1 | contig 12173 bp, 13 predicted proteins | sample 25_EM_MG_FD_203889 | JGI IMG/M metagenome (GOLD analysis project Ga0307518, IMG submission 203889) | Populus trichocarpa ectomycorrhiza microbial communities from riparian zone in the Pacific Northwest, United States - 25_EM | ecosystem: Host-associated > Plants > Roots > Unclassified | place... | reverse complement strand
ACTGATGCGAACCCTAGCGGAATTTAATGGTATTCGCGACCCCAAGATCAATCTAACCCAAGTTTGTTGAGATTTGAATGAGCTTATCACAATGGAAGACTTGCTCCAAGGCAACAAGACTATAAACCAACTCGATCACAACGCCAACACCTGGAGACGAGCAAAGGAAGTATAAATTCATAACAAAGAATGGTCAATTCTTTGAAGAGTTGAAAGTTCAATCAAGAACCAAGATTGAGCAACCAAAAGTCGGCTACAATGCTGAAAATATCACCAAAAGTCTGACCTAAAATTATTCCTAAAGAGTATTTAAACTTCAAACCAAAACCCTAATTTCCCTAATGGGTCTCACATAAACCCAATTTAAATAATAATCAACCCAAGCTAAAACTAGCCCAAACTAATTAAAATAAACAAGTCTAAAACCCAAACAAATTGTCTCCTCTCAAAATAAATAAAGTTTGATAGCCCAACTAATTAAATAAAACAAGTTCGTTGTTTCCGCATTCTGTTTGACAGCAACAAGGCCCAACTTAAAATATATGGTTCTCTCTCGTCTTAATGAATTAGAAGGCGTTCCATATACCGTTGGAAAGGTATGGAAGTCTAGTATCCAGTACAACTAGAATCACATCAAAATTCGATTGGTGGCTCTAGTTATGACCAAAAGAGGAACGAAAGGTCAAACTATCCGAATCTAGTCTTCTTCTCCCAATCCTTGTGTAATGGTCTTGGTTCCACCAACAAGCCCTTCTTAAAGATGAATCAGATTAATCAAGGCTTGCTCTTTATTATTACAAATCCTCTTGAAGTTCACCTTAGCCCATGTATCTTGAAGAAGTCCATTGAAAGCTTCTTTGAACTTCTTAGCCCTAAGCCTAGTAACTGGACCAACTAGAACCTCCAATGGATCATTTGATGGTTGGATCACATCACTTTCCATCAATATAAACCAAACCTAAATCCATGTTCTACAGCTCCAGTTATGATCCAATAACCGAATGATGTTCCAGTTTGAATTGAACCAGCATTTCTTCTTTAAGCTTAGCCCTCTCTTCTTTAAGCTTAGCCCTTTCTTTGCCTTTTCACTTTCAATAGTTAAACACATCAATCAATCCTTTAAATTGTGAGATATGCCTGCATTCAAAACGAGCATTTACCATAAATTAAAGATATCTTATCTTATCATTCTTGTTATTATAAAACATGCTCAAGTTAGGGAATTTAATGATACTTTAAGTGCAATATGATGATATAAAACCTTGATAAAAATGCACTTTTAAATGCTAATCAACCTTTCTCACATATATGCTCCAGGAAGTTGAATGTTGATCACATTGAAAGATTTGAAATGAATATCGTCGAGACAATATGCAAACTTGAGATGATATTCCCTCCATCATTTTTTTACTCAATAGAGCATCTACCCGTACATTTACCGTATGAGGTAAAAGTTGGAGGACTGGTCCAATATAGATGGATGTATCCATTCGAGAGGTTAGATATTACAGTTGCAATGTAATTCATAATTAAAAGTTTTTTCATTGTTTTTTTAATTGATAATTTTTTTTTAATTCTATATATGCAGGTACTTGTTCAATCTTAAAAAAAAAAGTTAAGAACAAGACGCATGTTGAGGCTTCAATATGTGAGGCCTTTATTGTTGAGGAGATCTCAACATTTATCTTGTACTATTTCGAACCTCATTTGAGAACGAGAATCAACCGTGTTTCACGACATGATGATGGTGGTGAAGTGCCTTCAAGTGGGAACTTGTCAATATTCTCCAATCATGGACGACCCATACCTAAAAATGTTGTAAGGGGAAGATATTTGTCTGAAATAGAGTTCAGACAAGCACACAATTATATCCTATTTAACTATGATGAACTGAGACCTTTTATTAAGTATGTAGATGTACTACTTAAACTTTGTCAAGAGTGTACTATTTATATATTGTGATATCATAAAATCATATAATTTAAGAGCAGACTCAATCTACCCTTCCAATCATCCAATTTTTTTAGCAGACTCAAATATTGTCAACATCACAATCACAATTTAAGAGCAGACTCAATCTACCTTTCCAATCATCCAATTTCACATTCATTTTTCATAATTGCATTAAGTATACTACATTATATTAAAATCAACAATTATGAATACAATATAAATTACAATACATGTGAATAATTAATAAACAAAGTAAGTTTAATGTCCAGTTACAAACACCTGAGTAGACATTATGCTATTGTTTTCGAAAATTCAAACACTTCAAAAGAAACTCAAATGGGCCAACACACAGTTATTTATGGGAAGTTCACATAGCAAACACATACATAGACAAGTCGAAATCTTCTTTTGGTAAATAACATTGTTACAATGTGAAGCCAATTTATATCCCATTGCAAATGAAATAGTTGGAATTATTTCTACCAATCTAAAACATATTCCCAGCACCACAGCTCAAAGACATGTAAATTTATTCATATTTATTCAATTACTAATTACAAGGTAAATTTAACAATAACAATTAAATTTCAACAAAGTTTTCAATTATTATGGCAATACAAACAGTAAAATATATTGACCAAATAAAAAAAAAACTATAGACTTTCGGAATGAAAAATGCTTACCTTAATTTTGTTTTTATTTCAAAACTTTATCTACATTATAAAAATACACCAAAACAAAAAAACACAACAAAAATAACAATAACTAAGACAAAGAAAAAATAAAAAAAAGCATATTAAATAGAAACACATACCTTTTAATTTGCTGAAGATTGAACTAGAGATTACAAGCAAAAACAAGAGATCTGAAGCAATTGAGAGGAAAAAAAGAAGAGGAGGAGGAGTTGTGAAATGTTGAGAGAAAAAATGAACTGAAAGGACGGTCGCAGAGATTTATAGCGTCGTTTTCCCGACGAACTCCCCGACAAACATTTAAATAATATTACTTTTAATTATTCCGTTGGTAATGTTTCGAAAATCCACTGGTAAATTTTGAATTTCACACCAGAATTTTTAATTACCCTCCATATTTTGAAAATCTGTCGGTAATTCCGTCGGCAACTGCACGTAGTCAGAGATGCATTTAATACCTGCCCTTTGGAATTCGTACCGTCCGTCGGTGAATTTGTCAGTAATTGTGAACTGCCGATAAATGCTGACGGCCTGTAATCCGTCTGCAAAGTCGTTGGTGATTGTGTAAAATGCCGATGAACGTAATCCGTCCGCAAAGTCATCGGTGATTGTGTGTGGCATTTCCAGGGAAGGTCTCTGTTAAATGCCGACGGACTGTAATCCGTCGGTATTGACATCGATGATCGTGCACTATGCATGAAATATTATGTTTGTATTGCCTATTTACCTTCCTGCAAACACTTTAATTACAAACTGGCCGTCGCATAAAACAATAACAACAGTTAACACTTATAAAATAAATATTTCGTCAATTGAATAGTCATCAGCTCCATTGTAATCTTTAATTTGGATATCATCATCATCATCTTCATTGACATTTGCTTGTCCGTTAGAGCTCAAAACAACATTCAACTCCTCTGCGTCAACATCAACAAGACTATTATCGAAAACACGAAAATTTGAATTCTCTTCCAAGTCAATCGAAGGAGCAACTCAATATGGTTCAACCAACTCACTAACTTGAAAGACTTCATCTCGCACACTTGTGTCTTCATTCATCCTAACAACCTCGACACGACCCCTGGGTTTCGTTTTTAAAACGGATAACCAATCAACTCCTGATCGATCCTTTCTAAAGGAAGGGGTGTATGTGTAGTAAACTTGTTGACATTGCTTTGCAAAAACAAAGACATTGTTTACGTTATGAAGTCTAACTTTTGAGTTGATTTTGACCAGACCATAGTGAGGATCAAATTTGATTTCTCTATCTGTGGTGTCATACCAATAGCATTTGAATGAAAGCACTCTATTCTACTCGTTATGATATTGCAGTTCGATGACCTCTTCTAATATACCATAATAGTCAACTTCTAACTCACTACTAGTCGATCCCTTAACACAAACACCGATGTTGTATGTCTTTCTTCCATGCCCGTATTCTTCAGTATGGAACACATATCCATTGATAAAATACCCGTTGTAGCACTTAACTTTTTTTAAAGGGCCCAGACTTAGTGAAGACAATGACTTAGCAGCACTCCTTCCCATTTGATAAACCTTGTATGTAATGTATAGCAATAAATAGTTAATGAGAATTTTGTAATGACATACAATAACTTTGCAAGAGATAATGAGTTTGTGATAGTACTTACATGTGTTCTGAACCACGTGGTAAATTGTTCATCTTATAATTGAAAGATTTGAGATTCGGTCAGCTGTGAGTTATTGGACAGTAAATATTGTCGATGTTGCCTGCAAGGTTGTTCCAAATTATATGCGTTTATGATATTATTACAATATATAAATGTACATTCTTAACAAATTTTAATTAGTAGTACATATACTTACTGAATAAAAGGTCTCAGCTCATCACATTTAAATAGAACATAATTGTGTGCTTATCTGAACTCTATTTCTGACAAATATCTTCCCCTTACAGCATTTTTTGGTGTGGGTCGTCCAGGATTAGAGAATATTGACAAGTTCTCACTGGAAAGCACTTCATCGCCATCATCATGCTGTGGAACGCGATTGATTCTCGTTCTCAAATGAGGTTCGAAATAGTATGAGATAAATGTTGAGATCTCCTCAACAATATAGGCCTCACATATTGAAGCCTCAACATGAGCCTTGTTTTTAACCTTTTTCTTGAGATTGAACAAGTACCTGCATTGAATTAATCAAATATTGTCAATTAAGAAAAATAAAGAAAATACTTTTATATATGAATTACATTGCAACTGTATTATCTAACCGTTCGAATGGGTACATCTATCTATACTGGACTGGTCCTCCAACTTTATCCTCGAACGGTAAATGTATGGGGAGATGCTCCATTGAGTCAAAAAATAATGGAGGGAATATCATCTCAAGTTTGCATAGTGTCTCGACGATATTTGTTTCAAGCCTCTCAATGTGATCAACATTCAACTTGCTGGAGCATATATCTCTAAATAAATGATTGATCTCCATGAGTGCATCCCATATCTCTTTTGGCAACAAATCATGATAAGCTAATGGAATGAGTGTTTGCATAAACACGTGACAGTCATGACTCTTCATTCCATGCAATCTGCATCCTCCGTATTAACCAACCTTGATATGTTCGAGGCATGTTCATCGGGAAAACGCAGACTCTTAAGCCATTTGTAGACTAGTAGTTGTGTCTTTTTCTCTAACACGAAGCTTGCTCTTGGTTTTGTGACCCATGACCCATCACAAACCAACTCCATATTTTTACGGTTACATACTAAAGCTATATCCAATCTAGCCTTGATGTTGTCCTTTGTCTTCCTCTTCACATCCATGACGGTGTTGAAAATGTTCTTAAACATGTTCTTTTCTATGTGCATGACGTCAAGGTTATGGCGGAGGAGATTGGTCTTCCAATAAGGAAGCTCCCAAAAGATACTTCGCTTTACCTAATTATGGGTCAAACCAAAACCAGGAAACTTCTGCTTACCTGATTGGAGACCAAACACAATGTCACCGTACTTTGATACAGCATCAGGCAATTCTTCACCAGAAAGACGCAGGGGTGTCACATCCTTTTCAACTCTGCCAACAAAAAAATCATTTATGTTCTTTCTGTACCTGTAATTCGGTGGCAAGAAACGACGGTGACAGTAAAAAAAAGAAGCTTTACCTCTGTTTGTTAGCGTGAATGCCTTGTTGTTTTCCATGCAGTATGGATATGCTAGTTTTTCATGCGTGCTCCAACCAGAAACCATTCCATAAGCTGGAAAATTATTGATAGTCCATATCAAAGCCGCCCTCATAATAAAATTCTATTTCCTTGATATATCATAACTCAAAGCTCCGGAGGACCACAACTGCGTCAACTCATCAATCAACGGTCGAAGACAAAAATCTATATTCTGGCCCGGGCTGCTCGGACTGGGTATGACAGTAGATAAAAACATGAACTCCGGCCTTATACACATCCTCGGTGGCAAGTTATAAGCCGTGAGTATAACCGGCCAACAAGAATAAGGTGCAGCAAATGACCCGAATAGGTTGAATCCGTTTGTACACAACCCAAGACGCATGTTTCTTGATTCAACTGAAAAGTGAGGATGCATACTGTTAAAGTGTTTCCATGCTTCACCATCAGACAGATGCACCATCACTCCATCAACCGCGTCATGTGATTAGTGCCATGTCATGTGCTCGGCAGTCCTTGGTGATATGAATAACCTTTGCAGTCTAGGTGTGATTGGGAAGTATCTAAGTTTTTTATATGCCACGAGAGTCTTTCCCCTGCCAGTTCTGGGTTTGTAACGAGAATGACCCCATGTCATGCACTTGGTCAGCTCAGCATTTTCAAGGTAATATAACATGCAGAAGTTAGAGTACATGTCAATTTTCTGGTATCCTAAACCGAGAGGTTTCATCATGGACTTTGCAGCATAGAAGTTCTCTTTCAGCCTGTTCCCTTCAGGTAAAATGCTTCTCGCCCATTCGATAATTTTGTCATAACCGGCCTCACTCAACCCGTGATCTGACTTGATGGTGAACACCTGTGTTACGACCGATAATTTACTGTGGTTCGTGCAACCATCCCATAATGGTTCGTCAGAATCTTTCAACAGATTAAAAAACCTAGCTGCATCTGCATTAGGTTCTTCTTTTGCGATTGGACATTGACTGACATTACCTTGATTCATTCTCATTGCATCCGTAACCATATTCCTGTAAGGATTACTGTTGTCATTTGCAACTCCATGCGCGTTGCTAGCACTAGAAGTTGACCCAATCACCCTTTCTCTCATGCTCTTATTGCGAATATATACTTCTCTATATGCATACCAACACAAGTAATTCTCCATGAACCCTTTGTGTAGAAGATGCATCATTACAACATCTGGATGCAGATACTTTTTAATTTCACACTTCCTGCATGGACACCTAATACCGCCTCCAGTAAAATTTCTGGGAATAGATGTTGCGAAATTAATAAAACCCTGAACCTCGTTACAATAATCCATCCTCCGCAATCCTTGGGGTGAATCTCGATACATCCATGAACGATCATCCATGACTTTTATCGAACCTCTATAAAAGTACGATGACAACATGTATTAATTAACTATGTTAGGTAAATAAATTTGCAAAAATATTGGTTTACCTCGACATTATCCAACAAGCTAATTACAACTTCTAATAAATATTCATTATCAATTATCAACGTCCATACAAATTTATACATATAAATTTAGGGAAATTACAACTCCGCAATAACATTGATAAAAATTAAAATGGATCCGTTAAACAAGCTATTGATTATTTCACCACAACACATGTAATTCGGTAATTCAACAAAGTTTCAACAATTTACAAATAAATACAATTTTACAAAATCTAAAACAAACCATAATAAGTACAAAATTATACATTCATACTACAAGTTTGTTTGAGAAATAACAATAAACATGTACATATACTAACAAAATACATATACTAAAAAAACAATAAAATTGACATTTAAAATTAACATTTAAATGTTAAAATTAAAAAAGAAAGATTTACTTACAGAAAATGATAAAATCCACAATAAATCAGAACACGAATGTTGTGACCACAAAACTTAAAGAAATATGACTTGTGTTGAGAAAAGGAAGATTTTTTTTTGGGTAGTTGTTTGCAGTTTGGGAGGGGAGAGTTGGGATGAGGAAGAAGAAGGAGAAATAGGGGAGGAGAGGGTCGGCAGAGTGGTGATATATTCACTTTTACCGATGGAATCACCGACAGACTCATTCTGTCGGTGATTCTGTCAGCAATTTTGACGGTGAATTGATCACGTCATTGTACGGAGATCCCGGTTTGAATCTCTCGGTAATTCCATCGGTAAAATCGCCTGCAAAAAGTTCCACGTCAGCGAACCGTCTTTTTTTTTATTCTGAATATTCCGTCTGTAATTTCGTCGGTATATACCGACCGTAGTATTTCGTTGGTATATACCGACTGAATTACGGACGGAACAGTGTCCGTCGGTAATTATCACCGCAATTTACCGACAGAATTATTTTGTCGATAAGTCTGTTAGTATTAAACGAATTTCTGGTAGTGCACTGCCAAGCCCTGCTTGCCTTCACTAGGCTTGCTTGTTTTCTCAAAAATTTATACTCGTAAATCTTTCTTGATCCATTATTTTTTGGTAAAGATACACGTATAAAAACTTGGTTCATCACATGTGAAATATTTTTATTATTTTCTATGAATTTAAATGTGATTTTTCAGTTTCGTCTTGATATCGATTTTTTTATATAAAAAAAAACTAAACTTATTAAATAAGTAGGATTTTTTTTAATTAGTATAATAATTTAAATTTTTTTGATAGAATAACACTTTTTTAAATTTTTTTATGAAATAACATACTTTTATTTTGTTATTTTTGTCGCGTCGACAAAATAATTACCGCATTTCTTAGCATGTCACTGTTCAAAGGGCAATATGCCGCTATGAATTCTTCCAGAGTGCTGTAACAGCAGAAATATCGCATCAAAGCTCAGGTTTCAGACTTTTCAAAACACATACATAACCCATAAAAGTGACACACGCACCCCTTTAAACTCTACTGATAATAAAGACATGAGTTAGAAAAAAGTCCTAGCTTTTTCTCAGATGGACAACGATTTCTGCTAATATAATGGCCGGATCGAGTTTGGTTGAAGGTGGAGTTGGAACTGCTATTGCCGTACATGGTGGTTGCTGCTGTTGACCACGGTGAAGAGAGGAGGAGTTGGTGATTGTCAGCTGGAGGATGGGAGCTTTTTGTGTTGTTGGTGATGAGGAGTTACTGGCCGTGAGTTGAAGGGAAGGGTTTGGTGTTGAAATGGGAGGCTATGGGTTTGTAAACTGGGGTTCACGGGTATGGTCTCTGGTGATTATGGAGAAGGAGAACGGAAAATAGGAGGCTAGTGTTCTTTGATGCTCAAAACTGTGAGGGAGACTTTTTTTTTTCTTGGATAGAGACAGATAAATTTTTTTGACTTAGGAGCTGTTCAAAAGAAGCAATTCATTATATTTTATTAAATATTCATATTACGGTAAAATTATAATTGATATTATGATTTTTAATTGTGATATATAGTTAAATGTTACTTTTCTGTGATGTCTTAAAAGAATAATATCTTACAAAAAAAAATTATTTTTTTTATATTTTACCATATATTTGCATTTTATAAACTAATCACCCTATTTATCCAAACAAATTTTATTATATACTTTAAAACAAATAGGAAAAACATTGTGCAAATATTGTAGCATTATGGATCATAATGTAGATATAGAGTATTTGCATTATGAACAACCTTGTAGATGTTAAGAGGTCCATGGAGGTGTTATCTTTTATATTTTTTTATATCAAAAGATGTTAGGTCTAGCTTGGCTGCCAGACCTAAGGCTATTGGGAACATTGTCTTTTTTATTTCTTATTCCAAAAGTTGTTGGGTCTAAGGCTATTGGGAACATTGTTTTTTTTATTTCTTATTCCAAAAGTTGTTGGGTCTGGTATGACGGCCAAACCCAAGGTTATTGGGTCCGCCTGACAGCTGGTCCCAAGTGTCTTGGGTTTGGCATGCCAACAGACCCTTTTTTAAAAAAATTATAAAAAAAAAATTAATTAGAATTTTTGTTTAGGATACTTCAAGTGTAGTTTAATTTTTTATATAAAAAATAGAAAAACTTCATAAAACAAATTATCTAGGATACTTTAAGGATAAATTAAATATTTTTTTATATAAATAAAGAAATTATAAAAAAATTAATTAACATTTCTGTTTAGAATACTTCAGTTTAATTTTTTATATATAAGAAATAGAAAAAACATTATAAAAAAATTATTTAAGATACTTCAATGGTAGTTTAAATGTTTTTTTATACAAATAAAAAAAATATAAAAAACTTAATTAGCATTTCTGTTTAGGATACTTTAATGGTAGTTTAAATGTTTTTTAATAAAAAAAATAGAAAACAATTATCAAAAACGTTATTTAGAATTCTTCAAGGGTCGTTTTTTTATAGAATTTTTTATTAAAAAAAATAGAAAATATTTATAAAAAATTTATTTAGGATACTATAAGGGTTGTTTTAATGTTTTTTTTATAGATAAAATAAAAAAAATATTAACTAGCATTTCGGTTTATGATACTTCAAGGGTAGTTTAAATATTTTTTTATAAAAAATAATAAAAATTTAAAAAAAAATTAATTAGGATTTCTGTTTAGGATACTTCAAGGATAATTTTTTTTTATATATAAAGAATAGAAAACATTTATAAAAAATGTTATTTACCATTTCTATTTAGGATACTTCAAGGGGTAGTTTAAATGTTTTTTTATAGAAAAAATAAAAACAAAGTACAAGAAAAATTAATTAGCATTTTTGTTTATATTCCTTCAATGGTAGTTTAAATGTTTTTTTTTATAAAAATTATAAAAAAAACAATTAATTAGCATTTTGGTTTAGGATACTTTAAGGGTAGTTTAAATGTTTTTTTTATAACAAATAAAAAAATTATAAAAAAAATTTATTAGCATTTTTTTATGATATTTCAATGTTAGTTTAAATGTTTTTTTTATAAAAAATTAAAAGCAAATTATAAAAATAATTAATTAGCATTTTGATTTAGAATACTTTACGAGTAGTTTAAATATATTTTTTGTAAGAGATATAAAATAATTATAAAAAAAATTATTTAGGATACTTCAAGGGTAGTGATATTTTAATGGTAGTTTAAATATATTTTTTATAAAAAATAGAAAATAATTATAAAAAAATTATTTAAGATACTTTAATTATAGTTTTAAATGTTTTATGAAACCATGACTATTATTAGATCTGACTCGACCATCAGATCCAAAGATATTAAATCTAGTTTAATTGCCAAACTTAAAATACCTAAAATATTTTTTTATGCTCTTTATATTTTTATTATTTACAATTATTTCATATTCTCTATACTTTATGAAGCGCGTGCCAACATCATAGTTAAATACTTTTAAACTTGTACACAATCTCAATAAGATGGCTGAAGTCATTTATGATTAATTGAGAGTTTTTGAATGAATTGACTAACCTAGCTATAGGAAAGGGAGGTGACGAGGAGGAAACGTTGGAACCAAAGAAAAATGAGAGTTTTTAAAATGATGCATGATTTTTTTGAAAAAAATAAATATTTCTTTAATTATCTTTATTTTTTTCATTTTAAAAATTTATTTTTTCTTATTTTTATTTAATTATTAAATATTATTAGGCTTTTCTAGTTTTCTTATTTGAAGAGAATATTTTGTTTTAATTTTATTTTTCTATTTAGTATAAATAGGGTTGTAATTGCTTTAAAATTGTAATGATTTTAAAGCCAGAGTAAGAAGAACGCTAGCTTTGCCTGATTTATAATGCAAGTGGAAGCAGTAATTTGCATTTGTAATGCAATCTGCAAGAATGTTCCATGTTGATTCCAAAACAAAAGCTTTTCAGGTCATGATTCCAGCTTCAAACACCACCGAATGAGAGGGAAAAAGAGAAAAACAACTAACTATCTAGGTGATGGTCCAGTAGTAAGAACTTGAAATAAAGAGGTTTGCTTCCTCTGTGGTCTCAAGTTCGAGCCCTGTGGTTGCTCATATGATGGCCACTGAAGGCTTACATGGTCGTTAATTTCAGGGCCCGTGGGATTAGTCGAGGTACGCGCAAGCTGGCCCGAACACCCACGTTAAACTAAAAAAAAAAAAAGAGAAAAACAACTATGTGCGCAGAAAACATTGCAATCGCCATATTTCTAAGATGTTCAGCTGGTATTTTTACCAAAGCAGTAGGTCAAGACCAATTTCAATTTCTTTTGCGCAAGTTAATTGACATAAATCACGCAGCTCACATATGTATAGTTTTTTTAGTATCAGTATTCGTTAGTGTCAAAGTAAATGATTGATTCATTGAACTGAGCTTCAAGTCTTGATGCAGCGAGCGTCATACACTTCTTGGTGCCCAAAGGCCACGGCACAGCAACGATGACGATCACTGGTACTT
>Ga0307518_10003020_pt1 | contig 12176 bp, 16 predicted proteins | sample 25_EM_MG_FD_203889 | JGI IMG/M metagenome (GOLD analysis project Ga0307518, IMG submission 203889) | Populus trichocarpa ectomycorrhiza microbial communities from riparian zone in the Pacific Northwest, United States - 25_EM | ecosystem: Host-associated > Plants > Roots > Unclassified | place... | reverse complement strand
TTTAAAACACTAAGCAGGAATGAAAAAACTGTATGAGGACCCCTGACACCACAAGCAGGCATGGGCCATCCCATATGGGATGGACCAGCCCTGGGATGGGATTATAAAAACAATGGCCCATCTCAGAAGGGATGCAGACCTTCCCTGGGATGACCATGGTTTTATAGGTTATTTGGCTGAATTGTGATATTAAACTATTCAGGCTAAATGCTTATCAAAAGTGGTTACCTGAAGTGGAGTATGCAGGGACATACCTGGGTGTTAGAGATGTGAAACATGTTGTAAATGTGACAAATGATGTTGGGAGCCACATGGGCAGGTCAGATGGGCACAGAGATGTGCCAAGCATTCAGATGCATGCGATAATGATTGCAAACCAGCCAGAGAATGTCAGTACATCCCCAAAGTAAAAGAAACCCATTGGCAAGTTGACAAATTTCCTGACAGTACTTAGCCCACTTAAGAACTTAACTGTCTGGATGTGTCTGGAATCAAACATGTCAGATGGCCAGAGAGCAAGTCTATCAGGGTGCCAGATCATCCAGACCATTCCAGACCATTTGGACCATTCATCCTGGAGAAAGCAGTTGTCACAACCACATGACTCATCATGACTCCACAAGACCTCTAGACTGTTGTAGACTCAAGTCCAATCGCAATTGGGCACCTCTGATGCTACATATACATCTCCACTCAGACAATTGATGCTCTGTCTCCTTTTAGTATATAGTTCCATGTTTATGCCTCTGGTTATTGTATGTTTCTGTTCCCATTCTGTTTCTGTTTCCCTTGTTTCCATTTTAGATTAGATCTGATTACTCATTGCTGTTCTCTGTTAACCTTTCAATCTGTTGTGCTTATCACTGATCTCCATTCTATATATGGTATACAATAGTAGAACTTCTCATAATGCATGGCATCAGGTGGTCCAAATTCTTGATGCACTAAAAGGGTCATGCACTGAGGGGGGAGTGTGACTGCTGTGACATCCTCTTATCTCTGAACCACATTCCCAACATTGCCTGCTTCAATCACACTGACTCCATCCATCTCAGCTCAATTCTAAGCTTTCTTACACTCCTTGAGACACCAAGGGAAGTTTCGAGTGATCCATACTTGATGGACATGTGCTCCATCTTCTCACACAATTGAATCACTTGACTCAGCTCCATCTCTGATTCTGAGTCATGATCCTCTTCAGGTTTGTCATTGACTTCAATCACCTCACCTCATCTAACTGCCATCTCATGATTCACATGGGCCACAATTTCACCATCCCCATTCTTGAACCTGTACATGGAATCTTCAACCTCCAGCTCCTCAACTGAATTCAGCATCTCCTCCAATGTAAGTGGTGTATGGCATTTGATAGGTCCATTTCAGCTTCAAAAAGCTGCAGGAGGTCTGAGGATGCCACAAGTGGAGTTGGGAGTTGGGAAATATGCATCACAGAGAGTTGACCAATTGGGCATTTGAAAATGGGAATGGTGAGGTGGTCAAGGCCTTCAAGTGCCTTCTTGACATTATTCTCAGCATCCATTATGATTTTGAGAACTGGATCCCAATCAGTTGCAGTGTAGGAAGATCCAAGAAGGTCCTGGAGCTGTTTCTCAACTTCAGGGAGGCACATTTCATCTGATATTGCAAATTCTCAGACAAGAATCCAAGCAGCAGTGTTCCCTGTTGGAAATGGGGCAAGTGGTATGCCTATGGTGAGTGCAGCTGTGATAGGACTGATTTCTGGATCCAGCTGGATCTTTGTGTGATTCCAGCAATTTATGATGGTCAAGGGCTTCACCTTGTTCCAAGCCTCAACCACCAGGAGCATTGCTTTGCATAAATCAATTTTGTAGATGTCCCACTCTCCAGCATCATCAAGTTCCATTTCCCACAAGCAGAAAGCATGATGGTAGAGTGCCTTTGTTGTATGGATAATCCCAGCATCACAGGGCTGAACATATGATGTCAGGTTTGGCTTGAAATATTCAACACAAATGTTGTGGGGTTCGTAGTCAACAAAATGCCCAGAAAAAATTGTTGATCAGCAGGCAGATGTTCCTATGTTGCTGATGTATCCAGTGTCACACACGAAACAGGTTTGGTACAATGAACATGGAAGGTAATGTCTATATTGAACAATCCTGATGCAAAGGATGAGCATGATGGAACCTCATCATAGCCATCTATTGCACAAGAAGACTATTTTGATGCAAGAGGTGACTGCCAATGTCTAGCAGTCATCACTCGCACAAGAACCTCCAAGAAGTAGAAGAAACTGAAGGAATAATGACCATCTTGGTATGAGAATGGAATGCACACATCTGCAGTCCGACTCCCATACCAGAAATGATCAAAAAAGCTGAAGAATTGATGGAGAAATGAAGGAGAAAGAGAAGAAATGATTTTTAGCACCCGAATGTCATTTTTAGGCACCCAGTGCTGGCATTTCAATATTTTGAATAGCTCCGCCATTTCTAAAGCTATCAGGCACGTGACTATACTGTCAGAAAGCCTAGAGTGTGGTCTATCTGCCTGTCAAGTTCCAATGCAAATCTGTTCATTTCCCACAGAGATATTCCCCCCACAATCCAGACGTTCATCTCATCAGTCACTATGGAGTCCATATTTTCTCTGGATCATTTCTCTCCCATTGCTGCAGATCTTCACTATGTCCTGCTCTTAGGACAGCCTCTCCCTGAGTTTCCGTGCACTTCCTGGCACATATCTTCCCAGCCTGCTCCCTCAGTCCCCCTTGTTCTTGGTCAGCGTGTTCTCCTTGTCAGTCCTGCATCAAGGACGTACTTTGGTCGTCTTAGGTCTATTGTCAAGCTTAAAAATCTTCTCTGGTCATCTCTGTGTCCCCTGAGCCCTTAGCCTATGGTCCCTTCCTCCCAGATACTTGCCATGTCCATCTTCCTCTGTCATTCATCTCACTTCCCTGGATGCGTCAAATTCAGTACTCTGTCCACTTCCCTACTTTCAGACACTGTCCTCCAGCACCATGACAGCTATATCCTCACTTTATAGTGCTATTAGGAAGAAGAACCCTCTCTCATTCTTTCCCAGAAGAGAGCTCATCAAGGGAGCCCATGGTTGTGCTTCAGCAGCACTAGAACACATGCACTACACCTTAGTGTATGCTGACCCCCCAAAGACCTCTGGACCCCTGGTACCCTTCTTGTGGCTGTTTTGTCTTGGATCAATCCCCCTATTAATCCCAGATCTTCCTCATTGTTGTCCCATCAAATTCCTGATGGTACACAGCCTCCCATCAAACTTCTTGGGCTATGGGTCAATGACTCCCTTCTGCTGTGCAGTGACTCATCCCTTGCTTACTGATGCTCTCATGTCATCAGTATTACTCTATCCCTTTTGCATTTTTGAAATATTACTCAGCTGATGACTCACTTCCTTACCAATCAGTTTTGTCATGCAGCTTACTCATTCCTTTCATTAGGAAAATGAGAAAGAAGGGATAATCCATTATAATCTCTGGCAGAAATTTTTTGTAGGGTGATAATCAATTACCTGGTCATATATGATCATATCTAACACTATCTATTGCATGCTATGGTTATAATGGATTATCTTTTCTTTTTCTTTTTCCTGATGTTACTCAGCAGCTTATTCATGCTCCCTATGCTTACTCATTTATGCTTATCCCATGCTTACTGATCACTTACAAAGCCCTTACAAAGCTCTTACCAATCCCTTACCAATCCTTGACAAATTCTGCTTACTCCCTTCTCTTTTTGTACTTTAATGCTGTGCCCCCCCATGTATTTAAACCCCTGGGCTCAGCCCAGTGAAAAAAAAGACCCAATAGCATGAAATTATCCCTCTCTCAGTCTCTCTCAGTCAGTATCCCCTGAGCTTCTTGAGTCTTGTAGGCTTCAGTGAAGGTTTAAAGGCTCAATATCTTCAAGTTTATTCAAGTTAATGTATTTCTCTAGGCTCAAGCGGAGTCTAGCCAGTCAATCCTTCATATCCCATAGCTTCTGGACATCAGGAGCCCCCTTGCCCATCTGCTGCACCAATCTCTGGGTGTAGTATTGCTATTTCCCTCTCAGTCATCTCAATCCCCGCTTTGACACTTCCTAGGCTATAGGAAGAGTCCAGACACCTATCCCCTTCATCATCTATTGCTCCTGTACCACAGGAGTATCCTGCATCATCGTCTGCATCACCCTGTTGGTGTAGAACTCCTTTCCCCCTCCTCAGCATATCCTCTCTGGACACCGTGAAGGTAAACCACCACTTGCACATTTTTGTAGTCCTTTGTTGGTGTTGTGTTTGGGTTATTACTCCGACCCAAATCCACACTTTGACTCACACTGGATGTCAAGAGACTTGAGCCACCTGTTCAGTAGAAAGTTAACCTAACATTTGTACAATATACTCCTCAAACAGGACCATGCATTAGCAACCTAACAAATTTTCTAAAGGTCTGAAAAACTCTAATCATCTGAAAAAAGCTGGCATCAGTAGAGTGAATTCAATATTCTGAAAAGAACCAAAATTCTGGTGTTCTGGCTCTCTGATGATCTGAAAGTCTGATATCAAAACTTTTCAGAAATTCTCAGACATTTCAGACCATCAGAGGCCCAGAAGATGAGATTATTAGTGATTCTCAGAGCATCAGACAATCAGGCAGTAAGAAGAGCTAACTTCCAGACATTATCAGTGATTTTCAGTGATTCTCAGATCATCAGGTAATCAGATATTCAGAATAGCAGAAATCAAGATTTCCAGATCTTTTGTACTTCAGACACTAAGGATATTGTCAGACTATTTCATCTCATCAGACAGTCAGTCCATCAGGCCTCCAGATATTCTCTGATTATCTCAGAACAAAATTTCATCAGACAGTCAGAATAACAGACCTCCAGGGTTGTTCAGATTATCAGAGAGTGAGAACATCAGACCCTTTGATATTTTCAGAATGTTTCAGAGATTCTCTGATCATTAGATGATCAGATAGTCAGGAGAGCAGTTATTTGGTTCTTTTCAGACCACCAGATAGCAAGTACATGATGTTTTCAGATTGATTGAGATTATTTCAGATCATAAGGCAGTCAGAAACTTAGTATAGTAGTCCACCAGTGGTTTCCAGTCCACCAGAACATTAGAACAAAAGTCTCCTAGTTGTTTTCAAATCATTAGGTAGTCAGAGACTCAGTATCACAGTCCCCCAGTTGTGCTCAGACCATCAGAACATTAGAAAAAATGTATCCTAGTTGTTGTCAGATTATCATGTAGTCAGAGACTCAGTATCCCAGTCCCCCAGTTGTTCTCATATGATCAGGTAGTCAGATACTCAGTATCACAGTTCACAAATTGTTTTCAGATTATCAGGCATTCAGAGGCTCGGTATTATAGTCCTCTGATATTTCCCAGACTGTCAGGACATTAGAACATCAGTCCCACAGTTGTTCTCATATGATTAGGTAGTTAGAGACTCAGTATAGTAGTCCCCCAATTGTTCTCAGACTATCAGAACACTAGAATACCAGTCCCACAGTTGTTTTCACATCACCAGGTAGTCAGATATTCAGTATAGCAGTCCTCCAGTGGATTTAGTATTAGTTGATAGACCACACTAGCACATATATTGTTTGCAGAATACAATTGTCCCTCAGTTTGAATATTAGCTTGAATACTTCCTGTGAACTCCTCTCACTCCTCCTCTGTTGCCTCTGCCTTCTAGCAACTCCAATCTTTCATCAGACCTGCATATCTCTGTCCCTCTGTCCTCTGAAACACAAGGATGTAGGTAATCACAAGGGTGTAGCATATATGCTGAAGCCAAAGTCCTCACAATCTCTGCAACCTCTCTGCCTGTTGTCAACACTCAAGTTTGTACTTAACTCCACTCATGTTGGAGTTTGTTGGAAGAACTGGTTCTGACACACTCAATGATCATAGTCTTGCAGAACACATCCATGTTCAATTCTTCAAACTTAGTCTGGGTGAGGATCATTGCCATCATTGAAAGATTCAATCTTGATATGAGTCAACTGTTGGCTAGTAGAGACCATACACTTACTAGCCTTCTCAACTTCACACTTCAATCTACCTGGCATGGTGTGCATGTTGCTCAAGACATCAGTGGCCATCTTTTTCTTGTATTGTGTAGTCAATCACACAGTGAGTGAGATCCTCACCACCCAGATGAGTACCACCAGTGGTGGGCAATACTTCAAAGATGCCATCATCTATTGAAAGAAGTGAAACATTGACTGTGTACCTTCACTGAGGCTATAAATAATTATTTGTGATTCACCACCCTTCAGGGGGGAAGGGGGGAAGTCAAGGGCATAGTACTAGTATGCAATAGTGGCAGCCATAGGCTCATTGACAAGCAATGCAGGATGTTTTCTACAATTCATCATGCCCATAGTATGGCTCATCCTCATCCTCAGGTGATCCAAATCCACCAGCATAGTACAACTTGCTCATGATTGGGCTTACAATCAACTGGATCTCAGCCAACCTCTCTTCCAGGTCACCTGTACTTGCTGTATGGCCATTACTACTATCTTCAATTCATTCCATTGCCTCTTTGATTGTCGAAAGAAGGGTTGTCTTATTATTGTCACTCAGCTTGCCACCACCCAGTGGAGACTTGAGCCCATCATAGTAGACAAATAACAAAAGGGAGTTGAGTGCCCCACCATGCTTGCAGTTCACTTTGTCTTAGCCATGTGTTCAATAACCTCTTTTAAGAGATGTCCCTTCTCATTTGTAATGGTAATCAACTCTGATTTGCCACTGCACAATGCATACTCAGCTAAATGATTTTGGAAAGGAAAAAAATACTTACATTCCCTTACTATCAGCAGCAGCAACCTTCATAATACCATTCAATGGTGTCAATCTCAAATGTAACCTCAATCTGAGGAACACCACTGAGGAGCAGGAGGAATGTCAGAAAGCTCAAACTTGCCCAGCAAGTTGTTGACCTTCATCAATGTATGCTTGCCCTTGAAGACTTGGATGAGGACAGTAGTAGGCTGGTTATCAGCTGTGGTGGAGAACATCTAACTCTTGCACATGGGGATGACAATGAATGAGTTTGGTGAAAACACCACTGTCAGTGGTCTCAATACTGAGAATAAGCGGGCAGACATTGACAAGAACAACATCCTCCATTCCTTGCTCTCCAGAAAGGATACCTCCCTGCACAGTGCTCTATACTATGTGACAGCCTCATCAGGGTTGATACTAGTAACCTTGGAAGGTTCTTTTCCAAAGTAGTCCTTGAACATTTGTTGAATCTTAGGGATACACCCCCCTCTCCCCATTGTTTGAGGAATAGTGCCAACTTTGAGTAGCACTGACTGATTGACCCAATGTTCATCTTGCCATACTACCACCTCCCCTCCTACTACTGCCTGAGAATCAGATCATTCATGCAATGTTCCCTGGACATTGTGTCAGTGAAATCAACTGCTGACAGATGTAAGATAGTTGCCCTTTGATGTCTGCACTTTGAGGGAAGTTCTGTGGGAGAAAATATGAGATGTAATGAAGGATAGTGCCTCTTGAGCAGCCTTTTCCAATTGTGAGGTATTCACAGCAAGTCTGCTGTCTACTACTATAGTATCAGTACATCTGCCCATATCAGAGCTCACAAGACAAAAACTCACCTATGTTGTTGATGCCACCCACCAGTCCCTGTAACCAATACTAAATGATTGGGGAGACATTGAATGTGCCTCCACCAAGATCATAAATGATGATTTATGATTTGCCACCCTTCTTATTGAGACAATATGTGATAGAAACAGCTCAGATAGGCTCATTGATGATATGGAGAACTTGCAGGCCAGTACTAATGATACCAGCATCCTTGGTACTAGCCTGATGCTGTGCATCATTGAAAGTCTTCCAATGAGGATCGGCACAATGTTGTATTTGAAAAAGGGAAAAATTAAGAGTGCGCACAACTCAGCACCCTTGTGTACACCCTTGTATTTGATCTGGATGAGCTGATTGACTTTGTTGGCAAATGTAAATGGCCAGTGCTTCATATCATGCTGGACTCAGGTTCATCAAATTTATGACCAATAAGACACTTGGCATAAAAATAGTGTTCTCTGGGTTGGAATAGAACATGTTCTTTGTGCTATCACTGACACTGGAGAACTGAAAGGGCCAAGAAGAATATGAACAAAAGAAAACACAATAGGCATTCTTCATTGTTGAATCCTACCCACAATGGGGTTATATGGTTTTGTGCTGCAACCATGAGACATATCATCAGCAGTGTGAGGCAAGCATTTATCAATTTGTTCTTTGGTGACAAAGCCAACACTGCCTGCCCAGCCTTGTGGGGCATTGTTGAGAACATAGTATACTGAGAAGCAGTGGGGATGTGCAGTGACAAGGTCATCCAGCTCCTTTTTAAGAAGGATATCTTCTATGTTAACATTGGCATAGATGAGGCTCAAGCAAGTATTGTCTGCAGAGTTCTTCAACACAGCACAAATGATTTGCAGCATGGGCATAATACCAGTGCCACTGGCAATCATTCCAATTTTGTGTGCCAGGGAAGGGCTATACTTGAAAAAGCCCTTGGGGCCCTGAATTTGAGCCTTGTCACCAATTTTCAGGAGAGAAATGTAATGAGAGATGTTACCCTTCTCATATGACTGGGCATCTTCATCAAGGTATGAAATAGGACATGATGAAAAAGTGACATGCCTTGATCAAAAGGTCAAAATGGCCTAGGTCATTGTCACTGCTAGTGGGAGTATAGCTGCAAATGACCTCCTTTCCATTAATTTCTGCAGAAATAGAGATGTGTTGACCAATGGTCAGACCAAGAACACCATCCTGATGGGGGAGAGCAAAATGGTAGCTAAGCAGCTATGTTAGTTGTTTGGAGGAGAAGGGGATAAAAATAGTGGGCACATGGCAGTATTGGATGACACAATGAGCTTTTTTGCCAAGGTGAATTCTTGCCCAAGTTTGGGGTCAAGGACTGGCTTCTGTTCTATACGGGGTGTTGATGGAGGGTGAGAGATGAATGGGATGTGGAACTTACTGGAGGAAATAAATTTGAAGTAGATGAAAGCACTGCTGGCAATGGTGAGTGCCAGGGCAATTAGTTGGGTATATTCCAGATTGAAGGCCATAGTAGTGTTGGGCCTGGGTGTGGTATTGTTGTGCAGTCCAAGACTAATGAGGACCAATCTTGAGATGTCATAGCCAATCTCCTTGAGTTTGGTGTTGAGCACATGTGAGCCCAAGAACAGGGTCAAAAAGGTGACAAGGAAAGAGAGGAGGAAGAGGCAATGTTGAGACATGTGTGGGTGCTTGTTCCTGCAATCACTATGGCAGTTCAAATCTCCTCTACCTCCTCCACATCCTTGTTGCTCAAGACTGGTCATGGCAAATATACAAAAAAAGGACAGAGTAAAGTGGTACATGTAACCTCACAAGGATGAGATAAATCAATAAATGTCCTTCCATGAATTTTTCCAAGTCCAACAGTGTCCTTTCTGATGAATTCTGTTCATATATTGAAGGGATATGGTCAACCAAAGTTGAGTAGTTTTTTTTTGGTAAACAAGTCACATGGCCAAGTTGTCTGAAAAGGACAGTAATTACTTGCAAGACTTGGGATAAGCCATCTAGTACTAGTAATATCAGATTTATAGAGATTTGTCAAATTGTAATTCAATTTTGGTATACTGTGATCAGAAAGCTAATTGAAATGCATGATAATCAGAATACTTGTTAACATAGAATGAATGAAAAGCAGAATCTGAATCTGAATAGTGCAAATCATGTGGTACACACTCATTACCATAAATGCCTATCAAGTGAGCTGGTCTCAAGATACCATCCAAGTGAATAACACCCACTAAAGGATCACCACTTTCATCATACTCATGCTCAACCATCCACATACCTGTGCTTGCACAGGGCTCATTTCCAATAGTTGTGAACCACTGTACTAAAGCACATGGATAGTGCACATTTCGAAAATCAAAGGAAAAGAATAGCAACACCTGAGCCAGATATAATCCCTGAAATCCTGGAAGAGTGGGATCCTTTTCTACAAACACACAGTCATAGCGAGGTGGTCCATTTCTCCATGAGGAAGTTGCATGAATACGCTGCTGATGCATCCCATTTTCCCCAGAAAGATCACTTGGAGCATAAAATGTTGCAATTGCTGAACTAAATGAATATCCTGGATCAATCACCCTTGGACATTTAGAGATATCAGGAAGGTCCATATCAGGATTTCTTTGGTGAAATAGGAAAATTGCCACAAGGTTTGGCAATTCAGGATGTCCAATATCTTTCCCCATCTCAGATAGTGTCCTGAGTTTCCTAGGTGCTATTGAGAAAATGCAGTTAATAAGAAATAATGTTATTCCATTACATTATTTAGAAGAAAATTCAAACTTACATGGTGTTTGTGCAAGTACTACAACTGCACTTATTTTTTCACCACTATCCATCTCAGCTTCCTGAAGATGAGTGTCGTTATCAAGTAGGGAACTTTCAATGACATCTTCATGGTCCACAGCATCAATATCTTGTGGTAACAGTGGTTTATCCAAAAGGCCTAAAGGACAATGATTGAATATATCATACATTATTCCCAATTTATTAGGCTTACCTTGAGCAAAACATTTTGCTCGAAATTGTGCCAGCTTATCTTGACGCTGGTTAATTAGAAGCACTTGTCCCAGCTCCTCATTTTTATTGGATCTCCGATAAGGCATTTTGACAGCTCGAATATGCTTGGACTCTACAATAGAAGTAGAAATGCCATTTGGAGCACCAAAAAGCTCTATAGCTTCATGATAATGTTTGAGTGCATGAATTCAAGGAATAGATATGCCATCTGAACGAATGCCCTCTGTTTCAAAAATAACACATTCTGTTTCAAAATGTTGGAGAGCATTATCAAGAGCATCCAAATCTGCCTCATCCAGACTTGATTGACGAACAATATAACAGAAATCCAGAAAGGCTGCAAGGGCTTGTACCATTTGATTAGGTACATATCCTGCAATAGCTGGAAGATAAACCTAATAAAACATGAGCTCTTATAAAGCTGAATGGTAATACTAATATTCCAACCTTCATTAAAGCCTTGGAATCATTCCCTGTCCACTTTTTAAATCCATGCCCTTCTGGAAATCATCTGAGGCCAGGAAAAGGTGGTACAGCTGCAATCCTACACCACAATTAAAGCAAATCATATAAATTATCAATTTCAACATACCAACAATCAATATCAGCCATAACAGCTTCAAAGTTATTCTTGTAGTGCTTCTTTAAATATGCCTCCACCCATGCCACAAGATGATCCTTGAATGTGCCCTTAATAATTTGATGCAAAATATCTGGAGGAAGAAGCTCATGAATATTTACATGTGGAAAGCTAGCAGTGAAGGGCTACAATAGAAGGATGTATTATAAGCTTGAATACTATTGTGTCACTATTAGTAAGATAGTTGCCAAAATATCATCCACTATCCCATATTTTTGCCATAGAATATGAGATGCAAATGCATTCATTAAAACCTGGGTATATTCATGATTGTGCAATATAGCATCAGGATCATTATCCAAATCAGCACAATTAACAGTGCATCTAAATAATGATGAAATCATTACTATACTATTTAGTAATTAAATTGCCATCACTTACTTTCAACACCACCCTTGAACTATGCAAACTAATAAAGCTTGTTCAGGATAGTCAGCAAGATAAGGATGAAACCTATATATTGCTCTGCAATAATATCCATCAGCACATCTCACTATTTGAGGTTTTGACATTGCTGGGTGCATAGCATGGAAGATAGCTCCCAAAGAAGTATGAAAAAAGTGCCTCCAATGTGCGTCTAAGTGAGGGAAGAGGTCAGAACAACCAACAACCAACACCCAATGACAACAATAAGCAAGTGGTGGTATTCCTCTGCGGTTCTGGTATTTGATCTCCACAGGGGGATGTGCTGCAAGCCTTCAGGTAAGGTGCAGGAGGGAAGGGAAGGGCTTCTGATGGGGAAGGAATGCAATTGATGATGGTATTGACTCCTCTTCAGCCTACCACAGTGGTTAGGAAGAGTCCTGGGGTTGAGCAGTGATGATGGATTGATAACAGGGGTGTAACAGCAGTGATGGGACAGAGGGGAAGCAAGGGG
>Ga0307518_10003018_pt1 | contig 12181 bp, 4 predicted proteins | sample 25_EM_MG_FD_203889 | JGI IMG/M metagenome (GOLD analysis project Ga0307518, IMG submission 203889) | Populus trichocarpa ectomycorrhiza microbial communities from riparian zone in the Pacific Northwest, United States - 25_EM | ecosystem: Host-associated > Plants > Roots > Unclassified | place... | reverse complement strand
AAGCAGATATGTGAAAGCACTTGAAGAAGATCTAATCTCAATCCAATCAAGCAAGAGCATTTCAACTAGAATATGAAGTTTTTTAATATATTTACTAAGAAAATAATATAAATTATATCCTGAATCTTACTTAACAGCTTAAGCTATTGGGTTGAGATAGTTCTTTGATATGGTATCAGAACCTTGATGACCAAGCGGTCACGAGTTCGAATCTCACCATTCTTATTTATTTGATAAAAATTAAGTATAAAGTAATGTGGACTTGTGCAAGTTTCAAGCTCAAAGGGCTTTCATTTGAGAGGGTGTGTTAGAAAATAATATAAATTATATCCTGAAAGTTCATCTAATAGCTTAAGATATTGGATTGAGATAGTTATTTGAGAATCAATTTGAGAAAGATATTCAGACCTCTTATTAAGGTTTATGGTACTTCCGTCTTAACGAAGACTTTATTATGTTAGCATCTGTTAAGTATGTCATAAAAGAGCGTAAAAAGAGTCAATTAATGCAATTCTTGATGGAATTACGCCCGGAGTTTGAATCAGACTGCCATCATCAAATAATACTGAATCAAATGTCGACGATAACTTCATTTGGATTCTCTTCACTAGGTCTTTCGTTACTCAAATACACATTTGGACAAGAACCATATCTTTCCTTCAAACTATTTACTTAATCTTTCTTTCTTTTTTTTGTAGATGTTGATTTGGCAGGATGTTCAGACTCTCTGCTACTACTAGTTGGTGTATGTTTCTAGGAGAATCTTTGAAATGTTGGGAATGCAAGAAGCAAGAACGTGTATCCAAATCATCAACTAAGGTTGAATGTCGTTCCATGTCTGCAACTTGTTCTGAGACTATCTGGCTTACTTGCTAAGCTTGGAGAACAGTTTCAATGTCCTTCATCACTTGACGCTGGCAATATAGGTGACTGCAAATACTTCATAAAAAGACGAAGCACATTGAAATGGAGTCTCATTACATAAGACAACTTCTTCAATAAGCTGGTATTATCACTTTATCAGCTTGTGATGGATCTAAATATCATATGTTTGCTAGATTCATAACCCGAAATCGACATGATTTTCTTATTAGCAAATTTGTGCTCCAATCTAACTATCATCAATTTAAGAGAAAGTGTCAATAACATATATCAGTCATGATCTGTAATCATGACAGTATCTTATATCATTATGCGTGTAAATAGTAGTGTAGCTGTCATTTATTGACAGCAACTCCTTTCATATTTAATGTCAGATATTCTCGTGTATAAATCCACTGTTAATTTCAGAAATTTATATAAGCAAAAAGCTTCTTTTGTTTGACTGTTGGGTCACTAAGGCTGTGTGATAATTCACATTCCACATGAACAATGTAAGGAGAGGACCTACAGATTAATCTATATAATGTCCAATCACCTCAAAGTAACTCTAATCTGTGGTGTTAGTTACTGACATCCTCTATGCATATATTATATATACTAAGATTAAAAAAAAAAATTAAAACAACTTAAAATAAATTGTTTGGTTTTTCTTCTCAAGTGCTATCATCATAGAGCACCTCAAACAGGAAATCCATTATGTTTTTTTCACTTCATATAGCAATAGTAAATCCATCCACTTAAGAGGTGGAGCTTCGATCCCTATTGATTTCCGCATAGAATATGGACAAAAATTCATTCTCAGCCAACATCATACCTCTTGCTATAAAGTTTAAGGGTGATATTTTATTTTAATCCCACTTGTATTTCATTTTTAATTTGGTATAGGGCTCCATGATTTCTGTTCTCACACCGGATGATACAAACCTAACAAATTAATTTCCTATATAAAGAGTATTTTGGACTTTGAAATGTGGTTACATACAAGTAAAGGTCCAAAAGCAAGAGGGAAGTTGCTAAAGTAGGGAAATGAAGCAAGCGATAGTGTTTATTTTCGTTGTGATGTTCATGGTGGGATCTTGCATGGCAGCACCGAGAAGGGAAATGATCGGTGGAATATACGGGCAAGAGCAGCGACAACATGTTGGGAGGGGAAAAATAATTGAAGGCAGAACGAGCAAAGTTCACTACCCAGACAGAAACATTGACAACCACCATAGCATACCTAGACAAAACTACAACGACTGGGGTGCTGGCAGCAGTGGCAGTTCTCAAGGAGATAACGGCGATGATGGGAGTGGGTAATTATAGCTAGCCAGCCATGCTTACATGAATGTCTTATAGCTATATGATATGTGTGTATATATTTACAACTTAATAGGTTCCTACAGGCTCTTGCTCATGGCATGAGAAATGACTTGCATGCATTTATAGCATGTTTACCGATTTCCCAGTCGTGTGACTCTTGTTGCCATGTTGTTTTCTTAAACTACTTACTGCTGTGGATAGATAATAGCCGAGGTTTGCTTGTATGATAACATCTCCTATATCACAAGTCATGTAGGCTCCTGAAACCTGAAATTATTGTTGAAAGCGAGGTGTCATGTGAGAAATATGATGGAAATCAAGATTTATTATATGTTATTAATTAAAGAAGCATTATACATATCATGTAGTCGATGATAGCTATGAGCCTAGCATCACACTTGATGCCAGTACCAGATTGCCGAGATAGGATGGTATACATCACGACTGACAGTGAAAGGGTTCCACTTCGAGAGAGCTTGAACTTGGACCGAACTTATAGAGAGCAGAGAGCCATTATTTCATTCAACCAATAGCTCCACTTTTTCTAAGAAATCAGAGCTTGGGAATCATAATCAAGTAATCAACCTTATTGTTGGACCCAAAGCAGTTTCGACTTTTGATACTGGAGTAACCAGGCTAGTTAGGCAGGCACCCCTGGCCCCATGGGCAACGGATTTCCACGAGATCAGGCTGCCTGTTGCCGCCCCGGAGCCACTTCAAGGCTCTACCAGACCCCTTTCCTTTTAACTCCATTTAATTTCAAACTTGTTACAATATCACAGCTAGCCATAACTTGCACACACAACTTCATTCTCTCGCGAAATGCCAGTAGGACAAGGTGACATAACTGGTTTTAGTCTAAATGATTTGCATTTTGTTTTCTTGTGCAGGGTGAGAAAAAAACCCAGAAAAAAAAATTGAACTGAAAAAAAAAATCAATTAAAATATTTTAAAAAAATATTCGGTTTACTTTTATAAAACTAGTTCAGTTTTAGTTTTATAAAACTAAATCAAAATAACTGAACTGAGCTCAACCGATTCAAATGAGTAATAAAAAGAAATAATTTCTTTCTAACCCTAGTTCCCTAGCAAACCAGCTCCCAGTGGCGGAGCCACATGGTGTTAAAAGGGGGCAATTGCCCCCTTAATTTTTTTTTTCAACATATTTTTTATATTAAAATATACAATTGCCCCTTTAAATTATTTTTTTAAATACTTTTTATATTAGAATACTTTAAAAGGGGGCTATTCTTCCATTTTGTTGTGTACCTCACTGTCAATCAGCAGCATTAGGATAACGGATGACTGGGTTGTCGGCACCACATACCCAAGATGCTATGCAATCACAAGAAACCTAAAACATTATAAACTAATACCTGCTTAGCATAAGATTGCAGGGAGTCCCCTCAATTCGGCTACCCTTGGAACACTTTATGCACAAGGGGCGATAATCTGAGACAACGCTACCGAAGTTTTCTACATGAAAGGCATTGCGAAAGAACACTGGTTCAAAGACCAGCATGCCTTCCAGCCCCTATTACAATTGAAAATTTGGGCCCACTGTCACATTGGAAAACAATCATCAAATTCTGTGATCAAATATTTTTAAAGATCTGTGAGTAAGATGAGCATGTGCCCGGCCAGAAAAGTAGGAAAAGAGAGACTACTGATATCCAGCCTTTTAAAACTAAATCCCCTCCTATGATTTAGGACAGATCGATGAAGTGATTCATTGAGTTCAGTTCTTCCTGCGGATGTATCTCCCACCAGGACTAAACCTTGGATATGGATGAAGGGAAGCTAGCTCACGGACTCGGCGAAACACAGAACTTGGTAATGAACGCACCACATCCTTCAGCTTTTCCTTAACCTGCATCAACCACACCAATTTGGTTGCTCCCCATCTTTGGATAATATACTATATTAACTTTACCATAATACTAGCAATTATTCTTGCAGGAGCACCAAAAAAGAGTTCACAATTCGTGGACATTTTATCAAGCGGTCATGTCTGTACTGAATGACATGCATTTCAACACACACGATAGTGTGCTTAAAACACACAAAATATTGTATTGCTCATTCAATTCCACATCTCCGATGCATTTAACATAGATTCTTGACTCTTGAGCTATTGTCCATGTAGACCAAGAGCCAGAATTAACACCATATGTAAAATTTACCAATCCTGCCTCCATTTCAACACATTAGTGGCACAATAGATGCAGAACAGTGAGTGTCACCCTAGTAAATTCAATACATAGGTGCTGTCCGATACAAGTTAAGGGAAACAATGATCCACAAGACGAATAATTAACAAGTTAAAACTCATTAAACACCTATACACTTGACATTTGCAACCTTGAATACATTCACTGGATAATATAACACAAGTTTCTTCAAAGTCAACTATATATTTTAAGCACAACAATATTTTGAATTGACGCTTCATTTGATTTTGGAAGCCAGCACATTTTTTTCCAATTGATTAAATGTAGATGAGCTTGAGGAACTACAAGCCTCAACAAATTGAGAAGAACCACAGCCAATCAGGTAAACCTCAAATATAATCAGTTATTGATAAATGGAATGCAGAAAACTAACTGGTTAGTGTTCTATTTTTATTCTGTTTTTGGATCATGAAATTCCCGTAGGCATGTAAGAAAAAATGGATTAAAGATATCATGGAAACTAGTTAACCACTAATTTGGCTACTATACTCAACCAATCATGTTGCACTAGTATTTAGGCAATCTAATTAATGGAGAGCAGAAGCTCCACTCACAGACAAATCTCCAGCAGGAAAAAAAAATGCTAACCTCTTTCTTGTTTGATTTTCGTTTCTGTGCGCCGCTAGCTCTTAAAAGATTCCGCCATTTGTCCTGCAGAGCTTACTGTTAGTAACCAGATTGGAATCATGAAACAGGTGGACTTCTTTAATTGGATGAAGTGCTTGAAAGTACCCTCAGATCTATTGGAGTTCGGTAAGCAGTTGATGAGAACATGAGCTTCTTTATATCAGTCCACCTTCCAGTTCCATACTGAGCAATACCATCAATCAACTTCATCACCTCAGGAGTGGTCCACATTCTTTGATGCTTCCTTCTGTCATTGCTCTTCTTACATGTTCTTTTCTTAACACAGTCATCTTCAGACTCATCATCTTCGGATTCCAGAAACTGTTCAGGAAAGGCAAAGGTTAGTATAAAAATTCAAAAACTCTTACCAATCAAGGGTATTTCTAAGTGAAATTCATGATCGAAAGGGAAAAGTAAATTCAATGCTCAAGAGAAGTTTTTATTAACCAAATATCAGGTGACAATCTTTTCATCTGATTTCTGAATCTTTAACCGTTCACTCGCAGTGCATTGATGCACGGCAGTGTATAATAAAAAGATGCATTTCATTGTAGGAAAATATCTCCAGTGTATATGCTTCCAGAAGAGATTCCACCTCTGTTGCAGCTGATGCACGACTATCCTCAAGCACAAGGAAGGAAAGGTTACAGTAAGTTGACGTCCAGCACAAAACTAGCCACTGTTTCCATCAAAATTGTCATAACCAAAAGCAGAACATAATAGATAGAAAGGACCCCATCTCGTTGAGAACTCAAGCTTGGAAACGCTGAATCGAGTTGGGATATAAAGCCAGGAGTGAAAACACAAGCAACAGAAATTTTTTGTCTATGAAAGGCATATCCACGCATTCAGTTCAAAAGCTGCCACATGCACACTTGCAAACTGCCAAATGTAAGTCATAGATACATGCAAACACATGACATTTGGCACACAAATGAATGGAAGAGAGTGAGAGGGTATAGGATTTCCATTTCAAAGAACTAACAAAATAGGTTCAAGAAGATGAGAATTGTTTCCCTACCGAAAGAGGCAAGGATTTCTTTGGACGCCCTCTCCGTGGTCGGGATTCAAATGGTGCTTGAGCACTGGGTCCAGTTAAGGACAACTCCTTTGGAGCAAATTTCACTGCTCTCACTTGATAAGGTTCATTCTGAGATCTAATACTCCAGCGTCTACCCTTTGAAATAAATGAAGGATTTGTTCGTCTTTCAGAGACAGGCTTTGACCTTAGATGTAAAGGTTCATCAGTGCCTTTAGATGTTGCTTGAGTAATATTCTCACTAAAAGGCTCCTTGGGAGTACATGTCAATGCTCCCCCACTATGAAGTTCATCATGAGATCTGATCTTTGGGCGTTTATCCTTCAAAGTGGCAGACAAATCACTTTTTCTTTCCATCACATGTTTTGCCTTGGGATCTGAAAGTTCTTCAATGTACCTCTTTGTAGGCTTACGCAACCTCTTCTGTCTGACTGATGTACCAGCTTTGGCAGCTTGAACAACTTTCTTTGCATTTTTACCAGATACGAGACTTATCAAAGGCTTTGCATCATCATCCAACTCATCAAGATCCTCTATATCATCTGAAGTGGGACACATACTATCCTCACCTGGTTCTTGACTATTCCATTTGTCACCAGAGGAGCAACGTAATTTACATTTGACTGTCTTGTGATGCCAACCATTTTTGCTTTCAAATTTTGGAATAGTTGCTGTTGACGATTCTGACATCCCAACAGCACCATTACTACTTCCACTGCATCCAGGGGATTGACTTTCTGAACTCGAGTTTCTTAACCGTGATCCTCCACGTGGAGTATAATCCAGGTAAGACACCTTCTCAGCTAATTCAATATCTGCATTCAACAGTTCCAAAAAAGAAAAAATCCATACAAATATTTAAATCAATGCATCAAAATTGACACCCAGTTGAGGATCATTAGGTGTTTAAGCCACGAGATTTACCCAAAATAAAATCTTCATATGCCCCGGAGAAATCATTAGCTGCATGAATATCATCCACCTCATCAACTTCATCCAGGAATCCATCAAGAACCTACTAAACAGTAGTTCATCAGAAGATCATGATGCCCATAAAATTATTACCAGAGATAAAGAAGTATAAAGCTAAGCACAAAATGTTGTATGTTTAGCCTGAGGAACAAGAGAATATACTTATTTTCATGAGAAAAAAATAGTATAAAAGGGATTTTGAAACAACAAGTATTGACAAGGAGAAGCACATACTCCAAGATCCAAGTCATCTGGTCCTTGAGTAATATTTGAATGCAGCCCACCTAAGAAAACAGCACCAAGAAAAAAGATCATCATCATTAAAAAGACTAATGGAATACCTTCAAATATTTAAGTAGACAAAAAATCCAGAAAAGCCACTAGTGTTCGTAACATTAATGAAAGGTTCATATACAAGATTCTAGTCGAAGCATATCTAAGATTTTAGAGAACACATAATGTAACAATGCAGAGGCATGTTTAGAAAGTAAGGCAGAAAATGCTTTTGAGTGAAGGATGCACAGGTGGACAACCAGGACAAACCAAGTCACAGAAAACTCCTAACTGAATGTCTCAACTTTGAATAATGACCTTATCCACAAAACATACAATTTTTTAATATGAGTATATCATCTGAAGTTCTCTGCTTTTTTACCTCAGCATTCCCAACATTAAGATATTCCTGGTCTAGACAGGATAAAGAATCACTTTGGGATTGGGTATTCAGAACCCCAAGGAAAACAGGCAAGAACTTTCTAGCCATCTTTTATCACACTAGAAAAAAAAAAGGAACCATCTTTTTTGAATTCCCATGTACTGGTCACATACTTTACACACATGCATGGGTGTGTGTGCAAACTGGAGACATAAAGTAGTTTTTTTAATAAAAAAAAAAAGCATCAGCAGAAAGAATGCAATAAGCAGTTAGAAAATTACCAATATTTTTTCTCATGCCATCATTAAATCCATATGAAAAACCATCTGTCTCTGAGCATTTTGATGAATTCTCCTTGCCCAAACATAACACACCATCTACTGAAACATGATCAGTTTTAGGTTCCGCAACTAAGTGCTGTACTTCAATTGCTTCATCTTCTAATGCAGGAGCAAAGGAATCATCTACCTTTACCTAACAAAAGAAAATAAGAAACTGTTGTAACGACAACATTGACACGGATTTTTGAGGGGGGGGAAAGATGCAGAATTACTTGTATGAGAAAAATAGCCTGTTAACAAGAAACATCAGCAAAACCATGAACCAAGGAAAAGTACATAATATTACAGAAGGGTTATTCCAAAAGTATGTCACCTATATGCCATGATGAACAGAATGAAACCATCAAGAAAATCAAATTGCAACACACCTCCCGTCATCAATTAAAATGGCACAATACCAACCAACACGTCAAATAAACACACAATATCACACACAGCCTCAACAAAATCACTTTTCCCATATAACAAACAAGATGTCTGTCCAGCAATTGTTGAATCCAAAAGGGTCAGCAGAGCAAGGTACAAAGATTTTCCCAACCACAAACACTTTGTATCATTTGATTTTGACATCAGCACATTTAATGGAGAGGAGCCTACTGCCCACATCACCAATTTGAAGAAATATTGAAAAACAGTAACCCACTAACTGTTTAATTTCTGTAAAACATTTGACTATTTTTTCCAACCTAAATCCAATAGTTTGACTGACACGTAGCCAACCTCTTCTGTCTTTGTAATTAGTCCAGATTATCAAGTAAATCATTACCTTCAACATAGCAACCAGAGAAAATGGATGGGGAAATATCCTTCAGCATAGAATGATTCCAAGCATTTCAGAGAACAATATTATGACAGTAGAAAGAAACACTAATAACAAAAATTTCTCACCCTTTGACATTTCATACTAGCAAACTTCTTCGGAAAATGTGCTTCTCGATCCAACCCATCCATCCTAGGCATAAATTCTCATTGCCAAACATGCACCACTGCTTTGTTCAGTTCCTAGAATAAAAACTGAGAGGAAAAAATAACAGAAATTACTATCTGTTAAAATGACAGAAATTACTATCTGCTGCCAGTAAAAAAAGACCAAAGTGAATGACTGATTTGACAATCCACATGAAAATTGCATGTCAATAATATAATTTCAAGAACTAAGCAATCAACATAAAGTAAAAAGACCCAATATAGGGTGTTAGAGATGCTGAATAAGCATGTACCCCATTCAACACATCTTGCACGTATTAGTTATGAAACCGTTTCCACTTTTAGAGAGTTGGTATCTTCTAAGCTAGCTTTTCTGAAATGTGAGGAGCTCATCACTCATTTGACAATCACGAGTTGCGTAGTATAGACATACCTGCCAGTTATACCCATCACTTCAGTTCTAACCACAAACAGAATATATTTTTCTACTTTTATAGCATGCATATTTTAGATTTTCTTTGAGCATTGCATCCTCCCATTAATTACAGATTGCTGGGCTAGTACTAGATTGGAGTTTCTCGAATATCAAAGCCCTACTAACTGTCCTTTTCAAATGCCAGGGGACACTATCCTGCTACAATGCCTCTCACTTACCATAAGCAGACTTGGGAAAACAGAAACTGTTTTCCCTCTAATGCAGGCACTCAACAACTTGCTCCTCAACAATGCCAAACAGGAACAAAATGATAGCCACAGCCCACGAGTACCTTGATAAATTCATAATCCAATTGCAAATCCAATGTACCAAAATATATGCTATTTCTCGTCACTATGTTTTTTTAATGCCACTATACTCTGCCACCAAACCAAACTACCTATAGATTAATTGCAATCAACAAGAAGTCTATATTGGTGGATTTGGTATATGATTGAATGGAATGGCACACAAGTATCCATGTAACCGACCCCAGCTAGTTTGGGATTGAGGCTCTGTTGTTGTTGCTGAGAAGTCTATGTTCTTTTCAAAACTCACTTTTACTTATTCACTTGATCAGGTATCATCACAACCAATATAGTCATTAATTATAAACAAACTCATCACAAATAAACCAAGCCTGCCCCAAAGAGAATCATTCAAAAATAAAGAAGCAAAGTGACAAATCTGTATGTACATAAAATGGTGCAGCAAGTTGTAAAGAATAATAAAGTAATGGAAAACAAGTAGATGATTACGAGTCAGAGGCAAATGCAGTGGAAAACTCTCTTAAACCTAGCATCCAATCATGCAAGCTCGTTATAGACACTACCCAAGCAAGAAAATGAAAATAAATATTAGAAAAAAAAAATCCAACAAACAAACAGCACAACTTCGAGTTTAAGCGTTATTTATCCGAAATTGAAATTCAAAAAAATAATTTAAAATCTCTTTTGGCTGCTCAAAAATGCCAGTTCTTAAAATAAGAACTTTCATTTAATTTTATTTTATCAAAATTATTTTTTTTATTTTTTTTTGCAAGAAAAAGAATCATCAAGTTAGCCTAAGTTCGAACGTATCCACTAAAAAGGAAAGGCAAAAAGATAACAGATAAGAGCTAAAAAAATGAAAATAAAAATCAATTTATAATATTTTCCTTCGTTTTCCCGGGAAACAAACAGACCAGTAAAGAAAAGAGTAAAGCAAGTTAATAAAAGGGGTATTTAAAAATATATATATAAAAAAAAAAAAAAACAACCTCGTTCATCGGCGAAAAATCCAGATAGCTTGAAATGAAACCGATCTGCAAAGCCTGTAGCCTAACAAAAACAAAAACAAAATCAAAACACGATCTAGCAAGTGAGAAACAGAAATAGACAGATACAAAGAGAGATGGCGATAGTGCGGCGTAAGAAAGAAGATCTGATTCTGACCCCAGAGAGAGAGAGTGTGTGTGGAAGGAAATTCGACCGAATGTTCGAAACCGAAAGAGCTCAAAACCGCCAAGAAGCGGCACGAGATGGAAATGTGAAAAGTATTATGTAATTTGTGTTCTGGTGCTTTCTCCTTTTATTCGACGGAATCGAAATGTTTTTTTTTATATATATAATAGTATAGGTTTTTTTTTGGACAAAAAAAGAAACGCTCATCTGCCTCTCTGTCTGTTCTGTATTTGATATAATTTGGGTTTGAAGTCCGTCTTTGCAAATCATGGACAGGTGGATGTCATTAGAAGGATTTAACGCCGAGTTACTTTGTTTTGCGGTCCTCCACGTCATTACAGCGTTACGATCCTGGTAGCTGGCTGTTGGTAAGGAGGCTGAAGAGGTTTGGAATAGTTTATATTTTTACAGTTATTTTTGTTTAAAAATATATTAAAATATTATTTTTTATTTTGAAAAAATTACTTTTTATATTAGAACATTTAAGATAATCTAAAGATGTCAAAAAAAATAAAAATAAAAACAAATATTAACAGAATAATAGTTCAATCACTGCACCAAATAAACCGAAAGATCTCCTATATCAAACCGTGCCCTACAACTAGCTCTGTATCTCCTAGGATTCATTTGTCACAACAGTGCATCCATCATTCTGTCAAAAGAAAATGGCTATAAGTTAAATTTTTTTTAGTTTTTTAGATTGTTTTGTATTATAATATTAAAAATAAACTTAAAAAATAATATATATATATATATATATTATTTTAATATATTTTTAAATAAAAATTATTTTAAAAAGCAATATATGTATCACTGTTGTGTAGTAGACACCCAGGTGTTTTACTGCTCGGTATTAGAGTGTGTTAGGCAGTGTGGTTGCGGGTGCTTTTCAAATAGCTTTTCGTGCCGAAATGCATGCCAATGATGTTTTTTTATTTTTTAAAAATTATTTTTGACATCAGCACATCAAAACGATCCAAAAAGTACAAACCGCACTCAATTTTAGCAAAAAAAAAAAAAATTCAAATTTGGACGAAACGCAGGTACAAACGCAATACCAAACGCTCCCTTAGTTAGTCCACTGTCACATGTTAGCTATCTAATAGCACATTGACTAATTTTTAAGGGGTGTTTGGAAGTGATAATAAATATTTTTTTAAAAAAAATTAATATATTAAAATAATATTTTTTTTATTTTAAAAAATTATTTTTAATATTAACACATTAAATTAATTTAAAAATATAAAAAAATAATTTTAAACAAAAAAAATAATTCAAATTTCGT
>Ga0307518_10003016_pt1 | contig 12185 bp, 14 predicted proteins | sample 25_EM_MG_FD_203889 | JGI IMG/M metagenome (GOLD analysis project Ga0307518, IMG submission 203889) | Populus trichocarpa ectomycorrhiza microbial communities from riparian zone in the Pacific Northwest, United States - 25_EM | ecosystem: Host-associated > Plants > Roots > Unclassified | place... | reverse complement strand
TCCAAGATGTGAGTGTAACCTAAACATTGTGCCATACAATACATACCGGTTCCACCATGTCAATAACTGATCGACCTCCTCCATTTCATCTGAATCCTCCAACAGCTCCAGAATACTATCATAAAAGTGTTCGGAGTCTGTGACAAGGTCGGTTCGCGAAAAAACTTGTGCTGATGACAGGGCAAAGCGTGCCTAACAAATTGGTTTGTCTAGACCCCACTTGTGCACACACAAGTACTGACACACCTGGGTGGCAACATAGGCGATTGAGGCCTTAGTGACAGCACACATACCATGGATCCGCGCATTACCTGAGCAAGTGGCTTTAGGTTCTTGATCAACAGAGCTTGGAGACGTGAAAATGTGTTTAAAAGCCTATAAAGAGTCATATGTTAGTAGGGATCATAGGATATAGCAATAAAACTAACCGAGACGAGAAGACCACTGCGCAGTAATCCATTCCATGGGTCTTTGGAGTCGTATGTATAGTCTGCATACAGGAAAATGGGCCATTGGTCGCCTTTGACCTGCATTTCCCTGTTGTTAAGTTTGGACTTTGTTCTTCAACTCATTAAATTATCTAGAGCACAAAGAAGAAAATGGAGGCACATACTCCGTGTTGTTCCAATCAAGTCCTGCTGGGCAGAGTAGAGCCCCTGTTTGCTCATGGTTGAACCCCCTTCCAGCTTTTACATTGCGAGGAATATGTGGGTTTAAACTTTGGCCCTTTGGGGTTATCCAATCGACAATGGCACCCTTCATGCCCTTTGTATTGTCTGCCCTCACCCCACTTGCACCTTTCTGGATCTGTATGACACGGATTCAGCCAAACATACACAAGATTGTATGGGAGAGCATACAAGATCAGCAATATCAGTGATTTCTTCCTCCGATGACTCCACCAGGCAGGCTTCCAGTCCTGGAACCGAGTGAAGAAGCTCGCGGAACACCTTGAATTCTTTCCGCTCCCTGAAGTTCATGCATTAGACTTGAGCGATGTTCAAGCATGTCATTCGTAACTCACGTGGCCAGAAAAAACTCCAGGGTGTTGTCAGCCCCTTCAGACAATAGGACAATGCCATTCATTAGCAATGTTTGCACATTGCAAAAAGCATGTACTGTTCTTCTGAAGTGGTGCCCATGATGCATGAGGGGATTCTGTGCAGCACTGCATTGTGATCAGATTCTATAGGTGTTAGCATACTTATAACTTACAGTTTTTTGCATGGTCTGGTCTCGAGAGCATTACCATGACACTTTCGAGACAATGACCTTTCCAGAGTTTCATCGGAGTTACTAGATGATGCCAGAGAAGGATGAGACATGGAAGAAAGTGGGGCTATTTCAGCTGTGTCACTGAAGGTTGTCTTTATAACTCACCAGCCTTGTTGCCAACATAATGCAGAGCATAGCCACCTTCCAAAGTTCCTCTATGAGGGTGTCGCTAAAGTCATACCTGTCACCCCACCCACAAAGGCGGCGTACCAATCTGCAAAACTGTTCGAGGCCATCACCACCGAGGTATACATGACTTGTGTAAGTTATGCTGTAAGACCCATTTTTGCGCTCGCTTTCACTATCGACCAATGAGAGCCTGGCTTGCTCAAATATAAGAGTAGCCTTGGCTTGTGTAGATCAGTGAGGGTGAGGGTGAGGGTGATGGGCGACAGGGGACAGCAACTGAGTCACAGAAACCAGGGAGGTAAGTATATGTTCATGTTCATCAACATCGCTGCCTGACCAGGGCCCCAAACTTGGACAAGTGCGACACGGGCGAATTTTTAGCAACCAGATCCAAGCTTGCTGTATGATGGACGATGGAGTGCCGCAAGGCTGGTCTGAATCACCACCCCAGGAAAATGTGGACATAGCCACCCTCCAAAGTTCTGAGGTCGCTGCTAAAATAACCGCAGCACACAGCCACTCAAAGGAAGGTCAGCAACCCAACATTGTGGTGGTAAATTTATACCTGAGGATTGTGAACAAATTGTCAAACAATCAAGAGGCCATCGTGGTGGGTTCCCTGTTCAGACCGATGAGCACGAAGAATGACTTATGACTCTGAAACCAGGTAGGAAAACGTCCATAGATGCCACATCGCACCGAAGAATCTCAGACTGGTAGCACAGATCTCACAGCCACACTTAACTGGGATGTTACATTCGTGGAAGCCTCCAGGGTCTTCCTAACACCGTTTTGGTGGTACATGCCGGCTGATACTACTGCCAGTGCCGAGTCCAGCCTAGTACCAATCACCACTACCTATGTGCATGCATGCAAGCTCTGTTTGAAAGTAGACCAGGCCATTACAAACAGAGAGGCTCCTCGGTACTGAGATATACCCTACATTGCCTTCCGAGTGTCTGTCATAACCTGATTGCTGCATATGAAATACATTTTCTTGCCTGGAAATGACTTGTGCGGCGACAAATACACATTGACCAAAAAGGTGATGAAGACAACGTTCATGTCCACCAGGATCAATGGATTTATTTGTTGGCTGACGATAAGGTAGTGACGGTGACAGCTGGGGTCAACGTTGTGGTAGTGGTGGCATCCGTTGGTTGTTCGGGGCAGCCACTGTCGACATCGTGCTGTGGCATGATGTATTGTGGCTGTTGAGGTAGATCATGTCGAGGTGGATCACAAAGGTGGCGTTATGGTGATGGTGGTCATCGAGGTTGGGTTCCTTGTCCTCATCACTTGTGGTGGCCATGGTCGAGGTGGTGGCGATATTTTTTTAAAGATGTCAGAGGCCATACACGTTACTACAGATATATAATACCTGGTCGCCCAGCAATATCACAAGTTCATTGTGTGTACGTTGGACCTGGACTGATTGTTCATTCAAGGAATCAACCACCTCTTTATGCTGGTTTCCTTCTGAGCCATAGACCTGAAAGACTAATATTATTAGGAGTGTTTGGCATGAGCCAAAGTTAAAGGTCTTACAGCATAAGTTCATTGAGTCAGTCAAGTGATTCGTTGATCTCAGTGTCTGAGTTGGTACCGTTTGCAAGTGGGGTAATGCTGTGAGGCTCCATGTTCTTTCAAATAACTTGAAACTTTTGTGCTGTAGTAGGTGAACTCACCTAATAGACCTGCAAGACGAGACGTGTTGAACTGCAGCGGGAACCATGTGACCATTGTCCTCCATGTGGTGGGGTGGTGGTGGTAATTGTTGTTGGCATTCATGGTGGTGGTCATCGCTGTCATTTGCAATGGTTGGGAGGGTGGGGTGGGGATGGTTGTGGCCATCATTTGCGGTGGTGGTGGTGGTGGTCAAAGGCGGCAGTGGTTGTCACCATGCTGGTGTGGTGGTTGGCATGAGAGGTGAGAGGTTGAGTGTGCTGCACTTATGTTGGTGTCATCAGGAGAGAGGGTGGCGGTACTAACCAACGCCGTGCATGCGGGCTGTGGTGGGAGGCATGGTCAAGAGGTGTGGTCGAAGGGCAGGCTGGCGGCACGGGTGTCCGTCGTTGTCTGTCGCTGTGCCAGCAGCACTGTGTGTGTGCATGCTGTGGTGGTCACCGACGCGAGAGGTGGAGAGGTGGGGATCGCAGGCAAGCTGACAGCACAGGTCGCCGTGCTTGCATACGTGCTGTAGTGGTCATCGACACAAGAGAGAGGAGGGGTGGTGGTTGCACGGCAAGCTAGCAGTATGGGCCATTGTCATCGTCTGTTGCTGTGGCAGCACTGGAAGAGGTCATGCACATCGACATCGCTGGATGCACGCGGTGGTAGAGAAATGCAGGGGGTAAGGGTACCATACAAGTACCATATGGGTTGGAATGCCAGCCCTGTGTAAGCACTTGTGCTTTGTAATGTTGTGGTGTATTACTTCAGCTGCCCAATTCGGTGGATGACTCTCACAGTTTCAATCGCACCAACAACAACAATGACAATGACACCAACGACACCATACACATCCGTCCAATCATACCACCACTATCACCATTCTGACCCACAATGACGACACCACCACCTGCCCTCTCCATGGCTTGGCATCAGCCGTCTGTGTGTCTGCGCAACTTGTGTGTGCCTGAGTAAGTCATCTCCCCCTCTCAGGTTCAGCTAATGTTTGCGGTTTGAATTTCAGTCTTCAACATCGCCCACAATGCCCAACGATCTCCCAAGGGGATGGGTAGCTTAGGTGGTACAGGTACATCACCATCTCACAATTGTTGATCTTGACTTACACACTGACTCTCTTTAGCTAGCCGCACTCCGTCGACTTGCGATACGACACGGTTACCCACACCATTACACCAACCTACAACGCCATAATGCCAACGGTATCTGCCACGATGATGACCACCCCACTGTGATCAACAACTTGGATGGCTCCCACAACCATCTGCACATCTGCAAAGCTAAGCGTCATTGTGGCCAGCCATGGTGACGCTTAGCTGAATTACTTTGCTTAGCCGACTTGTCTCACCCAATCAGAGAGGTCACCAAAGTATTCAAAAGTGTAGTGTCACTGGGGGCCTCTCTCAGATTGGCATGACAACGACAACGCACCCACTTACAGCTGCCCCCACCCCACTTGACGATGACAATGCCCACTGCTGCCGCCCACAGAAGAACACCGACCACGACAACAACGATGGCAACACCCACCTGTACAAACGATGACAACTACCAGAGACAATGGTGAGAGCGATGACATCCGCCTTTAACCCTTCCCCTGTGCTACCACATCTCTACCACCTCTGTCTCATGCTGATTACCACCATAGCATGCATGGATGGACGTTGATGAGGCGTGACAACAATGATGCCCACCTGCAGCGCTTGTCCTGCAACCACCACCTTTCACGCTGACCACCATAGCATGTACGCATGCACGCACGTTGGCAAGTGCCACGACTACCACCACTCAGATGAGCACAACGATGTACATAGCTAGATGCATTGTAAACACCGATGATGATGATGTCTGCCTGCAGCACACAGAGGCACTACAGCGATGACCACGACTCATGACACCCGCTTGCAGCACGAGAGGTGCGATTGTGATGACATCAACATCTCCAGCAAGCTGAGACACGATAACGACGACGATGACCATTTTCAACACGCAGAAGCATGGCAGTGACGACCATGACAATGATGACCGCCCTGCAGCATGAGAGGCACAACGACGATGTCGATGCTCGTGCTGCTGCGACTACCACCTCTCCACTCCCTCTCATGCTAACCACCACCATAGCATGCACACGCGTCGATAGGCATCGTGACCACCATGATCATGTAGATAGTATATAGTGTATATACACCATGTAATTAATAACATCATTTGACTTATGAATGATAGTACCCTTCCAGCTGTCACAGGTATACCCTCAAGACCCCTCGAAGTACCCTTAGGGGGCTACTATGTACCCCTGGGTTGGTAGGTATGGGTCAGCTGTGGGTCGGGTCTGGGTTGGCACTCGGATAGCCGTGGGTTTACCCCTGCAGTTCACTATGCAGTGGTGGTCGTGGCTGTTGTTACTTAACGTCGTTGAGCTGCTGGCTGGTGGTCATCACTGTTATTGTAGCCGCCATTGTTGTTGTCATAACTGTCGCCGTCATTGTAGTGCCAGATGTCCGCCGTCGACATCGTGGCGCTGAACGCACAGCAGTGGTGGTCGTGGCTGTTATTAACGTCATTGTGTTGCTGGCTGGTCGTCATCGTCATCAGTGTGGCCATCACTATGAAATGCAATGTCATTTGGCAAAACTTGAGATCATATGCCACACAAATTGTCCGACAACTAGATTGACCTACGTAGTATAAGGCCAGGAAGCCTTTTTAGTCCATGCCTCATATCACTGTGATTCCCAAAACTGTCAACGCCCTCGACACAGATGATGAGGAACCAGTTCAATAGACATTTTGTATCTGATTCGATGCATTTCCAATACAAATTGCCTGCGAAGTTGATGGTGTGTGCCACAGTCAGGTTTTTGATGTAGTATAAGTTGATTTGCTCGAGCATCTAAAGCAGGTCAAAACGAATATGACCATGAGAAATAATGGACTTATGCATGCTGTGACGAGAGTGATACTATAAAAACTGGGATTGCGGATGATACACCATTGGCGATAAGACTCGGCATCTGTCCAACATTCCAGAATACCAAAGAATTGATTGCTTTCAATGCCGCAAAGCGCGCATGCAGCGCATCAATAAATCAGGCATTATTGAACCAGCTGATTATTTGACAAATGATCAATACAAAACTATGAGTAGGGTGAACTGACGGTTACTGTCATATCCATACTTTTCCCAGTTGCAACTATGGTCTAACCTTGGCCCGCCTGACCTCTCCTTAGGCATAGATGCAACTCCGGATCTAGTCTGGCCACCTCCAGCCCCATAGCTGCACTCCAGCTCAACTCCAGTCCCTACGTCCATCTCTGCCCTCAGGACTAACCCCTGTCTTCCTGCAGACAGATCCGCAGTCTAACTCCTCTGTGTCAGACCTGTACCTACCATTAGTCGCTACTCCGGTTTCAGTCCAGCCACTCCCTTTGTCTGGTCTGTGATGTAGCCCAACTCCGGCTGGTATATCCAACTCTGGCTCAGTTCTGCTCCTGCTCCAGCTCCACTTCCTCTGTTAGGTCCACCAATGTCTTAGGACATTTCCATGTCCAACTCCGGACCTTCCTCCGGCTACTCTGCCCTTCCTCCACCTGCACACTCCCTCCACTCATACACTCCCTCCGCTCTTGCACTTCCTCCAGTTCCACTTCCTCCAGTCCTGGACATCGCTCCGGACTTAACATTAGTTAAGTCCACCTCTGACCCTTACCTGTCCTGTTCCGACCTAGTTCCCTTGTCCCTGCTTTTCCTCTGTCATCCCTGTAATCCTAGTTCCCCGTGTCTGCTTCCACTCCGGTTTATTTTTGTCACGACCACATGATGCCTCATGACTCCGCAAGGCCTCTAGTCTGTTATAGACTCAAGTCCGATCGTAATCAGACACCTCCGATGCTACGTATCCATCTCTGCTCCGACAATTGACGCTCTGTCTCCTTTTAGTAAATAGTTCTGCGCTTACGCCTCCGGTTATTGTATGCTTCCATTCCGCTTCCGTTCCTGTTTCCCTTGTTCCCATTTTAGATTAGATCTGATTACTCATAGCTGTGTCCCATTAACCTTTTGATCCGTTACGCTTATCACTGATCTCCGTTCCATGTATGTTACTCATCCGTTTGTCATCTGCAGGCTCTTAGCTACTTCTCTGCTGTGTCTCTCCTCCGCTTCTCGGTTACTATACATATCCGATGTAAAGTATAAGTACTCTGCATGCTGAGGGGATTGTCCCTCAGTTCGAATATCAGCTTGAATACCTCTCACGAACTCCTCCATCTCCACTCTCTGTCTCCGTCGTTGTCCCACAACTCCGATTATCTTCGGACCTCTGTTCTCTGAAATACGAGGACTAGTATTTGCAAGGGCGCAGCACATACGCTGAAGCCAACGTCCTCAAACCTTCTGCACCTTATCCCTCAGTCCCAGCCTTCACGCTGAGCTCCGCTGTCATCGGAGGAAACGGTTCTGACAATTTTCCTGTACCTAGTTTATTTTCCTGTCTGCTTCTGCTCTATCCCTTGTCCCGACTAAGGTGTTTACTTGTCACCGTATATACTCACCTCTAGTTCTCTTTACTATATAAACTACCAAACTCCAGCCTAGTAGTCCTTAGATCAAATCTCGACTAAGATACTCCTCCCTCTGTACTACCCACTATGCTCTCCTAATCCATCTGTTCACCTGAACTCCTGAACTCCGGCCAACTCTGGTCTCTGTCCTATCTCGTCCCCTTGGTCCTATGTCCACTCCTAGCAAGTCTCCTACTCGCACAAGGGCAAAAGCCACCTCTGTCCCAGACTTGATGCTAGACCTCTTAGGACTTATCCCACCTCTGGGATGCCCTTCGTCCGGACAAGCTGCGCTACTCTGGTCCACTTTCCTGCGGTCCAGACTTACTCTGCAAAACCCGGACTTACTCCCAGTGCTTCCCTAGTGCCCGGACTTCATCCGTATGACCTGGACTTGACTGTCCGCACTAACTAGCACCTACTAGTGTCTGGACTTACCTCCTCATTAGTCCCCTGCAACCCTGGACCTCCTAGTAAGATCGTTGAGGAGAACCAGTCTTGACAGTTACCGTCCCATCAGGTGTGTAGGTATGAAAAAACGTGTAGCCAAAAGTATCGTTGAATTTGACTAGCACCTTCAATCTTTGCTTGTAGTCCAAAGTTAGCTGGTGGACCAACATTCGCTTGTGGTCTGGTCCATACAACATGCTAGGTGGAAGGAGGCCGAGACATTGATCACTATCAAAAAGAAGTGGCAATGCCCACTGGAGGCAATGAGTGTGGAAGAATGTCACGCATTCAGGGAGTGATGCCTGCAGCTTGTGGAGGAATGTGGCATGTCATAGGGACGTCTTGGAGAGGAGCAGTCCGATACCGGTGTCAACTGGAAGTAGTAAAATTAGTAAAATGGCAAAAAAATCACACGCACTGTGCTCAAGAGGCCTTTGGTCCTTGTATCTTACCCAGTACTCGAACATGTTCTGGATTATGTCGCTCCAGAAGGTCTCCCTGGGCCCACAGCATTTCCCAACACCAAGTGAATTCCAGACCATTAGCCACATATCTGAGTACATGGCGGCCCAGTTCATAGCCTGCCTTTTGCACAGGTACACGTGGAAGGGGTCTACCACCATGTAAGAAATGGCATTGTAGCAATCAAAAAAAAACGATGTACTCATGCATTTGTTTAGAAAGAGCTGTAACACTTGCGCATCCTTGGACTCAAGAGTTGGAATAGACGAGGGCATGGCGGGCATTTCCCGATCAAGTACTGAGGAATCTGGGGAAAGAAACTGAGTGGCAGGTGGAATGACGAATGCAGAGGGCGATAGAGTATGTGGTGGAACGGCAATGTCGGGGGCTGTCAGGATGGATGACGATGAGTCATCACTAAGGTAATCTTCGAGGAATGTAAGGGCTTGAGTCATGCCATTCATTGCGACCATCCGAGCACTTGGGTGCCATCCTGGGAGGTCTGAAGAATGCACAATATAGTCAGAACCAGTGGTGATGGTTTCAGATTGCTCCGGGCCCCATTGGAAGGGATGAGAGTAATTGGAGTCCATGACTTACCTTGGACACGAGAGTGGCCTTATAACACCTTGCTGCGATGGTGGATATTTTGTCGGTAGTCAGTCAAATCAGGCAACTACCAATGCGTGGTACACAGCCACCTTGTCGCTCATCAGTTGCGAGAACGACTCACCTTGGACACGAGAGCGGCCTTATAATACCTCGTGGCTGCCATGATGGTGGATATTTTGTCGGTAGTCAGTCAAATCGATTGGGCATCTACCAATACATGGTACATAGCCACCTTGTTGCTCATCAATTGCGAGAACGACTTACCTTGGACATGAGAGCGGCCTTAGAGTAATACCTCGCTCCGAGCGGATACAGCTTTCTCCAATGTTTGCAATGATGAATAATTGGCCCTTGGTGATACTTGGGCATGTGGGTTGCCACAGGCTTGCTATCATATTCACAGCTTTTTGGATACGAGTGGAGTGTGCCGCTGCCCAAGAAATTTGTGCTCTGGCCTGGACAGACAGCTAAAGACTCTGGTGGGCCTATGTAGACTAGCCTTCTTTGGAGGGGTAAGCGACAGTAGGGCCTGGCCCGAATTTACATTATTCTTGGGATTAATCTCTTCGTACCTAGGACTGGCCATTGCCTTGGCTGATCACGGAGGCAGCGTCACATGCCAAAGTAAACGAGATGGAGAGGGGGTCGGGATCATGGCCAAGAGATTGTAGAAGCCCCTGTGCAAGGCGGTTCCTGCAAGAAGCAGTGGAGTGGCCCCATCATAAACGTATCTGCAGAGGGAGAACTGTAAGTGGGGTACTATGGATAGGGAGCACCGGTTACTATTGACACTAGATCACCATGTATTGGATAGCCATCTTCAGTTTCGACTGGCAGGCTGGGTACTAGGGGACGTGCAGATCGCACCGTGATACTATGTACAAGGTAGTAAAGCAGGATTTCTACTTCTGGCTACTGTGAGACACTGAGAAGGGCCTAACTCTTTTCAATCTCCTAGCACCTCTGACTTATCATTCCTTCAAATCATGAGTTTTTTTCATCAATAAAACAACAAAGATCAAGTCTTATGATATGCTGAAGGCCGTCATGATATCAAGTGTGGGATTTATCATGATAAAGAGCTGGGGTATGGTCCAAATTTGATGGTGTTCTGGAAGTCTCAGCTTTCTGTAGCCACCAGTGAGTCATCTTGTGAGTTCAAACTCTACTTTAAGTCTTTCTTCAGACTGTCAATACCTCAATCCACGAACAAAAGCATATCCTTGATGCCGTGAAGACTGTAACAGCTGCTATTGGGACGACCTGTGCAGGCCCAAATAATATCTAACAGACACAGCCACCCACATCGGAGCAACTCAATCATGATGTACCATCCATTTCTATGAACTTTGGACTCCAAATCACGAGTCCTAGCCATTACCCCCCTCCATACTACCTTCCGGTAGGCACAACACTCACAACGCTGGCGGGGCGACTTCATCCTGGAAGTTTCACAGTTCTAGCTCAGTTGCAGAATTCTCAAAGGTTAGCTACATAAGTACCACTCCATTCAACAGTGTGTGTACTACACATTCAATTTTTGTACAAATTGATAGTGATTGTCAAGTCCGGGTCTACTCCAGTAGGGGGTCCGGTCAAGTCCAGACGAAAACGGACAGAGGACAAGGGCAGGGGGCTGGACAAGAAGTTAGTCTGGCCGGAGTTGATGACCGCTTGGATTCAACGACTAAGGACAACGAGCGTTGATCCCTTGCGTAGGTTCCGGTCAAGAGGTTGGAGATGGAAACGGAGACGGAGGCAGACAGGAACTGGAGTAGTGACTAAGTTGATTTCAGACTGAGGTATACAGAATAAACTACAGAGTACTTATACTAAGTAAGAACTAGGAACGAGTATTTACGGTGACAAGTAAACAGCCTGAAAGGCAGACAAGGAATGACCGGAGTTGGGACTAGGTCAGGTCCAGGTAAAATAAACCAGGTCCGGTGAAAATGATACAAGGTGAAGGATATAACAGGTACACGGAGAACTCACATCAAGGCAGGGTAGACGGTGAGGTGTAGTAAGGACTGAATAGGGATTAGACCAAGGGTCGTACTTAACGGAGGTATAACTGCGCAACCGTGACCGGAGTAAGTGATACGCGACTGGAGTTGAGCTGTAGAGCTTCAATGTGACCGGAGTAACCGGATAAGGCCTGGAGTTGGACATGGTCATAACAGTGATAGTACGCTCCAACTATGTCACAAGACTTTTCCCAATCTTGTAGCTATTGTGGTTGAGTCTACACCAATGCTGGACCATTTACGAGGCATGCAAAACTCTGCATGAAGGGCAAAAAACAACTGGCTAGTGCGCTCTCTAAGACCAGAGAAATATACCACTCGACGAAACGCCTCCATTCATAAGTGCCGGAAGCAGAAAGTTTACAGGAGGACACTTCACGTACAGATGGAGCGCATTGCACTGAGCGGGGTGGGGAAGTTGGGGACCACGAGGTAAATATATGCAGTAATCAATCTCAAAATGCTCAACACATTTGCCTAGGATGTCATGTATCCCGTGCATGATTTGCCTGTGCCAAAAGCTCCTCAATCACAAGCAGTGAATGTGGAGTCGGATGCCGACTCGACTTCTTTGCCATTATCTCTGCGCAGGACTAGGCAAACTAATCATCATCTGCCAAAACATTACAGAGACATACTTCCCAAAACACACATGCCTTTACCTCCTCCAGAATGCAGGGAGTTCGATGGAGAAGGGACACATGTTCCTGAGCTTGCTGTCATTCCAGTGTGCAATGATTTACAGGGCGGCACACCTCACAGCCCATTACCCCCCAGGACATTCAAGAGTCAGGTTAATTCTTATGGCTTGTTTTGGTTGTACAACCATGACACCATCCTGGAAAATGATTCGGAAGATATATCTGACCCTGCTGGCCCTATGGACATCGACTCAGATGCAAGCACCTTCTATCCATATCCAAACCAAAGCTTGCTGCTGCTGGGAGACTGGTACTGGAACCAGGGGACAGTGAAGTC
>Ga0307518_10003015_pt1 | contig 12186 bp, 9 predicted proteins | sample 25_EM_MG_FD_203889 | JGI IMG/M metagenome (GOLD analysis project Ga0307518, IMG submission 203889) | Populus trichocarpa ectomycorrhiza microbial communities from riparian zone in the Pacific Northwest, United States - 25_EM | ecosystem: Host-associated > Plants > Roots > Unclassified | place... | reverse complement strand
TATTAAAGTTAAAGTGAATGATTATGATGATGAAATTGTATGGACGAGATTAAAAATAACATGAATATTTGCATATATGATGAGATTGATGATATATTAAGATATACTGAGAATAACATCTTTTTCAAATCAGGAGAGGCACCAAGAGTAGGATCATCTGTTGTGGTAGGAGCTCATTTGGCTGAAGGAGCAGGTAGGTACCTAGCATCTTAATCCTTTTCAATTTAATGTATCTTTTGGCTAATATTCTTTTAACGTTGTTGTGTTATGTTGTTAAGTATAGTTGGAATGAGAAAATTAGGTTATGTATGTAATATGAAAAGACATACGATATGGTTCGAAAGAAAGTATATGAAAGTAAGTATTGAAATAGACTTATATGAATTAAGCTTGAAAATAATATGAATGTAAACATGAATTACATACACGAAATGGGGACTATGGAGTTAGCTGGCCGATAATGAAAACTAAAAGTTTATGAATTACATAGTCGACCCATGAAATGGGGACTATGGACTTAGTTAGCTGGTAATTGCAACTAAAAGATTATGAATTATATAATCGATCCTTGAGTTTGAGACTATGAACTTAATTAGCCAAAAATGATAATAAGAGATTATTAATTAATAGTTGGGCCATGAGATGAGGACTATGGAGTTAATTAGCCAGTAATGGAAACTAAGAGATTATAAATTACATAGTCGATTCTTAAATTGGAGACTATGGACTTAATTACCTAAAAATGATAACTAAGTGATTATTAATTACATAGTTTAGTCCTTGAGTTGAAAACTATGTATTTAGTTAACCAAGAATGGTAACTAAGGGATTGTGATTTCAAGGAATAGACAATTATTTAGTTGATTGGAAAGTACTGTAAATATTTGCTTTAAAAATAGTCATATGGACAGTGACCCATTATACAATTATGGATGAAATAAGTAAAAATGTTATTGGAAATCCTACACAATCATTAGAATAGAATTGGTCATGATAGAAAGTGTGGTGTGATAAAGTTTAGGATAAATATGTTTAATAAATCATGTTTTCATATAAGTGTGTTCATATGTCTAATGGTTAACTAATATCCTTTAAAATTTTATATTTTGTGCAAGCTATCACATACTTCAAGACAACGTTGATTTAGTTGTTATTGTTATTGTTATTGTTATCATCATCATCATTATCATCATTATTATTATTATATAGTTTTGTTAGGTGTGTGTGTGTGTGTGAGAGAGAGAGAGAGAGAGAGATAGCATGTGTGTTAAGGAATGATGTATTGAAGGGTTGTGTAATGGTTATGAGATATGATGTGAAAGGACTTAATGGATAAATAAATGAACCGTGGTATGCCAGAGGCTACCATGTGGAAATATTTAGATGTGTTTATATGCAGGTTGTAACAGGATAAAATTTTAAGTATGGCCTTGTATAGAGAAGATTCTACTGAAACTTTGTTAAATTAGAAAAGGTTGTCAAACTATACGATAAATAGATAACTAGTTTTAAAAGTATGTGAAATGTTTAATAGATGTCATTTAAGAAAAAGAAATTGTGGGAGAAAAATATGAAAAGATAAGTGGATGTAGACAAATGTCATAATGTTTCGAAATATATAATATCCATTCCAATGAAATATATATATATATATATATATATATATATATATGATAATAATTTTTATTTTCTTACATTGACTCGGGTCAACGGTCAACCCCACTCATGACATGGGTCTTTCCCTGAGTCGATTCCTGAATCGGGTTTTAAAATTAGGATAATAATCACTTTTATTCTTACGCTGACTAGAGTTAACTCGACTCATAACCCAGGCTTTATCCTAGATCGACCCCTGAGTTGGGTTTTAAAACTATGATAATAATCATTATTATCCTTACATGTTTATTTGGATAACTTTGGAATTAAGTGTTTTTTACAATGATATTTTAAGAATAAAAAATAATAAATATTATTTCTGGATATATGTCCTCTATTTATCTTCTATTTTGAAAATACATAAATTCATTTCAAGATTACATCAAAAATAGTTTTTTTATTTTTTTAACCAAATATATTTTTATCTTTGGTAATTCACTTACCGAACACTATCTATAATTGACTTTTAATCTAAAGCTGATTTTGTTGACCATAAAAAATTAAAAAAAAAACAAACAAACAAACAAACAGGTGCTTTAGGATAAATAGTTTGTATCGAGATCAATTAAGAATTTGGTTTGTTTTCCTATTCTCCTAGTGTGTTATCTATATAAACAAACCATATGTAACAATTCAAACTTATTTATCAATACAATTATCTCTTCTTCTTCTTCTTCTTCTTCTTTAGTTTTCTTCATATTAAAGAGTATAATTAATAGATATTATATCTCCATAGAATCAATTAAGAATACAAACTTATAATCAAAAGATCCCAATTTGAAGAGATGATGAGAAATAAAATATTTTATGATTGTAATTTATTTGATTTCCTATAATCCCTTTGAATTTGGATCCTCGATTCTATGTTTTTCTCCTTAATTGATATTATGGATCCATAATATATCTATTAAGGCCAAAGTAATACATTTCTAAAGGAAGCTTATAAGTTAGAAAAAGAATAACCTTTTAGGATAACATGAAGAAAATCAAAGTGGGGGTAATTGCATGGATTATGAGTTTGGATTGTTATATATTGAGAATAACTAAACAAATCAAAATAAGTTATAATTATAAAATATTTAATTTATCATAATCTTTTTAAATTGGGATTTTCAATTAAAAAGTAGGGTTTTATTATTTGGTATAACTTTTATGAATATTAATTTATCATTGATTAATTGTTTGCTATGTTTTTTTTTTATTTATTTAAAGCTCGGATTCCAGGCAATTAAAGTTTAAGAATGTAAAATACATGAAATTGTACTTGAAAATAATAATAATAATAATAATAATTTTCATATAAGAAAAGAAACCCAATAGAGAGACGGTATGAAAGGGATATTCTAAGAAGGCCTTAATTTCATCAAATAATTCAATGGATTTCACTTTGAACATGGAAAAAGGTAAGGTGGGGGGGACAAAACTATCTCTATGGATCCATCAACTAATTCCCACCACCCGGGAAGTAAACATAACATACATAAAGTGGCCAATGAAATTTAAACCGTATTAATTCTAAACTCTAGCGAGTTGGTGTCCATTAGGAGTTCAACTCTGAGCACAGACACTCCCCTGCAAATGCGCGCCCTGTCTTTATAGTGCTTGCTAAGCTGTCTGCAATACCTTGGCGCGCCGGCCCTATAAAAAGCCACCTTGCTACACAATTCTCTGTCAATACAGATGCTGGGCATCGGAGGAGGTGCGATGGCAAAAGTGGTTGTGGTTTTCGACTTCGACAAGACCATTATTGACTGTGATAGTGATAATTGGGTCGTCGAAAAGCTAGATGTCCACGACTTGTTCGCTCAGCTCCTTCCTTCCTTGCCTTGGAACCGTCTCATGGTTTGTTCTTGAATATGCATCCATGTTAATTTCTTGCATTTATCACGCATTATTGATTTTAATATTGTTGTGTGTTGGCAATGATCAGTCTGCAAACAGTGGTGACAACACACTTTATTCTTTGATAGTGGTAGGAGAATGATTTTCTGTTTGCTTTCCTAAGGGAAAGGCAAACAAATGTTCTTGGTTTTTTCTCTTGCTCTATTTGTTTCTTAATGATCCTGGAACATCAGATGGGTTTGAGTAGTTTGTTCTAAAACTCGTGTTCCTGTAAATATCAGGATAAGATGATGATGGAGCTTCACTCCCGAGGGAAGACAATTCAGGATATTGCAGAGTGCTTGAAAAAGGTCCCATTAAATCCCAGGATGATCTCTGCAATTAAATCAGCCTATGCTTCTGGGTACTATACCTCAACTGTTTTGTTTCTATTTTTATTATTGTTATTGGTCCAACTCAAAAGGATAAAGGTAGTCCTTCCTCAACCCCTAAATTCCCATCCCACCCCTTCCAGCCTGGTTTTGTTTTGAATATGAAACTTTCTAGAAAAAATCTCATGGAGCTTGATCATTAAAGCTCTGATATCATATCAAAAAACCATTTCATCCAAAAGCTTAAGCTATTAGGTAAGATCTCAGGATATGATTTATATTATTCCCTAACACATCTTATCAAGTGAAAGTCTTTTAGACTTGAAACTTGCACAGGTTCACATTATCTTGTGATTATTTTTTATCAAATAAATAGGGATGTTGAGATTCAAACTCAAGACCACTTGGTCATCAAAGCTCTAATACCATATCAAAGAATCAATTCAACCCAAAAACTTAAGTTGTTAGGTGAGGTCGCAAGATATGATTTATATTATTCATTAATAAAGTCTTAATGGTTTGGCATGGCTTTTTAGACACTACACATGCATGTGTGTTTGGATGAATTGAACAATTGGTATTTCAAGCTAGATCGGTTAGCATCAAGACTAATGTCCTCATATTCTAGTTTTGCCAGTATAAGTCCTGGGTATATGATGTATCAGTTCACAAAAATCTTAACTCTGCATATAAAGAAGACATTGCATTAACATATGATGCGTAATTTGTTCAGGTGTGACTTAAGGATAGTAAGCGATTCAAATTACTTCTTTATCGAGACAGTCTTGAAACATAATGGGCTGATGGATTGCTTCTCCGAGATCAACACAAACCCGAGCTATGTTGATGGAGAAGGAAGGCTTAGAATCTTACAGTACCATGATGTTAATAAGTTCCCTTCTCATGGGTGCACCAGCTGCCCTCCCAACATGTGCAAGGCAAGTTCACAAGTTCCCCCCTCTAGTGGCATTTTCAACCCCTACCAAAAGAAATTATAATTTTTGCATTTGCCTGAAAAATACCTTTTCATGCTGATGGCTGAACTTGGATAATGAAAGTAGGAGCTAAAATAAAGAAATGAAAAAAGTAGATAGGGAGTTTTCAATGAACAAAGCTATAATTAAGAACTGTAAGGATATTTGGCTTATCAAAAGTTAATTTCTCAATAGGGTCTGGTGATGAAAAGGATCCAAGCTTCTGTTTCGGCCGAGGGAGAAAAACAGTTCATCTATGTTGGTGATGGAAAAAATGATTTCTGCCCAGCTTTGACTCTTAAAGAAACAGATGCGTTGATGCCAAGGAAGAACTTTCCACTGTGGGAGCTCATTTGCAACAACAAAATGCTTGTCGAGGCAAATATTCAGGAATGGAGTGATTGGGAGGAGCTTGAGAGTAAGTTGCATAATTTAACGAATACAATCTTTATTGAAGAGAAATGCAGTGTAAGAGCAGATCAATTGGTTCCAGTTGATTGCAAGTTTCAAACGAGTTCAATTTCTGCACCTGATGCTGTTAACAGAAACGTCCTTCCAGTTCCTCAGTAGGTGCTGTAGATATTTTCGAATATTATGTTTCTTGTATGATCAACTATGGTATTATGACAGTAGTGACCTCCCTCTCCCAGGAGGTCTCCTGTTGGATTCTCTCCTTTGTAAAAATAAATAAACCTACGGTAGCATGGCTTTGAATCTGATTGGCAAGAATCTAGAGGGATGATTTGCCCGATTCATGTTGATGCTTGATTGTATAATTCTTAAAGAATGATCTGATAAGTAATGGGAATGGTTTTCTCAGACGTGACTTTGCTAATGACAGGTATATCAATATCAGCATTATAAAGTGATTTCCATGAAATTTGGAGAAGGACGTAAGAACACACTAAAACCATACAGTTGCAAAACAGTTCATCTATGTTGGTGATGGAAAAAATGACGCAAGAATACACTTAAACCATACAATATGCACCCACAACCACACCCTGTCTGCATGTCATGAATGATAGCAGAGCCCCGCCATTCTTATTAGAGCATTTCATTGAATTAACATAAGACATGGGCGGTAGTGATTTCATTTTCGATCCCAAAATTCAACCAATCAAGATCCCCGCATGGTTCATAGAACAACTTCTCCAGCTTGGCCAAATAAGAACAATACCTCATACTTGAAGGATATCCTGCTGCCACCACTTTTGCTATCATCTAACGCTACTGTCTCTGCATTCGGCTACCGACAAGATAAACCACTCGTTATCCTTCAAGTGACAACTCATTGACACAATACAAGAGAGGGTGGTGGCAGTTACAGCGTGCTTTTGGCTCCGGTTGACCTCCCATGCACGAGTAATTTAAAAAGGAATCCAAGCAAAACTCAACACCCGTTGGTGCTCAAGTCTTATCGCAGTTGCTCGTTATCAACATGAAGCTGAACAAAATTCCAGAAAGGCTCCCAACATTTTAGTTCATTCAATACCATATCAGTAAAGAGGAAAGGGGCATCCCGCCTGCCAATGCATCAGCGAAAGCTTAAATTACAAAAAAAGTTCAAAAACCTGCCAAAAAGCTTGTACTCTTACCTTGTTAACAAAGACATAACCGAATTGACATGGAACCCGACAAGAAAAAATATATATGTACTATAAAACCTGTGAAAACACATGTTCAACGCCCACCCTTTATTGTCACCGTCATTATTTGCTTAGAATAAAATCAAGGATTTACAACTGAACCCACTCTCAACCTGGACTGAAGTTTATGATTACAAATAAAAGAATGGCAACATCTGCTTTCTTTCTAAATATTTTTCCCTTGTATCTTTTCCTCCTTTCCTTCTATCTACAATCTTCTAATCCTCCAACATTTATAATGTCCCAACCAATCAAAGAAATTACAAACTCCTCCAATAAATAAGATTACAAAAGCATTCTCCCCAACCATCCATATCCTTTAGACTTCTAGAGATATTCGTGTTTTTATCGGTTTTAACTTCAAGCCCATGCTTTCCGGTGAGAGAAGCTCCGGGGAAATGCAAATTGGACTCAAAGTACTTCTTGGACTAACACTTAACTTTGGCGGTCTGTACATACCGTATCCTGTGAGAAAGTACTCCATTGGTATTAACATGGCATGAGGCTGCTCCTCTGTCACCATTGACCCACATGCCTGAACCTGTAGACCACCATAGTTTCAGTAAATAAAAAGTGCTCCCTCAGTTTTACATACACACACGAGCCACATTTTGAAAGTTGGGGATATAGACCTGTAATGCATACCTCTACTAAGGCACTATATCTTCTGTCTAGTTCTGAGGTCATGTCAAGAGACTCAAAATGAAACGGAGAGTTCTCGCCAACAAATATTAGTGAGCAACAAAGTAGTTTTCTCAATCCATTACTAATGTCTTGTCTCCTGCTAGAAAGCAAAGAATAACAAACTTAAGTTTCATTACATAGCATGAGTTTGGCATTGTTTCATTAAAACAGTGCCCCGTGCCAAAAAAAAAACAATACTCAACCTACAAAGCATGGACTTCTATCATCTACGCTTGTTAGATGGGTGCATGAGCAAGAAAAACTACTACAAAAAACAGGCATTACCCATTTATTGCTTCAAGAAATCGCCATACATTTAAACCCTGCCTTTCATCCAGCAACTGAAAAAAACACATGCCATCAAGTTAAGGTAAGTATGGGTTCTTGACTGCCAATTATTAGTTGATTTCAAGTTCTGATTTTACATGTGTTATAATTAAAATGAACAAACATATGGATAGGTAAGACCAAGGACTAACTCTTTTGCAGGCCTGGACTGCATCTGATTCTGGTACTTGAGAACTACCAAGAGCTTCCTGCCAACATCATTTAGAATCAAATCATCCAACCAATCCAATTTTGGATGGACTTAATTTATGATCTAGATGCACGAAAATACCTTGCTGAAATACCGCTTAAGCAATAATTCCTTCACAACTCCACACATTCCATAATAGTATAGTAAATTAGACAAGACCTGCAAGTAGATTAAGATCACATTAAGGATAAGAGTGAAAATAGGATAACTTGACTGCAAGCAGAACATAAGAGGGTCCAGGGAAGGAACCTTATTATACAGCCATTCTGTCCAAGAGGGTGCATTGCATAGAGGAGAAATAAGTATCAAGCCAAGGACGCGTTGCCTGTATTTCATCTGTGGCCAAACAGTATAAAACAAAAGGACCAGTAAAAATGTCAGGTCAAAACAAAATTTAGAATCATGAAGAAGCAAACCATGAGAACTGTGACGAGGAAAGCATACAGCAAATAGAGTAAGAATGTAAGCTCCAGCTGTAACCCCCATACACATCACTGCATCAAGTCTGACAGATGGTGAAAAAAAATCCATCAAGTAAAGAAACAACAAAGTTCATGATACAAAAAGAAAGGACAGTTAAGCCCTTCTAAGCATGCAGCAGTGCACCTAGTTAGGCCATCTAAATGTGAACCAGGGTGAATTTGCAGCATGAATTTCAAATCAGCAGACTGGTGGGGGCACCAGACCCATGCCGCAAATTACACGTATATAGACGGAGACGACATAGAATGACCCAACCTGTCACTTTTTGGTTGGGAGACTGAGCCCATTTGGGCCTATCTCATTATTTATTTTATTTATTTGGAATTATTTATGTTAAATAGTTTGACTTGATAGGTTGAGCCCAATAATGAGATGTTTTAGGGTTATACTATTTATATACTTCTCTATCATTTTGTGAGACAGTTTTGATGATTAATTAAAAAAATATTGCATGTTTGCATATTTCCAATCCCCATTCTTCGTTTTTCTTAGCTTTCAATTCTTCGCTTCTTTTTCTAAAAGCTTATTTCTTTTATGCTTTAATTCTTTTTGTTCATTATTCCGCATCAAATTTAGTATCAGAGCCAAGATTTTAATTGTTCTTACAATAAAACAATCTTCTCGCTTATGCTTACTCATAACCCTAACCCTAGATCTGATTTTATCTATAAAAAAAAGTGTCTTCTTCTGATTACGGGGAAAAAAAAAACATTGTTCATCATCAAAACTATTCTGGATTTGCATGACTCTCTTTGAAGTTGTACATGGTTACAAGCCTAGGAAACCTTTAGACCTTCTTCCCATGTCCCTTCATGCTAGGGTGTCTGAGTCAGCCAAGTCTTTTGCATGTAGAATTCAGGATTTGCATGTTAAGATCACTAAACATATTCCAGCAAGTAATGCACGATATAAACTTCGAGCTGATTTACATAGACGACATAATAAATTTGATGCGGGAGACTATTATGATATGGATTAGACCCGAGCAATTTCTTTCGGGAACTAATCGAAAATTGCATGCACGTAGTGCAGGGTCATTCAAAGTACTACAATGGGTTGGTCCAAATGCTTATGTTCTTGATTTACCACATGATTTTAACATTAGCTCCACCTTTAACATTGAGGATCTAGTTGCATACCATGAGTCACTTCCTATTTCAAATGACCCATTTGAGATACCACTTCACTCCCCTCTTGATGTTCCTATTGAAACCTCTATCCCTTTCACCTTGCCATCAGCACAAAAGGATAATATTAATGCTATTCTAGATGAACAAGTTGTTTTTACCAGGAATGGTGAGGTTCAACGGTTTTTAGTTCATTGGGTGGGTCAACCTGATTTAGATTGCACTTGGATCACTAGAGCTACTTTGCAGCAGATTGATCCAGATCTTCGAGAGTACTATCGGAGTCGCCCAGCACTACACTCAACAGGGTCAAGTTTCTCCAACCTCGAGAGAGTTGGTGGGGACACCAGACCCACGCCGCAAATTACACGAGTATATGGACAGAGACAACATAGGATGGCTTAGTCTGTCACTATTTGGTTGGGAGATTGATCCCATTTGGATCTATCTCCTTGTTTATTTTATTTATTTGAAATTATTTATGTTAAACTGTTTGACTTGATGGGTTGAGCCCAATAGCGAGATGTTTTAGGATTTTACTATTTATATGCTTCTCTGTCATTTTGTGAGACAGTTTTGATGATTTATTAAAAAAATATTGCAGATTTGCATGTTTCCAATCCCTATTCTTCCTTTTTCTTAGCTTTCAATTCTTAGCTTCTTTTTTTAAAAGCTTGTTTCTTTTATGCTTTAATTCTTTTTGTTCATTGTTTCACATCACCGACTCTTGAAAAAGAAAATTTTAAGCAAGTGTAGCGATATGTACTTACCCAAAATAGTTAAGAACCTCAGCAATTTGGTCTGCCAAGTCATCAACAGAAAGCAAAGGGTCATCAGGGCTAATTGTTGCAGCTCCTAACTGCAATAACTCTTGAAGAAAGTGCCACATAAGAAACACAGGTAATACATCGCATTCCATAGAACTAGTAATTAGAGCAGTTTAGGCAAGGAAAACATGAGGAACCAGGAGCTACAAACCTACCTCATGCCCAGGAGGACTGATATGATATATGCAAAAGTTGTGAAGAAGCAACGAGCATGCTTCAGGACAAAATAATAATCCTTGAAAACACGAGGTATCTGTTTACAAAGTCCAAAAAGATAAGTTTAAGTCAAAGCATTGTTAGAAGTGTATCTCCAAAAAAAGATAAAAAAATAAATAAATAAATAAAAACCCGGTAAAGCCTATTGTGTCTGCAGAATCACGCACTGATAGAGCTAGTAAAAATAATAAACCACCTCCAATTCAAATCCTGGTCCACAATGAGTAAACTTTCATTGAAGTTGCATCTGTGAGCCTAGAAGCAAACATTTTTACTAGACCCGGACAATAGATCTCAATAAATTCCCACATTACTGGAAAGCTTGATCTATTTCTTCCGCATACATATTCCAAAACAAAAACCCACCTAAACATACATCAAATGCCTGGTATAAAAACTTGACTAGCTGACTACGAAAAAAGCAATGCAAGGTCACATATTCATCTAAAATCAAATATCAATTATCAGCATGATGAATGAAAAAACAATTGATATGAAATCTGAAATGGCAGTTTACTTACGATTTAGAGCTAAATCAGGATAAGTAACAAGAGCTGGTTTGTCTTGGTCTCCATATACAGAAACAGACACATGACCATAGCAAGTTTCGATAACATACTCCTGCAAACACGTTTCAAAATCGAATTTCAATCAGATAAACACTCAAAAGAAATCAACTCGAACAAAAATAAAGAAAAACCATTACCATCGTAATTACAGGGTCTACTAAGTTGGTAAAGTGATCAATGCACAAACCAAGCATTCAAAAGGTAAACCTTTCATCCAAGAAGGACCACCTCTTCTTACCTCTCTCTCGCTTGCTCAACGAAAAAAAAAAGGGATATTTTAGGCCTGCCCAAGTCAAGTATATTCTACAAGCAGATAAAAACTTCCATGTGCAGCACTTCTTTTTGACAAACAAACCTTTACTGACAAGGCAAAAAATCATCACTCAACTAACCAAATGCAGATCTTCACATAGCTAAACCATATTTGCATTCCTTAAATACCATTTTATTTATTAATTCAAGAATCAAACATCAAAAACATTTCTTGATTGTTAACCAAAACTAGAACCAAAGAAACACAAATAGAAATTTAAATGGAATCTTCAAGAATTAATCTCCACCTTATTCAAAAGAAAAGAAACCAGACCAAAAGTCAGGATTCCTTTCCTAGGCAACAGAAAGTACCTTTCCACTAAGAGAAGGCGTCTCCATATCTATGGAGAGCGAGTCACTTGAATCTCCCATTTCTTGATATTCTTCCTCTGTGTTTTTCTTTTTCTTTTTCTTTTTTCGTTCCCTTCTCTTCTTGAAATTTGAGGGTTGTTTTCCCTATGAGCTATCCTTCTCGTTCTGTCAATCGTTTATTCATTCTCTCTCTCTCTCTCTCTTTTAACACTTTAAAGTGTCAACTTGATAGCGAGTCACCGACGCTCGACAGCGAACTCACGAGAGGCCCCTACACCTTGTATCTAACATGAGCCGTGGTTAATTTTAACCTGAGCTAGAGACCAGTTCGATGAAATTACCATTCTGTCCTTATTTTTCAATGGATATGGATTTCTTGATTGTTGACTTTTGACTAATGAGGTGCTTTGGTTAATTGTGGGGGGCATAGAATTCGTTTAATCTAAAAATTTTAGCCCTTAATTTAATTCATGTGGGATATTAGAAAAATTAAATTCAGTCATTTTAAAATTTGATAAATGAGTGTCTCTCAAAGTTTATAATTATAATAGTTATATCGGTGAAATTTATAATTATAATAGTTAGGGTTTTAAATGGATTGTCAAATTAAAAATTAAATGGTTTGT
>Ga0307518_10003013_pt1 | contig 12191 bp, 4 predicted proteins | sample 25_EM_MG_FD_203889 | JGI IMG/M metagenome (GOLD analysis project Ga0307518, IMG submission 203889) | Populus trichocarpa ectomycorrhiza microbial communities from riparian zone in the Pacific Northwest, United States - 25_EM | ecosystem: Host-associated > Plants > Roots > Unclassified | place... | reverse complement strand
ATCACTTCTTTAGAGATATATGCTCCAACAAGTTGCAGATACAACACATAAAGAGGCCAACCCAACAAAATAATAATTTTAATCAAACTAAACCCTTTTAGTCATATATCATCATAGTCGGCTTTTCTAATAGCTTATTTATAGACATCCTATCACAAATCATGCAACCTATTACATATATTTGTTTAACAAAAATAAGTTAAGGACATAAAAGAATACAAGTTTATAATAATATAACATTAGTTGATTTAAAATTTCCTAGTTGCATTTGGTTTTCACTCTCTTAACAAGAGCCTTGTTGCTCTTGTCTTACAAAAAAATTTTCTTAATTGATTTCATACATTAATTAGTTTTTTTAAAATTTAAAAACTTATAACTTAAAGTACAAATTATTTAATTATCTAAACTTAAACTTTCCCCACTAAGGATATATCATACTTGTCCATTCAGGATGCTAATGAAGCTAATTTCATTGAAATAATAGTTCTTTGAATGACCACTTCATTGTAGAGGTGATCGAACATGAAACTTAAATATTAGTGAACTTAAAAGTCATTTCATCAATGCTGTTTTCATGTAAAGTAAAACATAAAATAACTTATTACAAATATATAACTTCTATATTGAGACAAAACATTAATTACAAAGAGGGGTTGCCTTTTTATTCTACAATAATTTTACCTACAACGGGTTTTATCGAAGAAAGAATGCCTATTTTATTGACTTCATTGATTGAGCCTTGGTCGATAACGTTTACATTAGGTGGTGCATCTTCATAATCATCACCTTGATAAAGAAGTATCTCTTTTGTTAGACTTAAACTTGTTTCTTCTTGAATGTATGGAACTTAAAAAGAAATAATGATATAATAACAATGCACTCTTATGAAATTTAAGTTCAAACAAAACCATATAAGCCAAATTTTCTAATAAACATGTCGAGAAAATTAAAACAGAGAGAGAGAGAGAGAGAGAGAGAGAGAGAGAGAGAGAGAGAGAGAGAGAGAGAACCTAGAACAAAAACCAAAGCGCTCAAATATGATCCTAGAACCATTTAAAAATCATATGCCACTTCATAAAAAAACCAATTACTTTATTTCTTTTAAAAAATAACACATCTAAATTAGTACAAGTTGTCGCCTTATTTATTTATTTATCATTTCTAATACTTCATAACAAGGACATTTAAGGAATCCAAAAGGAATCTGTTAACAAATTTTGTTTCCTTTCTGTAACCACTCTATCTGCATAAATGCTTTCCAATTAAATGAGCCACCATAAACAAATAAAACTTAAAATGAGATAACAAAAGAAAAAACAGTGATGAGGATTAATATCCAATTAAAGGCTATAACAACAATGACATGCATATTTAGCCATTATAAGCATGTATTATTGCTAACTTGCAGTGAAGGAAAAAATAAATGGATAAGAACCATGTAAACAAGAAATAACAAAAATGATATTATAGACCTATAAAGGTATTAAATGGTTGATAATTAAGAATCAAGGCATGGTTCTAGCATATAGTTAACAACATATTATATAAATAAATGTTAAATCATGATTACTAAGACAAATTGACAACCATTACTATTCTTTGATTAGTATTAAAGTCACTGGAGAAAATGGAGGCACAAACTCTCTCTCTCACACACACAATATTTATCCATCTACTCTCAAATAGAACCATGAGTCCAAACAGAACATCAACTAAGTCAATGGAATATAATTGAAGTGAATTATTTACCAAAAAAGCAATAACATGTAGGTGATGTGAAAAAATGAAAATTAATACAAAAGAAAAGTAAAAGTAAAACAAAATAAAATTCATAATATTGCAACTACCTCATTGAAGTAACAAACAACAAATTATTCAAGGTAGAGATGCTAAGCTACAAAAAAAAAAGAAGATTATATCCATATATATCCAATGGCCACCAAATTAACAAAACCCATAAAAACCCAAATAGCAAATAAATCAGCCCTAAATCAAGTAAAAACCCTAACCCTAGTTTAGGATTTAATAATGTCAAAATCTAAATTTATTAAACGAGAAAGAACAAGAAATCAAACCTAAGATGGGTGCTCTCAAGACTAGATTTATGAGTGGGGGAGAATGGCTGTCAAATTTAATTGTGAGGAGGGATACTACCATAGTTAGGTAAAAAGAAAAAGTGAGTGAGAGAAGGGGAATTGTCAGGTTTTGATTCATTTTAAAATCATTGATGGAATTCCCATCAACAATTCTGTCAGCAATTTGAAACGCCAACCATTCCAATATAATTGTCAAAGGAATATTTTTATTATTTTCTATTTTTTATTTTGTTGCCATTTCCATAGAAAGTTATTAAAAAACATTTTGTCATAATTTTCATCAGTATATAGTGAACATAATATTTTTCATTGTGTTATCATTGTTTCTTTTTTTTTTAATTTTCTAGTAGTGATAAGAAATCTTAAACTATAACTTTTGTGCTTTATATGAAAGCCTTCATGATCATTAATTACTATGCATTTTTAACCTAATTGGAAAGGTATTTAGAATCTTCTAGAAAACTTTCAAGCCAATGCAATGGACAAATCAAAAGTTATGCTCAATAATATAAAACTTTTAAGTCTCCTTGAGTTGAAAAGAACTTATCCTCAAGTTAAAATTGCTTTTGTCTTGATCTCAAGAATATCCAATAAAAATTCTCTATTTCATTGGATTCTAAAATAATGAACCCCAAAACTTAAATTTGAAATGGGTACTTTCCATTGGTTTATTTTAGAATACTGATCCATATCTATCTTACCGTAAATAGAATCACTAAAATCTCCACAATACATGATACTCACCTCAATCAAGAAGTTGTCTCATTTGCTCATGCTTCTAAAATGAGTTTTTAAAACTAATCATGGATTCATTATTACTCTTTTTATAATTCACTAAGCTCCTCACCTCCACCAACTGAAAGGTTAATTTCACAATATATCTTCGCATGTCTTCTTCTATCATTAGTTCTTGAATATCTTTTTTTTTAATTCTGTAATTTATCTTTGCATGTCCTATATTATCAGCTCATGAACGTTTCTCTATCGAGGGGGAACTTTCTTATCCCCACTTGCCTAAAAATGTTTTGCTTCGCGACCCCTTCTAACTATATTTATTTAATAGCACACAACAAACAAAATAACTTGGGATTGCAACATATAACAACCAATAACCTGATATCAGTAAGCTCTGATACCAACTGACATAGATGAAAACAACACAAGAAAGATAACACCCACATGAACGCAAAATTCTATATAAAAAGGATTACATAGAAATTCTAATTCAAAATCTTTTTAGTGAATAATATCTATTCAGGTAGTTTGCATGTCTAGGAGTTTACAATTCCTTAAATAAACTTAAAAATTTATCTAAACCAACAAGAAAACTCGAAAAAAAAATCCTAAACAAACTAGGAAAAAATATCCTAAATAAATACAGAAAAATATTAAAAGAGTTTTAAATTATATAGAAAAAAAATCCTAAACAAACTAGTAAAATTTAGGAAATGTCTAACAATAACTTCAGGGTATTATCAGAAATCCTTCCCGCATTGCAAGATTTAAATCTTAGGTCAATTTAACAGTGAGATGGAAAGGTATATTCAATAACATAGAACTACACATTAAAAACAAATTGTTTTAGACTAGGATTTCTACTCTACGAGAAATCCTTCTACTATCTCACCACGATATGCACAATGATTCAAGGAAAGAAACAGAAGAAAGAAGCCAGGGATATCCCTCCATCTATGTGTGGTAGTTTTATTGCAGAGGGTAGAATATCCTATCCAAGAAAGAAAGGCTTCCTCTACTTTGCAATGCACTGACATTCAGGTTGATTCCTATCTCTATACTGTCGTGCTTTAAAAGTCCCTTCATCAGATCCTATTCGAACCTCTATAATCCCAATTTTTTAACCTTTTTTCCGATCAACAGTATGTGTGTCTGTTGGCGGCCATGGATTTCAAAACTCTATCTATTAGGATAGAGCTATCTAGCCTAATGTAACAATTTGATTTGTGCGTGGTGGGCACGCTCCACCTTTGTTTCCAAATTTAACATGAGAATACAGTGTGACCTATGCTTTGCTAATCAATGTGGGCTCCTTGGCTGGTGAAAAAGACAAAACCTAAAAGTCAGGATTCATTGATTCAGGAGTAAAGGGCAAGAAGAACCCTCGATTGGTAGGAATTCTCATGGAAGAAAACTCCAAAAACAATAAAGAATGGAAAAAGAAATGGGTTTTTGGATCCCTAAATTATCTGTATTTTAAATATTGAACGCAAGCTGAGTTTCATCAATCTCATACTTGCTTTTTGACAGTATTCTTTTTTTTTTCTTTTTTCTTTTCGATATTACTTAAAATTTAAACCATTTTGTTTGGTTGAGCTTAGATTTGACAATGGAAGAAATTGACATTTGTAATAATGAAAGGAGCAAACATAGTTAACCGACAATCTAAATACTATATATGCATATGAAGATAATATTTTCTTTTTTTTTTGGTAGCTATCAGAAAGAGATTATAACCCCATATATATATATATATATATTGGTTACAAGATGGATAGCAGGGCAACGAAGTTTATTGGTTTTTAAAAAATTTTAAAACAAAACAAAGAACATATCTATAAGTATGGAAAAACTCTTAAAACACTCAATTTTTTTATTATTTCAATATCTTCATCTTTTTTTTCCTCAAAAGGCTACAAGTGCTTACATGAAAATTTAACAAAATGAATAATAAAATAAAATAAAAATAAAAATAGAATCCTAAAGCACTAATTTTAAGTGATTTTATGGTACCTAGTGAATACCTAGCTAGTTGCATATTATTAATAGTTATTTATGGGGCATACTTTGAAGAAATAAATAGATATAAGTAGAAGAAAATATTTGTCTACAGAGTATAATATAAAAAGAAAAACTAAATATAAATTATCAAGTTTTATCATCTTAGGATGCATATTCATGATTGCTTGAGCAATAATAGTAAAATTAGTAACAATTGTACGGTTTTCAATGCCAAGTCTAGTACCGAAACAATCTTTGAGTGAGTTCCTCCAATATCCCTCTAGCAGCTTAGAGCAACATTCTGCATCATGAATTCTATATCACTGGCACTACAACAACCTAGTGCAGCTTCCTTTTGTTTCACTGAACTTTTCAAATCATTGCATGCCTGGAAAACAGCTTATGAGAAGCTTGCCAAACTTTCTATCTCGGTGCATTATAAGTTTTTTCACTAATTTCCGCTAACACTTGCATAATTAAATATAAGGTAACTAATTCTAGAAATTAAAATCTTAATAACTAAATATAAATTGCAATGAAAATTAATAAACTAAAAATAAGATAGTGTTTGCTATGCTGAATAATATTGATTGGACTGGACAAGATTGAACAAATAATTGTCTTGTCTTGTGTTTGATTTGCTTTGAATTGAACTAGACAAATAATTGTCTTGTGTTTGGTCAAAACGAGATTGCTTTGGTTTTTTTTATTTGGGTTAACCCAGGTTGACCCTCTCAAGCCATGACTCGGGCCTTATCCTAAGTTGACCCTCAGGTTTTAAAACTATAATAATAACTATTTTTATTTTTACGCTGCTTTAGGTTAACCCAGGTTGACCATGTTGACCCATGACCTAGGTTGTGTCCTAGGTTGTCCCCTTAATTGAGTTTTAAAACTATGATAATAATCATTTTTATTCTTAAATGGACCAAGGCTAATGGTCAACTTAGCCCATAACCTGAGTCTGGCCCCAGGTCGACTCCCGAGTAGAGTTTTAAAACTGTAATAATAATCATTTTTATTTTTATGGTGCTCGAGTTAATGGTCAACTCGGGCTTGGCCCCGGGTTGACTTTCAAGTCGAGTTTTAAAACTATGATAATAATTATTTTGTCCTTACGTTAACTCAAGTCAATGGTTAAACAAACTTGTAACCTGAACCTAGCTCCATGTCAACCTCTGAGTTGAGTTTTAAAATTATAATAATAATTTTTTATCTTTTCGTTGACTCGGGGCAATGGTCAGCCTAACTAGTGACTCGATGACTATTGACTCGGTTCTGACCCCGGGTCGACCCCCGATTCGAGTTTTAAAACTATGATAATACTATTTTTTTCATTACATTGACAGGGTCAATAGTCAACCCGACTCGTGACCTGAGCTTAGCTCGGGTCGACCCCAAGTTGGATTTTAAAACTATGATAATAATCATTTTTATCCTTATGTTGACTTAGGTTAATGGTCAATTCAACTTGTGACCTGAGCTTGGCTAAGTTGACCCTCGAGTCGAGTTTTAAAACTATGATAATAACCACTTTTATCCTTATGTTAACCTAGGTCGATGGTCCCGGCTCGTGACTTGGGCCTAATCCCGGGCCAACCCTCAAGTTGAGTTTTAAAGCTATAATAATAAATATTTTTATTCTTATATTGACCCAGGTCAATGGTTAACCTGACTTGTGACCCGGCCTGACCCTAGTTCGGCCCTCGAATCGGGTTTTAAAACTATAATGATAGCTTTTTTTATCATTGCATTGACCCATTCAACAATCAACCTGGCCTGAGACCCAGATCTTGCCCCAAGTCGAGTTTTAAAATTATGATAACAACTATTTTTATTCTTATATTGACTCGGATCAACTAGATTAACCCTTATGTAGAGTAGTGAATAAGCTTGTCCTATCCCTTTTAGTGACACAAAAATTTCTCTATTAGAACATCCCTGGACAAGATAAAAGTTAATTTTTGTACTGTCTAAAGGTGCATAAAAAAACCTCACAAAAAATTTGTCTTGCCCAATCCATCATTAACTAACATACCAAACATTACCAAAAAGATTTATCTAGCATCACCTCCCTCTCTAGAAAAAAAAATCTCTTCCTTGAATTTACACATTGAAATTAAGCTCTTCCATGCTATTAAAAATAAGTATTTGGAATAAAATAATTATTTTAACCTACTTCCAGAACATCCATTCATATCTTGGACAACTTGAATGCTCTAGAAATCACCCATTAACTTAGCCACCATACACCATGCTAGCTAATGAATGATTACTCATGTGAATAAGTCGATTCACACTAATAAAATCCAAATATTTTGGCTTTATAGATCAAATAGAGCAATTTTAGATTCACCTCCAAATTGACTTGAATCCACCAAAGATTGATTAGTAGCACCTCCAATTTAATTTTTAGGCTTTGCATTCTCTTTTTGGATCTCATCAATCTTCTTCACGGTAAATGCAATGATTTTCTTGCCATCCAACTTATTTCCATCCATATGCCACTTCAAAATATTTAGAGTACAAAATATATTATGAGTCTTACATAGGAGATGTATTGATAACTCTAAGAAGAAATCTAGATGTGTCAAATTAGTTTTTTGATAAAAACAACCATAATTTTTAATTTGACTATTGAATTGAACTAAAATTTTGCCAACTTATTCTACAAGCTTAATTTTATAAGGGATAAGCTTCCTGTCCAAACTCAGCCCACAAGATTTTTTTTTAATTTTCCTAGTTATTTAAGATTCCTTTCTTAATTAGGTTTCAAAGTTTTATTTGGTTTAGTTTTTTCTAAGCTAAAGTTGGTTTGATATCTATTTAAATAGTCTTGTATTTTATTTTTCATTAAAAATTTTATATTACTCAAAATTGAGAAACCCTACTTTCTTTATCTATAGTTTAGGACCCTATTTTTTAGGGTTGGAGAAACAATATCATTAGTTCTTATTATATACGTTGTGTTAAATTGATATTAGAGCATATTGACTCTTTGATGGATAAAGATGATGGTAACATCTTCTCACCCCTTGATGCATGAGTTAAGGACATCTAAGAGACTATGAGGGATTAAGAGGCACCATAAAGAACCTTATGAAAGAGATTTGATTGGTTGGGTCAACTACTAAAGGGAGATATAAATAAGGATTGTTTTGAGGAGAGAGACGTACCTAAAAACTTCCCTTGGGGAAAACCGAACCCCAAATCTATTCCTACGAACCCATATAGGCATCATGACTATATAAAGAGTGTGTTTATAACATGTAATGTACTAAAGACTTAGCTCGTAGTCAACCTATAGGTCATTATCTTAGGTTTTATTGCTTTAGTATGGTAGAAGCATCTAGGGATATATAAGACGTGAAGGCTACACATAAAAAATCTCATAATATTATATTAGGTGTTGGATCAAAAGTAAAACTCCTAATTTATAACTGAAGAATTTCTTTAATGATTCTCATATAGCATGTTAAGGCATGCCTTGGTTTTAGTTTAAAGAATGTTGTTACAATCCGTACTTACTTCAATGATTCATAAAGCTAAACTACAAAGGATATTGGTGTCATTGTTGGCCTCATTGTGATATGTATTATCAATAAGGTGAATACAAGAACCATTGCTTATGAGTTGAATAATAAAGCTTGTTAGAAATAAAACACAAAAGTATTTGAACATTCCAAGTGTTTATTGATTGATTAACACTCTTAAATTCAACATATATTGGCCCTTATACCTATAGGGAGATTACAACCTCCAACAATCATAATCTAATAAGGAATGTAACTAACACGTTAAATAAGAATTATAATTAACTAGTTTAAAACAAATCTTTTCGATCAAGGATTCCTATATAGACTATGATTTTATCTAACATCGCTAGTAGTTGTGATGGAAAAAAAAAAGCTTATTTTTTTTTATCTTGGTGGTAGTACTTTTCATGTGTCATTTCTCATATTTGAAAAAGGCATTTTTAGAGGTGAAAGCTACTATCAAAGATATGTTTATTGGAGGTGAAGATTTGGAAGCCGACAGGCCAAAGACAAGTTACTTTGTAAATAAACTAATTATAATGTTATATTCAAAGTATATTTTTTTATTATTTTTTTATTTTTGGAATGAAAGAGTTCATTTTCTAACCTTGAACATGATGATGAGTTTTTCTCAAGTAGAGAAGTCCAATGCGAAACATATATCGACGAGTCCAAAACAATATGGATGCATCAAATGAGCTTTCTAATGAAAAAGAGTATAATTTTTTATTCAACTATTGAATCGGGTTAACAGTTTTCCAATGCATTCTACCATTAGCTTTAGCCTCTTTAGGTTGTTTTCATGTTCAAATTCAACCCATAAAATGTTGTTTATGATTTATTTTTTTATTTCCCTAGATATTTTAGGATTTTGATTCTTAATTAAGTTTTAGAGTTTTATTTTGTTTAGGTTTCTCTATGTAAATGATGGTTTGGCTCCTATTTAAACAATTTTATGTGTTATATTTTTATAAGAGATTTTATATTATTTGGAATTGAAAATTTATATTTTTTTCCATAATAATTTAGAACTGTAATTTTTAAGACTTGAAAAATTAGAGTGTTTTTTTTTCTTAAGCTATGCACTAAGTCAAATATGGCACTACATCCTACATCTTTGGGTTTTTAACCTTTGATCCATTAAGCTTGGCTAGTCCTTTGGTACTTGCAATCATATTATTATTTTTGCCATTAACAATTTGCATCTTTCCATGTGGCTATTAGCCCCCAAATTTCCTACCTTGCATAACTTATCTCTAGATAAATCAATATTAATATTATAAAATAAATTGATTGGCATGTACAATTTACTATTTTTCTAGACACAAATTATTATTCATTGTAATAATGTAATTATCATTTTTCTCTTTCAAGAAAAAATCAATAAACTTTTTATTGAAAATAATATGATCTTTTCCATAAGGATTATTAGTTATTATAAGAATAATTAGGGATAATTCGGTCTTTTTATTTTTTAAATACACGATGTAAAGATTATATTACTCTTAAAAGCAAAACTTTTTAAAATGTTGATCGGGAACAATTCAGTATTTTTATCTTTTATATGCATAATGTAAAAACTATATTACCCCAAGAAGCAAAATTTGTTAAAAGGATGATAGGGGGGAATTTTTTTATTTTTTTTTCATTTTAAAAGCACAATGTAAAGAGTATATTAAATTTAAAAGAAAAAATTTTCAAGCTTGTATCCAAGGACTTTATTATATTTTTAAACTGCTTTTTTATTTATAAACAAGTTGACCGTGAGTGATTTGATCTTTTGATAAACATAAATATTATTCTAGAAAAAAATGGTGTGTGATACGCACGAGCCATTGAATTGGCAGCACGTGCAGCGTCATCTCGGTCCAAACACCGCCTCAGAAGGCGATGTTGGAAGCTTCTCACTTTTTTTAATTTCATTTCTCAGAATTTGATTTCAAATTATTTTTATATCAAATTTACTCTCATTATTTTTATTGCTATTTCTTTTGTTTTGAATCATTTTTTATTATATTTTTTTCAATTTCATCATTTAATATTTTGTTGATTTAGAATTTTGCTAAGTTATTTTTTACGGCTTGCCTTTTATGGGATAACGTTTCAATTGAAGTTTTCAAATATTTTGATTTTTTTTTTATTTCAAAATATTTTTATTGTGTTTTTGGATTGTTTTAATATGCTGATGTTAAAAAAAATTAAAAATAAAACAAAATATTATTTTAATAAGTTTATAAATCATTTTGATAGAAACGATTAGATCATATTGTATTTTAACCTCATTAAATCTACACTAACTCGAGTGATACAAGTATTTTTTAAGGCTTCAAGCCGCAATCTCAATTAAAAAAAAAACAAGTGTCGATATTAATTCTTGTTAATCGAGGGATTACAAAGATAATTTTTATCTGATCTCAAAAACAGAAGAAGCTTGATTTCCTTTTATTGGATCAGAACAAAAGCTTGACAAGACCATCTTAAAATGGAAAATAAAGAAAGCTGAATTACAAAGATAATTTTGATCTCTTTCGTCTCCGTTATCTTCTATTCCATATCCAAAGACCCCACTCGTTTCGAAGTAATGTATAAAACAAACAAACAAACAGGAGGTTTCCAGTCTCCCATAGAAATTAAGGGGTTTCACATGCCTCTGTTCCCTCGTACACAAGATAGAAACTTGACCAAGCTAATTGATACAACATAGTTCGAAGACAAGAATGATGAAAAATCGGATTTGGATTTGACAACGTTTTCCATGGTTCACGCTTTCCAGCACCCATTTTTCATTGACTCGTTTCAAAATTATTTTCCTGAATGTCTTTTGATTCCAAATCCATTTGGGAAAAAATTGATAGTTTCCTACCAAACAGTCACACTGTGATAGAGACAGTGGTTCCAGACAAACGACATACGTAACGTTAGCTTCTTTCTTTGCCTTCCTCTCTATAGCCGCCGGGGTCTTCACCATACCCTACTGGGGGCAATATAACGTGACCTCTTTTATCGTGATATGCATCTTATCATCTTTGTAGAAGAATCCAGGACGATTTCCTTGGGCAAACTAGGCTTCAAAAAAAGCCTACTCATTTAGGTTAGGCAACCTAAGACAGCAGGTTCCACTCCACTTGTTATAGAGACCATAGTGGAGTAAATGTCTTATTATAATCAGTATTTAAAAAGTATAATAAAATTAAACAACTTTTAACACAACGCAATAATGGCAAAGACTATCAATCATTTGAACAATGTTTCTTATGTTATTGTTGTGAATTGTGCATATCTAAGCTCTACCTCAGCGCCATCTTCATCATGTATTGAAATAAAACTGGGAACAAAACAAGATCACTGAAACTAGAGCATCTTATAGACGATATTCCGATGAAGTTTAGAATACTTCAATCCATTTGGGCTAAAATGCTATGTCCTGTAAGAGCTTCATACAGACACAGGTGTCTGTAGTTAGATATAAACTACATGCAACTGAATTGAAAACACCCCTCAAATATATGCTTTGATGCTAGGGTGTGACTAGTACCCAAACTTTCACCATGCAAAGACCTCGATCTGGCACCGCCCTAGGACATTGATCAACAGTTGCTTATATCACTACACCATCTGATATATGCGCAGCAACCTACAAAATAAGGACTGAGATCTTCCAACCAGTAAGACCGGATCATACACTAGAGGAAAGTACCACCTTAATGTTTCCTAGTAAATCATAAGATTAAGCCAGCAACATGATCCATGTACATCAAATTTGTCCCTCAGGTTCTGTAATATCAATTGGATATGCAGATGAATAGCCTATGCAGTATGCACA
>Ga0307518_10003012_pt1 | contig 12192 bp, 5 predicted proteins | sample 25_EM_MG_FD_203889 | JGI IMG/M metagenome (GOLD analysis project Ga0307518, IMG submission 203889) | Populus trichocarpa ectomycorrhiza microbial communities from riparian zone in the Pacific Northwest, United States - 25_EM | ecosystem: Host-associated > Plants > Roots > Unclassified | place... | reverse complement strand
CGTGTTATTTTTACTTATCCCCCCCCCCCCCCCCGCGCATGCCTTCTCTTTTGTACCCTGTTGTCCATGTAAGAATTAATGAATACGATCTTTTACCAGGATTAATGAATTTGACCCACCATGAAATTTTTCTTATAGATGAGCAGCTATTCCTCAATCGATGGTGTTTTATATTGCAGACCTCATTACGACCAGCTCTTCAAGGAGACTGGCAATTTTAGCAAGAAACTCCAATCCTGTGAGATCCCCCTCTTTGTTTTCCTTATGTTCAATTCTTTTACATACTTTTGGAATTGGTTTTCCATGGAGAAGGATGTAGTCCTCCCTATTTTACCTTTCCTTTGAGCGCTAACAATGTGTTTCTGCATTCTGGCTGTTAGCGGGAGAGAAGAAAAATGGCCTGGTACTAAAATTGCTTACAACTGATTCTTTTTCATTACCCTACTTTTGTTTCTGATGGAAATCTCTAGGTTGTTTGCTGAAGTTTGATGTATGTTTTCCCAATTACGCAGACAAAGGCCCCAAGCAAACTCTCTTCCATGTTCTCTGGCACCCAGGACAAATGTGCATCCTGTAAAAAAACTGTATACCCACTAGAGAAGGTTTCTTATCCAATTCCCTTTCTCTCTCTCTCACAATTCTTATTTCCCCAATTATTAACATTCATTCCTAATCCATTATATGTATATATTTGCACAAACTCAAATTGAAATGCAAAAGTCAGAATAACTCTCATTTATATCTTTGTTGTACCATAACCTGGAATCAATATAATTTCATGCACAAAGTGTTAAAGATAAATTAAACATAGTTTTATCTGAGTTTAAATTATTAAGTTAAGATAAATTTTTTTATATAATATTAGAGTCTTGTCGATCAAGTGGTTACACATTTAAATTTCAATACTCTCATTCTAATTATAAAAACTAAACATAAAATAGCATGAACGTATGCAAGTTTTAAGATTAAATAACTTTCACTTGAAAGAATATGTTAGATAGTAATATAAAATTATTCTCGACACCTCAATAATAATTTTATTGACCAATTAATAACAAGTTTGAATTTTATCATATTTATTTTATTTTATTGAGTTCAGGTAGTTTAATAGATGGAGATCGAAATAACATGATCAAGTGAGAGTAAAAAGGCTTATCGCTGTAACCAAAATATTCTTGACAGGTGACTGTGGAGGGAGAATTCTTTCACAAGTCATGCTTCAGGTGCTCTCATGGAGGTTGCTTTATCACACCATCATCCTACGCTGCTCTTGACGGTATACTATACTGCAAGGCCCACTTCTCGCAATTGTTTAAGCAGAAGGGAAGCTACAGTTATCTCACCAAAACTTCCACGATGAAGAAAAACACAGTAAATTCGCCAGAAGAAAAATCTGAAGCAGAACAAAACCATTTAACAGTACCAGAAGCTAGCTCTGACTTAGCCATTGCACATGAGAATGTGCAGAACTAGTTATCAATGCTGTATTGTTCCTTTCACATGCCTCTCAAGGGGACATTGAGGTTACAGAAGTGGTTGCTCTCCTTGTTCCTTGGAAGGCATGTGTCAATACAGAATGGGAACCTGTTAAACAAAATAAATGGTAAAAAGAAAGTCTTTTTATTAATTTTTTCTTGGCCATTCTTTCTCTAATTAGTGGTTTCAACAACAAAAAAAGGATCTCACTTGCTATCAATATAAACTTCTTCCCACATGAAGGATTTTAACCTGTTAGACGACAGTATCTACGTTGTAATTCTATAAGATGTGAATTTTACATTAATATAAAACCAAATCAGTTCATGTAGGCGTTAATTGATAATTAATCATATTCCAAACAAGCATAGTTTATGGTGGACATATAATATTATGTTGATATTAAACTATAACATCCAAACAAGCAATAAATGACAATTTTTACTTGAATAACTAGCCATTGCCTTGCTGTTGCACCGGGTGGTTTTTTTTCTTTTTTTATAGTTTAAAAAAATTATATCTTTTTATGTTTTAAAATTTGATTTATTTTAATTTGTTTCTTAATCCTTTTATAAAAATTATTTTTTTTAATTTTACCCTTCAATCAAGAATTTATTTTTAGATTTTTATGTTAACGTTGATTCTCTTTTTATTTTTTATTTTTTTTGTCCTTTTACTAAATTGATTTTTTTTTAATTCTATCCTTCGATCAAATATAAAATTTATTATGTATTTTAATTTTGATCCTTATTCTTTTAATTGTTATTTTTAATCCTTTTATATAATTGAATTTTTTTTTCTATTTTATTATTTTATTTTTGATTGATTGAGAATTGAACTCATGATTTTTCTAGATAGGGTGCTTCAAGTCTAATAAACTAGGTCACGAGTTTGAAAAGTTAATACGAATTAGTTTTTTTTAAAAAAGCTTTATAACTATCTTTTTTTTTTTTGGACTAAGGGTTTAGTGAGATATCCCGAGTTGACTCGACCCTGATTATCAGGGTTACAAGTTTGACATGCTAATTCGATTTAACCATAACTACTTTTTTTATATCTTTTATAACTCTATTTTATTTTTCTGTATCTAATGGATTGTAAATTAAAATATATTATTTATCTTTTTTTTAAAATAAAAAATTTCCTCGAGTTATTCTGATTATATTTTTTTGAAATTTAATTCATTTATTATTATTTTTTATTTAATTAAAATAAAATTAACTTATTTTAACTAGTTGAATTTACTATTCAATTCACTTTTTTTTTTGTTTTAAAATTTGCTTGCGGTATTGAACTTTATTTTTTACTTAAAAAAATATAGCAGACTCCCGGTGAATTGCTGGCAGTAAGGCTAGTGACATGCTATAATACGGCTGGGGTGACAACGTGGCATATGCTGATACGACGTAAAAGTAAAGTAGCAAAACCATAAAACGCTATCAAGACTCAAGAGAACTAGATAAAGCTCTTCCCTTCCCTTCCTTTTTTCTGCTCGAAAAGTCTCTTTATTTTTTTTCTTAAGCACAGTCACTGGGTGCAAAACATTAAACAAAGTTTAATGCCATTCACCACCATCTGATGAGATTACTCTTTCCAATCCCCCAAAAAAAATGGACTGTCTTGCTCTTGCCACCACCTCAGCCACTTCATCTTCCTTCTCTGTGAGAAAAATACTGTTTCCTTCACCATCAGTTGCAGTAAGAGCAAGAAGTAGCAGAAAAGAAATATGGTTTCCTAGGAAAAATGGGTTCTTGGTTTTGGCTGCAAAAGAAGAAGGACAACCAAAGCTGGACCAGTGGGACCAAATGGAGCTCAAGTTTGGTCATTTACTTGGTGAAGACCCCAAACTTACTCTTGCTAAGGTAATTGCTGTGTTGTTTTTTCAAGGAATGGGAAATTATGCTTATTTTAGCTAAAGTTTTCATTTGTAGTTCAATACTTAAAGTGAAAGCATGTCTATTTTTTGTAGGAACCCTTCAAAGTTCATTTTTAAAAGGGTGTTTATAAATTGATGCTTTGAATTTGATTATATTGGTGATTTTAAATTTGTGGTTTTGTTGCTTAGATAATGGCTAGAAAAGAAAACCCGGATGTTTCATATCTTGAAGTTGAGAAATCATTTTACAAGAATAAGGGTAGAGCAGTAGAAATAAAGGAGGTTCCTTTTGATGTTTCAATGAAAAAGAAACCATCCAATACAATAAAGGAGGTTCCTTTTGATGTTTCAATGAAAAAGAAACCATCCAATGTATTGGATGGTTTGAATTTAGTTCGGCCGGTTCCGAAGGAAGGATTTAAATTTCAAGAAGAGGATAAGCCAGTAGCTCCTCCCAAGATAAAGAAATCAAACCAACCTGTTGAAAAAGCAATGGATAACGCAAAGCGTAGTGTTCCAAATGTTATTTTGAGAAAGCCATCTTTGTATGTAGAGGATGATGTGGAAGATAGGCCATCTAGGAATAGGGTGAATATTTTACCAAATTTAACATTGAAAATGGGAAATGATCAAAATAAGGAGAAGTTTAGTGATATGACACTATTGAGAAAGCCACGACCAATGAGTGTTGATGAGAAGCCAGATTCTGGCAATTTGGGAACTGAAGTTAATCATGATGGTGCTGGAATGAGGGTTGAAAAAGAAGAAGGTGAGAATAGATATAGTGGTTTTACGCTGTTAAAAAAACCCAAAACTATGAAGATTGAGTTCAAAGAGTCTTCAGAAACCGGGGATGCCTCATTTGTGGAGGAGCAAGAAGTAGAAGATAACTACATATCAGGTAATAAACTATGCTGCTTTGTAACAATCCTTTCAGTCAGAATTGAATCTTTTTGGTTTCGTGTTGCTATTTTGTGGGGCTTCTTTTATTCTTTCCATTTCCTTTTTAATGCACGGCAAGATTCAAATATATAAGTGATCCTATCTGAACCCACCTTTTAGGTTCTAAGCTAAAGTGCATATCAGTGGCTTTTTTGTTGGAACTAGAATTGTAAAAATTAAGCACATATTAGTGGCTTTTTTGTTGGAGCTAGAGTTGTAAAAAATAACGCCATGCTTGATTTTTAAGGAAGGCAGCCATCGGAGAAGAGCAATATTGAGTTCACTGAAGAGGAAGCTGCCCTAAACCAACAATCTGGTAACAATTTGGTTGATTCTGCTGTCAAGATCTCTATGGAAGCTGCATTGCAAGGGAAACCAAAGAGGTCTGCAGAGTCATACATCAGATTTATATTCTTAATGTTTACCTGCCAAAGCATTTGTACGCTTATCCTAGTTTTCTTGTTAGATTTTCCTTATTTAACGTGCTGCTTTTTATAGATTAGACCAATATGTTGAAGCGACATCAGCCTCTAGAGTAGAAGATTTGAATCTTGTAAATGCTGAAAATCTTGGAAATGCTAATGAGGATGTCACTTCCATATCACCACTGGAGGTGAGATCGATATGTCTTTATCAAATCTTGTAATGCTTGTGATTGGTAACTGTTGAGTATTAATTCTGGGCAGTTTATGGACTTGTAGGATGCTGATTGGAAAAGGGCAGATGATTTGCTTAGGACAGGAGATAGAGTAGAAGTTGAGTTAATTAGCTTCAGCGTAAGAGGTTTCATTGTAAGTCCAATTTGACAAAGTAGTAAATGGGCTTTGCTTGGATTTGTTTTCTCCTCTTGTACTATGTTATTTGCAGAACAACAAGTTCTTTTCCATGCAACCTCTCTGAATTCCATGCAACTATTTGCAGGTATCTTTTGGCTCTCTGGTAGGATTTTTGCCATACCGTAACCTAGCTGCAAGGTGGAAGTTCTTAGCTTTTGAGTCATGGTTGAAACAGAAAGGCTTGGATCCATCACTCTACAAGAAAAACTTAGGAATAATTGGAAGCTACAATGTCCCAGAAAAGAACAGTTCTCTTGATTCAAGCATTGTTCCAAATATGGATAGAAAAATTGAGGTAGAAAATAAGCCGGATATGAAGTTAGAGGATCTTCTTATGCTATATGACCAAGAAAAACTGAAGTTCCTGTCTTCTTTTGTTGGTCAGGTTTGGAAATATTAACTTGGTATTTTAATCATAAACATTTCTCTTTCAAGTTTTCATGGACTTCTATTTGCAGAAAATCAAAGTGAACGTGGTTATTGCTGATAGAAAATTGAGGAAACTTGTAGTTTCTCTGAGGCCAAAAGAGAAGGAAGAGTTGGTTGAGAAAAAGAGACATCTCATGGTAAGGAGCATGTCCAGATGCACTAATTGTTGATGCTTATTGTTCACTATTTGTTTTATATGCAAGCTTTAAGTTCCTGAAAACATTTGTAACAGTTTGACAGCGAAAATTATTCTCACAATTTATGCAGTTTCATATTCAAGTTACTTCGATTTTCAGAACTGAAACTTGGATTTGCTTGTTGGGTTAATTGTGAGCTGACCCTTTTGTGGTTGAAGCAGTGTTGATAGAAAGAAAATGCACCATAACAATCAAAATGTTACATAATTGACATGAAGAAGCAAGCTTGTTGTTTGTTAGATTATCAGATGAATTTCAGGCCAAACTTTATCTCCTATACATCTGGATTTTGTGTTGTCCAAAAGCTTGTTGTTCATTAGCTTATCAAGCAAGCTTCTGGTCTTGATGTTCTCGTGCCATTTGTTTTTCCAGGCTACACTTCAAATTGGGGATGTTGTGAAATGCTGCATCAAGAAAGTAACTTATTTTGGCATTTTTGTTGAGGTAAATCAATAATTTTGCTACATTCATCAAAGTGAATTAAAGTTATGTATGCTGATAATTCTTCAAGCAAGAAATCATTGCATAGTAGGGAAATTTGAATATTTTTAGAGAAGATATGCAGAAAAAAGGGTTCAAGAGATACCATATTGACTGGTGGAGGGCTGAGTGGTTTGATTTGTGTCAATATCTTGAGAATAATTCCTTAAAATAGAGTCAAAAGTTTAGAGTTATGAGATCTTAGAATACTTGCACAAAATATTTAACCTAACTATACTCATTTAGGTTGAAGGTGTGCCTGCGTTAATTCATGCATCGGAGGTCTCATGGGATGCCACTCTGAACCCTGCATCCTGTTTTAAAGTTGGTCAGGTATGTTACCTGTTTTATGATTAAATTTTCAGACAATTAAATATCTCCATTGACTGTGTACATGTGCTGGATCCATAACGCACCATAAAAGATTGTCTATAGGCTCATCAATACGTGGATCTTCCAGAAAAATTCTGTCCTTATTCTGTGTGCTGTCTGGCATGAGTACTTTGCCTACAACCAAACCTTACTGAAAACTGGCTATGAAAAAAACTGATCAAATAATTCGCTTGTTGTAATGCTTCTTTTGCTGCCAATTCTTTCATGCCATTTCAATTTTGAAGAAAGCTATTCTTGTTGCAGATTGTGGAGGCAAAAGTTCACCAATTGGACTTTACCCTTCAACGTATTTTCTTATCATTGAAGGAGATTACAGTAAGTTATATTTAACTTGTTTATTCGATGCTGAATTTCTATCCTAGGCCAAGGCAATTCAACAATATGTCCATTGTACAATGTGTTGTTTCTCTTTCCCTTGGCAGCCTGATCCTCTGATTGAGACCCTGGAATCTGTCTTTGGTGGTCGTGCTCCCCTGGATGGGAGATTACAAGCAGCAGAAGCAGATTCTGAGGTTTTATTCTCATCCTTTGAGTAACACCTTTAGTCATCAACTCCTCTTGTCACTTTGACTTGCCAAATAAAAGGCTTTCTACTTTTTATTTATTTTTAATTAAGAAAAGACTGCAGTTCAATGTGATTATACAAAGACAATATGTGGATAGAGTAAGAGTTGCTGAACAAGAATATCTGCATCATTATGATTTTTGAATAAAAAAGAACAAGGAAATAAGGCCCGGACTAACCAAACTTGCTTCATAATATTCAAGCAAGATTCTCCAAATAAACTTATTCATGAAAAAAATTGATGATTGTGCTGATTCCAATATGACAAATTGATTCTGGTGATGTCTAATATTATCTGTTAAATAATATTTTCAGTAAAATCCCCAAATTGTGAAAAGTAGGCTTTGAAGGTGGACGAAAGAAATAGGAGTGAAATTTATGGGATTTAATGATTGAAAGGTTTTAAGATCAGTTACAGGGGTTTTCGTAATGATTCATATGTTGACAGCCATGTCAGGCTGGCGATGGAAACACTAGCATTGTTATGTTTTCTCCATTTCATTACATGACGTTTATTTTTTGCTTCAAAGTTTGATTTGACAATTGTAATCGCACAATTACAATGCAATTCTGCTGCAGTTTAGGAAGATTGAGCAAGTTTGCCTTCCATTTCTCAGTTACTTACGGGGTACTTCCTATGATGCATGTATTTATGGAAGCAAGTATCAATAGTTAGTTGAATGATGCTCTATGTATTCCCTGCACCTCGTACATTGTGTTGCAGTAGCTATTCTTGAATTTTCTGACTTGGAATTCTGCAGTGGGCTGATGTTGAAACACTTGTCAAAGAGTTGCAACAAATTGAAGGGATCCAGTCTGTATCTAGAGGCCGCTTCTTTTTGAGTCCAGGTTTAGCTCCCGCATTTCAGGTACAAGGACTTATTAACTAGATATTGCACCAGAAGTTACAAATTAAAGGTGCAACTCACCCCTATAATCATGGTCATGATTTTGCAGGGTGTTAATAGCTGTAGCCAATGTACCATTTGTTAGTGTAGCCTTTGTTTCTTAACTCTGAAAGAAAGCACTGGTTTCTCACCTTCTGTATATTATTTATCCTCGACTCGAATCATGCTAGCTAATCCGATTCTCATCTATCTTCTGCTTCAGGTTTATATGGCGTCCATGTTTGAGAATCAATACAAATTGCTTGCTCGATCTGGAAACAAAGTACAAGAGGTAAAATTTTTGGAGTTTGCAGGTGTTTGTGTTATTGGATTCCTGATGGTCCCATTGATCTTCTTGATCAAGAGATTCACTTTTTGCAAATTGAAAAATGCATCCGTATGAAAGTTTCTTGCATGCATAAATAGTTGAAAGTTTGATCCTATTCTCGTATTAAAAGTATATTACCTTGAAGATTCTGCACTTCTTAAATCAGCATGTTTGAGCCCTGAACTTTTGCCTCGTACAAATAGCTTCATGAACTTGCTGAAGGTATTACAAGACTTCCTTCCTGACACTGCTTATAGTACCCTTACCCTCTTTCAAGTGAAAACAGGTCAAATGCATGAAAATATAAGCCACCCGAACAATCAATTTCAGTTGTTTTCATTTGAAGAGTTTGTTATCCGAGTTCGCCATCTTTACACTTCATAAAGTAATAACTTGAAATTGGCCATAAAGCAGTATAGCTTGAGAACAGGTATTCTGAATTCTTTCCAATAATAAAAATTGCAATCTCTTCAAGAAATTAAAAGAACAAAAAGATGAAATATGCTGGCTGAACAAGGTGAAAGTTAACGACTATGTTGTGACTGTATGAAGGGAAACTGATACTTGATAAGAAACAAACAGTCACGATCTTTCTTTTTAAACACCTTAAACAATTTTATTTATTTTTTGTGTGATTAAACCTCTATTTTGTATCAGGTGATAGTTCAGGCATCATTGAGCAAAGAAGAAATGAAATCTACGATTTTGTCTTGCACTAACAGAGTGGAATAGTTTTGTGCTGAACTGTAAATTCCTCTGACCTCCTACCCAGTCTACAAGTTGCCATATTTCAGACTGCGACGCTGGACTTTGCCACCATTAGCAAAAAAAAGAAAAAAAAGGGGTTCTGTTCAACATATTTTTATTCTTTACTACTTATTTTCTGTTTCTTCTTTGTGTGGATTTGGTTGGGCGAAGATTTTGCGGTATTACACAATCTCTGTTTTGCTGTGACAGGTTGTATTAGCGTAACTGTTGTACAAAGATATTCAATTATGGTATTTTATTAATTTTTATAGAAAAGATTTAGAAGCTGGCTCCGTTATCGCTTGTATAAAACACACTAGCTAGAGAGGACAGTTCAAATCACCATTGCTCTCACGTTTTACCTGATCCTCACAACTGGCATAGCTGCCATGCCTTCACTACATTAGCTCTCGTCTGTGCTGTGCCAGTCCCCACTGTCATGATCTGACAAATTAAACCCAAGATTTATTTCCCCTTTTCTGAACCGTTAGAAATAACCCTTGGAGTGACAAATATTTTCTTTTATATGAATGAAGGTATCGTGCATAACAAATTAACTGAGCAGCTTGTCTCAATCTTGCAACATCAAATCTGAAAAAGCAACCTATCTGGGATCATCCTCCTCCAGACCCCGTACCCTAGATGCAGGCTGCACTGCTGCTGCTGGGGATTATGCAGGTTATGTTAACATTGCAATACAGGGGGATCCATTTAACGTTATCCATTTGTTAGAAAAATAAGATTCCTTTGGTTAGCCTTGGTGGATACTTGATTTTTAGGTTGAAGCTCAAGATCCTTGAATTAACTACTTGCCGGCTCATCTCCCCTGGTCTGACTTGTTGAAATGGCCAGATCTTGATGCAGCTGCTAACACGGGCAAAACCTAAGTAAGGTTGTCAAAATCCGTAAGCAGTATCATGTAGATAAGATAATTCAATAGAAAGAGAAACATAAAAAAAACAAAGTTTAATTTTAAAAAGAATTGAATTTTGAACGAAAAAAAAAAGATAAAAAAAAAAAAGCAATTTCTAAAAAACCCGGGTCACCCGAATAAACCCCACTTAGACCATGAGATAGGGATAGCCTGATTGAAAAGAAAACTGAAGAACTTAACGAAGTTTATTTTTTAAAATGAACAACTTCGAAGTATATAATTGGAAAAAAAAAAATGACGTCAACCCGTGTTAACTTTTCAAACGAATGACCTCAGGTGGTGACTAAACTGGAAGCACTGTATCTGAAAAGCAACTATTTAAAAACTTGGTTCAGTCCGATAGGTGACCCATGTTCCAAGTGACCCTTGATTTAGACTGGCCTGAGTTTCAAAAGAAATTGGTCAAAAATCTGGATTGGCTAATGTTTTGGTTAACCAAAGAAAAATTCAGTCAAAACAAGGTCAAAACCCATTCAGTATTTTCCTTTTAAAAAAAAGGGTATCATTTTGACTTCTTTATAAAACAAAAGGATCTGATTGACTTGGATTAACTTAAGTCAACCCACTCAATTTGTGACCCGATAATTATTTCGGATTAACTCTTGGGAAAGGCCTAGAAAGAATAGGAAAAACTAAGGAGATCAAATCCCAATAAATAAAATATCGAATGATGAAATAAATAAAATTGAAGGATAAAAAAATAGCAATTAAGAAAATAGGAACCTCATTTGAAAAAAAAAATTGAGGATAAACTAAAATTTGGAATTAAAGGGCAAAATTGAAAAAAAATCAAATTAATAAATGAATCAAAAATAAAAAATAAAAATAAAGAGAATTAGGACCAAATTTTTTAAAAATAAAAAAATCAAGATTATGGATCTAAGGATGAAATTGAAAATAAATTAAAAATCGATTAGATGCTAAAAATCAAAATTAAAAATCAAAACATTGAGGATCAAACGTTAAATATATAAAAAAATATTGAACTGAATGACAAAATCGAAAAGAAAAATCAAATTTAGAAAAGAATAATAAAAAAAACAAAGAGAACCAATTTTCAACGAACTCAATGATGATGAATGAAAATTTTAAAAATAATTAAAGCTAACCCGGTCCAACCTTTAGAATTTATAACACAAATCATGAGGCTAGATCATAACGTAAAAGGCAAATCTAAAAAAATAATGATGTAAAATTCTTAACCAACTAAAATAATCAGGGATAAACTTGAAAAAACAAATAAAAAAATTTTTGAATTAAAAAATGTAGATTTGAAAAGAAAAGGAACCAAATTTGAGACAACAAGAAAATAAAACCAAATTATAAGATATGAAATTAAAAAACAATTTCAATTAAGAAAATAATAAGAACAACTAAAAATAACAATCAAAAGAATAAATACTATATTTTATATAAAAATAAAATGTCAAGAGATGAAATCTAGAGATAAATTAATTCAATAAAGTATTCAAGACAAAAAACATCACAATTAAAAAAAATAAGGACCAAATCTACTATAAAAACAAAGTATAAAAGGATGAAATTGAAAAAAAAATTAATGTAATAAATGATCCAAAACCAAATACATTGCAATTAAAAAAATGAAGATCAAACTTGATTTAAAAATAAAATATCAAGGAATGAAATTGAAAAAATAAATTAACTCAATAAATGATTCAAGACCATATACAATGTAGTCAAAAGAACAAGGACTTAATTTAACTCAACAAATAAATAGCTAAACTTTTTTTTTTTTGCAATGACCAGCATAATTTTCTACGAGGAAAGAGAGAAAAGAAAAATGAAAGATAAAATTTCTTATTAAAGCTTCTTCATGTGCCGTCGGAGAACACCCACTTTATTACTATGATGGGGTGGTGAGCTGCATTGAAAGTCACCTCAAAAATGGTATTCAATGGTACGCGGAATTTTATTATATATATACACCAAATCACTCTTAGCCCCATATGAAAATTAAAAAAAAAAAAAAATTACATAGCAAAAAAACCTAAAATGATCTTGACCCTAATTTTTAAATAAATGTAATAATATGTTCTACAAAGAGCTCAATATTAAGAGTGGTTTAAAAAATAAATATTTTT
>Ga0307518_10003011_pt1 | contig 12200 bp, 17 predicted proteins | sample 25_EM_MG_FD_203889 | JGI IMG/M metagenome (GOLD analysis project Ga0307518, IMG submission 203889) | Populus trichocarpa ectomycorrhiza microbial communities from riparian zone in the Pacific Northwest, United States - 25_EM | ecosystem: Host-associated > Plants > Roots > Unclassified | place... | reverse complement strand
GCTTGTCAACAAGCTGAGAGATAAGCGGTAGCGGATAGTTATTCTTAATTGTCCAGTCGTTTACATAGCGGTAATCCTGTACCATGCGCTTCTTGCCATCCTTCTTGGGAATAAAGAAGACCGGTGATGTCTGTTGACTAATAGAAGGCCGAATATATCCTTTTGCAAGTTGATCATCTAGGAAGGATTCGACTTCTTTTTGCTCATCAACAGAGAGCGGGATAAGTCTTCCCTTCTTGGGTGGGAAGTCTTCTTTCAGATCAATTCCATGATCCCAAGGTTTCCTAAGCGGCATGCGCTCTGACGACTTTTTACTAAACACATCTAAGAATTCCCAGTATTCTTTAGGTACTTGCTTCTGGGCTTCCTCTAGGGTCGACTCATCGATAGTGACCTTCGATTCATGTGCCTTCAAAGCTTGAACCCAAGTTTCCTGAGATTCGTTCTCTCATAATAACTTAGCAAAGCGTGTCTCTAAGAGTGACTTGCACTCTGGAGGACACCAAGTTAAATTAACTTTGCCAGAAACCCAATCTATATCGGGATTGTGCTTTCTAAGCCAGGTGTGGCCGAGGATGAGGGGAACCTTTCCAAGGCAGGTGACTGCACACCAAAGCTTTTCAGCATGCTTCCCAATACCAACAGTAAGCAATACATAATGCGTGATATCACCCTCCTGATTCCTGGTGCCATCTACGTTAAGCACTGGAACAGGTTTTACCAGCTTAGATAATTGCAAACGTCGATCAAGAGCCCAGCTCTTGTCAACAAAGCAGCCAGTAGCGCCACTGTCTAGCAGAGCATCTACTTCAATAGTATTAAGGGGCCCGTGGATGCGGACCGGTATCGTCACTTCACGTTCCATTGTGAAGGACCTTTGTAAGTCCATGGGAACTTCTGAGTTGCCGGCAGGACTTTCTGGTTTCTCAGATGCCAAAGAAGGAGAAAGATTGTTTTTATTCAAACGGGAATTAAGCACGCTCGATTTTACATCCGGCGCCGAGCCCTTTGCAGGGACTCCCTTAGATGGTATAGAACCATCCGAGTCACAGTCCATAGTATCAACAGTCAAAACAGAGTAGCGAGAAGGAGAAACAGAAACAGGAGAAACTACAGAAGACACTTTTTTGTAGGTTTTCATAACTTTACTTCGTAACAAAGCAATGCGGTATTTAAATATTTCCTGTACAACAGGAGTAGTAGCGTGAGATAGTCTATAGTCCAGAATACATACAGCTGTGTCCAAAGAAGATTCAAGAGCAAGGGTGCCCGACACGTCCTCACTGTCTAATCTTTTAAATCTCTGAAGAATGCCTGCATTTCTGCAAAAGACATCCCTCGCACTGCGTTTAACCGGTCATCCTCCGGTTGGGCCTGTGCTGCCCGTGCTTGGGGTTGCCCACGACGAGGGCGGCGCGGCTTTGTGCACTCTCGTGCGATGTGGCCAAAGAGTTGGCAATTGTAGCATTGGGGCCCCTTACCCCTTTGCTGAGACGATGCGTCTGCAGCTCCTATATCCATAGGGGTGCCACTGGCCAATGCTGAAGACAACGAATAACTTTGGCCCTGGTAATACCGGGCCGGTGACTGTGACTGCATATTAATTAAAAAGAGCTCCTGTGCTCTTCCCATTTCCTTGGCCAAGGCGGTCAAGGCGACATACGTGTCGCATTGCATGTTCTGAATATAAATTTGCTCCAAAAGTTTCCTCTGGAGCGCTCTCTCAAGCAGGTCCCTTGCATAGTCATCTACGCACCGACTCTGTATCTTAAGCGCTTCGAACTGCACTAAGAATTCGTCAATGCGCTGATGAGGACCCTGACAAAGACGTAACAACTGGGCTCTTGCCCATTCCTGGTTGTTTCCTGGAAGGAAGAACCCCTCTATTTCGGCCTCGAGGGCCTGTCTGGTGGGCCACGCTGGCGGCGGGGGTGGCGCTCCTGGGGCAAGGGGCGGTGCGGCGACAAGGGCGGCGTGGGCCGCCATACACTGATCAAGGCGGACCTGAGCCCACCGACCAGCTTTCAGACCCATGAGCCAAGAGTAGACGGTGGCTGCCACCATTGCATCGTTGGCTCCGTCCATTGTGATGTCAATCCACACCTTGAGTTTGCTCCACCACTTGTGGAACTTGGCGGGAGAACCATCGAAAGAGCTGGGATCTGCAACCACCTTCTTGCGTGCCGGCGGTGCCGGCTGAGGCTGTGCAGCTGCAAGGGCTGCGATATGATTCTGGAGGTCGATCTGCCCCTGGATGAGCTGACCGAGGAGAGCGTTGAGGTCAGCCATTCTTCTGACTCAGTAGGGGTGGAGACAGGAATAGGGGGTAGGTCTTTGTTTAACCGGTCGGAGACGAGAGGACCGGAAGGTGCGGCGGCGTGCGAGAGGGAGGTCTGGCAGGGGCGGAACAGGAAGGGAACGGTGGAGGCCGAGGAGGACTTGGATTTCGAAGTCGCTGGTAAGGCGACTGTAGGCGGCAACAGCAGCGACAAACTGATTTTCTTCTTCGAGGGCAGTTTCTCTAGCGACCGCTTCTTTGCTGGAGACAGGGCGGGGACCGTAAATGATCGCCAAGCGCTCCTGTTGTGCTTCGACGAGGTGATGGGGAAACTGGTAAGGTATGTTGGTAACGTAAGGGGTGACGTAGAGGTAAGACTATACGGGACTAGATCCCCACAGATGTTCCGCTAAACTAAGCATAAGACTCTGTTCGCCTGTCGCTCTCGCCGGGTCAGGGCAGTGGCACAGCTATGCAGAGAACAAACGGCTAGTGGCTGCAGATCACAGGTCTACCTCTGCACGGATGCAGGAAGTACTTGAGTAACTATGTCTCAATCGCCTTGAGGCTGCGAACCTCTCTTGAACAGGCGCCGACCTTCAGACACCAGGCACGACCCTGGGCTGGTGTACAGTACGTAAAGGACGTGGTGCTAAAAACTCCCAATGCTGAAGCACTATGGGAACGGCACTAAAAGGCTGGCCGTGTACGAAACGCAAGGTATGAAGAAGAAGCTCCTTAACCCTGGAGTCCGGGTATAGTTTCCTTATAAGGCTAGGAGAGCGCGTAGTAGAGCGAAGTAGAGTTTTAGATTCAAGCTCAGGTGAGACGACCCTAGGCGAAGACACCAAGGACCCTACTACACACTGGGACTCTGAGAAGATAGGACGCGAGGACTAGGGCAATAACCCAAGATGAGCTTGAATGGAGAGCCTCTGGGTGCTGGATTGCACTGTATATATACTACTCTACATGAGGGCTACGCAAGGCTATCCACGAGGCTACGTACTGTGCAATGCTATGTTAATGATGTCAGAGCGGAGCTAAAGCTATGCGGAGTGACATCAAGGGAGGCAGCGTGTACAGCACGAGGTACGGGTCTAGACTAAGGTAGATAAGATACGGCTGTACACTACGATAAGATAAGATGCTATCTAATCACAGATTAGATAAGATAAAAAGTTGGACCGTTACATGTGCTTGGAGCGAGGCTCCATTACAGGGTTGGATGCCATGAATATAGACCCCTGATTATCACTGCAAATCGGGATAGCTTTCAGCTTATAGCCGAGCTCACCAAGCAAACTTTGAATCCAGGTAACTTGGCGAGCGCAATTGCTCAAAGCCATGTATTCAGCCTCTGTGGACGAGTATGCGATAGTCTTCTGTGCATGAGAAGTCCAACTAATCAAGCCATCTGCAAGCTTCAGGTAGAAACCTGTCTGTGAGAGGTGAGAGGTAGGGTCTGATCCCCAATCTGAGTCCGTGCATGCAATCAGTCCAGCACCAGATCCACCGTTGTATACTAGGGAGTATGTAGACGTCCCAATTAAGTAGCCACAGATATAAAGCGCTTTATTCAGGTGGTCCTGAGATGGGTTCGCAGCATGGCGCAAGAGATGGGTGACTGCAAAGGCAATGTCGGGCCTCGTGCCTAACATAAGGTACAGAAGGGACCCTATAACCATCTGGAAACAGGAGCGGAGATCCGCATCAACAGGCTCTGTATTTTTGGCGGCATAGTAGCCAGCCAGCAGTGGGGTGCTTGTGGACTTTGCATTGAGCATGCCGCAGTATTCAATGACCTTTTGAAGGTATGTGCATTGATCCAGGTGGATAGCGCAACCTTTGTGAGTGATTTGCATTTGGAGGAACTCATTAGGTTCTCCAAGGTCTCTGCACTCCCATTTGTGCATGAATTGCATTTTGATGGCATCAACAACAGCCTTGTTAGGGCTGCAGAATAGCGTGTTGTCAATGTATATGATACTGATGACAATGTTGATGCCTTTCTTCTTATAGAAGAAGATGCCTGCTTCAGACTTAAGGCACTCAAACCCGAGCTCTTTCAGAGACTCATCGAGTGTGCGCCACCAAGCTAGGCCAGCCTGTTTAAGGCCATAGAGGGCACGCCAAAGGCGGAGCACTTTGCGCTCTTGCCCGGGAACAGCAAACCCTTTGGGTTGTTCCATGTAGATCTCTTCGTTGAGCTTGCCATACAAGTAGGCGCTCTGAACATCGAGTCCAGTAATGTACCAATTCTCAAGTGTGGCAAGTGCAAGCATGAGGCACACTGTTTCAAAACACACAACTGGTGAGAAGACCTGGTTGAAATCTAATCCCTCAACCTGGGAGAAGCCTTTCGCTACTAAGCGGGCTTTCTTACGGTCATCCAACTTCATGTTGAAGACCCATTGATTCTTTATGACCTTCCAGTCTCAGGGACGGTCAACTAGCTCAAAGACTTTGTGCTTTTGCAGCACGTTGAGCTCTTCTTGGCAAGCAAGTCACCAGAGTTTCTGCTGGGGTAAGCAAGCAATGTCCTTGTAGGACCAGTTGCAGACACTCTCATACTGAGGCTTGCGGGTTGTGAGGGCTATCATCAGGAATCAGACTAGGTTTGCTCCCCCTTCCTTGCACATCATTTGCACATCTTCCTCACTGGGTGTTGGAGAGGTGTCAGGGAAACCACCAGGGATATGGTCTGGTGTGTCTGGTTGTGGGGGCCTAGGGGCCTCACCCACTGTTTCTCGCCATTGCGAGGCACTTTCAATATCCCGGAGTTGCTCAATGGGGTGTCGCCGCTCACCATACACATTACTGGGGCGCAATGGCACTTTATGTTCACGTTGGGGGTGGGCAGGTATATTAACTGCAGGAGGGCGTGGTGCATTCTGGCAGTGTTCAGCTCAGCCAGGGCGCTGTGGTGCTGGAGGTGGTGGATCTCTTGCCAGTGAAGGCATTCTTGGTGCTGGTGGAGGCACTGGAGATGGTGTATGGGGAGGATTTGGTTGAATAGGCTCTTCCTCAGGAGCCTCAGGTTCCTTGCACTTTGGATTGTCATCCTGTGCTTGGGGATGTGTGTAGCCATGGTCATGTTCCACATCATCATCACTGTCAATATCATCAGGGGGATTCCCTGATCAATCAGTGGTAGGTTTTGGATTTGCCCTTCCAAAAGGGTTCTCAAGAGGTTCACGCCTGTTTTTGGGGCAGCAAGGGAAATGATGCTCATCAAAGACAGCATGGGCAGCGGTAAACACTGCATTGGTGGAGCGCATAAACAAGAAATTGTGCTCATTGCCAGGGGCAACACCAATGTAAGTCATTAGCTCTGACTTGGGAGCCATCTTATTTGCTCAAGCCATGGCTGGGAGGTAGACAAAGGCTCCACAGCCAAATACACGAAGGTGGTCGATGTTAGGCATCTCCCCCTTTAGCATTTCGTGGGGGGTGTGCCATCGCAGGCGAGCTACCGGAGTATGGTTATAGATGTGGGTTGTGTGAGCGAACGCAAATTCCCACCAGGAGTCAGGAATGCAGGCTTGATGCCACATAGACTCAGCTTTATCCATGAGAGTGCACCCTAAACGCTCGGCACGGCCATTCTGCATGGGAGTTCTAGGAGCACTTTGGTAAATTTTTATTCCTTTCTCAAGGAGTGCTCGATCAAAGAGATTGGATTTATATTCTCTGCCAGCATTGGACATCCAGCCAATGATGTGCGCATTATGTTGGACGCGCACCATTTCAAGGAAGTCTTTGGCAGCTGTAATCACTGCAGCTTTGGAGCGAAGAGGCATAGTCCAGGCGTGAGAGGTGAAGTCGTCGTAGAAGGTAATAACATATTTAAACTTCTGGTACGATGTAACCGGGAAGGATTTCAGATCAGAGTGCACCAGCTCAAAGGGCTTGGAAGCACATCTTTCATTTTCTGGGAAAGCTCGATTGGGCATCTTGCCAAGAGCACATCCAGGGCAAACACAGTCCTCAGTAGGAAAGTGAATCTCCGGGAAGCACTGTGTATGCTTTTGCGCGCATCAGAGGACTTCCTTTGAGGGGTGCCCAAATCTCCAGTGCATAATGTTGTAATTGACTTTGCTCATGGAGGCAATATAGTTAGATCTAATCCCAAAGATAACATTGTGGTTGTCCTCTGGGTCTGGCCCAAACCATAGGCGTTCAGCTTTGTGAGTGAGGCTAATGCCTCTCTTATCGCCAGTGACTCTATGTTGTGCTGGAGCATTTCACCCATAGAAATAAGGTGTGCAGTAGTGCCTGGCATATGGAGCACTTGGGTGAGTGTAATAACTTTCTCATCCCCAGAGTTGTGGTCTAGGCACTGGAGTAAAACTGTGCCAATGACAGCAATCGTGCTATACCATTTGCCATTTTGGCGTAGTGCGCTCACTTTAGCACATTGTAGGAGGCGAAATCGCCTATGTCACCAGTAAAATGGCAGGATGCGCCTGAGTCTAGTAGCCAGAAAGCACCAGATAGTTCACTATCGTCAACCATTTTTCCCTTACAGCCAGCACAGCGTGCATTATTTGAACATGAACAAATATATGCATTACTTGAGACTCAACATGACAAATTATAGTGACTACTCGCTATATACAGTGCAGGCATATAGAGCACATGTAAAGGGAGCATGTCAGTGTCAGTCAGCATGCGTGCAGAAGGTACTTGCCTGAAGAGGCTGGCCTCTGCATCCATTGCCATTGACATCGTGTTGTAGCAGTCAAGGACCATCACGTTGATCTCATCAAACTCGTCATCAGTGAACGGTTTGTGAGTGATAGGTTCATCATCCCCAAGGGAGATGGCATCCTCCTTGTACATCATGATGCACTCCTCAAGAGAAGGGCGCTTCAGCGAGGAGGGACCCGCCTCAGGCTGGTCCAGGTTCGCACTAGTTGTCGACATGATATGGTCAAGGGTGCAGATGGTTTGGCAGGAGGGCTCCACCCCCAAGTGGTGTGCCAGATTGAAGGCCTTGATGGTATTATCAAATGTGGGGGGTCGTAGTGGGCAGCACCAGGAGTGTGGGCCAGGGTGCGAGGGTCGATGGTGGGCTCAGGTCCATCATAGTGGACATAGGTAGCAAAGGCAGCTTGCTGAGCATTCTTGTGGTGAGTGCAAGCTCTTGCCACCATGACAAGTGTGGCTTCCCTGTCCTTGGGCAGGAGCGTTTCTGCTTGCACTGCCGTTGGACCCACCTTGCTGCTGCTGCTGCTGGGCAAACTTGGGGTCAGCCAGCTTGCACTTCACATGCTAAGCTTGTTGGCCTGTGGGCCCTTACCACTGCTGCAAGTAGCGCCTTTCTGCTCAAAAGAGAGAGTGGTGGCCTTCATGATACCTTCTGGTTTGAGGTTCTTGATTTCATCTGGCAACATTTGGCTGAGAATTTGAGCTACAACCTCCATAGTAGGAGGGAGCTTGCAAAGAATGATCATCATCTGCACAGGGGCAGGAAAATCGAAGCCAGTGTCTTTGAGATATGTGAAGTGGCTCAGCATCTTGGTAATCGCCAGAGTGGGATGGGAGCCAGCGGGAATGGTAGTCAAAAGGAGCTTGCTCAGCTCAGCATAGGTGGAACCGATACTGGGGGCGCTGAAACTCTTCTTGAGGTAGTCCCAAACCTCCTTAATGGTAGTAAGGTTGGCAATGGCAACCTAGATGGAGGGAGCGAGGCACAAGGTAATATTACCAAGTGTTCTCTTGGTGTTGTTGTCCCAGTTGTTTTGGTCATCATGACCGTCAGCAGGTTGGGTAGTCAAGTAGACAAACCACTGGCCCTGTGCCCGAAGGTAGGCCTGCATAGAGGTGTGCCACTGCTGCCAGTTGGAGCCAGTGAACACAGGGACCATCTTGTCAAGAGTGCTGGACATGGTGAATTCTGTTGGGTCAACGGAGTCAGCAAGTGAATGCGACAATGGACAGACAAGAAAAGAAGAAACACCTGAGTGCTAGTGAAAGCACTTCTGTCAACAGCTAACTCATGACTAGGGTCAGCCAGCACAAGTCATCGATGAACTTCGCTTGTGCAGGTGCTCAACTAAGGAGCTCACTGACTGGCACAAATCATCAACAAACTTCGCCTTGTGGCTGTGCAGGGGCTCAACTAGGAGCTCACTGCCTCCACAGCGTCAAGCTAGTTAAAGCAACACTCAGGGAGCTGGAGCACTGTCTGGTGCATTGCTGCACACAGTGCGCTCACAGGGCTCATAACCTGTTGAAGCAATACCTATGTACATAGAGGAACTGCTACTCCTGCTCACCTTGTGTGGAGGGTACAAGCTGAGATGATCATGGTAGCTGGTCAAGAGCTGCTATATTATAGAAGCAATGAACACTGTTTATATACAACAAATAGTGTGATGTGTGACTGTGACATGTGATGTGTGACATGTAACATCTACTCTAAAGAGGACTATTACTAAGTCTACACTAAAATTGGTTGCAGTCTTGTGCGCACTTCGTCAATGGTTTACGCCAGGTGCACATGCAACTTCAACAATGGGGGTGACATCACCAGTAGCGGGGAACTGCACTGATAAGTCGATAGCTTCTGTGATTACAAAGTTTGAAGAGCCATCAAACAGCCAGAGAACTATTGGGGCTACGGAGTAAGTTGTAAACTTGTTTCTGTGCATGAATTTTATGTCTACAAAACAATGGGTGGACCCGGAGTCCACAAGCACACGAATTTTAGGTAAGTCCAAAGATAAGAGGGAAATATGGGGCATAAGAGAATTAGGGTCTAAAAGAGCAGATGCGTTGAGGCGAGCCTCCTTGGGTGCACTTCCGGAGTCAATGCAGCTCGCCAGTTGTGCGGAGGGCCAGGAGCTGCTTACTCTTTTTTTGACTCGGAGTTGGCACCCGAGTTTGAGTCCATTTTACAGGACTTGGTAGCGTCAGTGGCTGCAGCACAAGCCTTGGCCTTTTTGGTCTTCTTGGGACAGTTGTCCACAAAGTGACCAGGACCCCTGCAGAACATGCAGAGGTTATTGTCTAGTCGCCATTTTCGCTCATCAGTGGTGAGCTTCCCATCCTTACCAAGTTTGTTGGTGAGGTCTGGTCTGGGAGTACCGGAAGAGGATGGGTTGCTGGTGGTTTTGGACAAGCCAGTGGGGGTGGAGCTAGAGGTGTTGCCGGCTTTGGATTTCTCCTTGCTGGGCTTGGATGAGTTGCCTCTGGAGTCGGAGGACTTAGCTGGGGACAGGGTGGATTGACTCTTTGTGGTACAAGAAACCTCGTCTTTGCGCTCCCAGTAATGCACATCGATCTCCTGGCATAGTGCCTGGAGTCCATGGAGAGTCAGGGGCTTACCGACTCGAGCAATCTCATCTTTGAGACAATCTGGAAGACCAGAGTAGAACAGGCGGTGTAGTGCACCACCTCTGTAATCCTGGACCTGGGAGGCAAGGCGGTTGAAGTCCATGATATAAGATAGGGCTCATGCAAACCCGACCAACGTCACGTGGTCAGAGGGTGACAAATGTGACAAATCCGATGTAAATCGAAAATCAATGGTGTAATGATTCTAATAAAAAATCTACGACCTAGAGTAATTGAAATACAGTGTTTATGTGATTCTCTAGGTTACAGAATTTTTGATTCTATGATGCTGAGGCATATTTTGAAAAAATGAGGTTGTCAGCACAAAGTTGAGTGAATAAAATAAAATAATTTACCTCCGGCACGTGGTTCTTCTCCAAATCTCCTTGTGGTCGTGAAAGCAGATGGGCCGACGCTGGCGTTACACCGAAATCAAGCTTGAAAACCTAGGAGCATATTCATGGAAGAGGGCCTGGGTTCAGTCCATCAGTGGTTATGACAAAAATGTGAGTTTGTGACTCACAGTGTGGTTCCAACTTGACCTTGTGTTAATTAAAATGCCTCAACAGATTTTCTAATCGATCATCACATTTTATTGATGCTTATCACAAAGGGTTGAATGGCAAGCAAGCTGTGTGGGCAAATAGAAGGTATCGAGGTCACCATGTCCTGCCAGAGGGAATCTTGAAGGAGCTTGATGAAGCCCACATTATCTGAGGCATTCCATACCATAATATTGGCCAACTACTAATAGAATTGTAGCATATCATAGTATACAGTGCTAATTGTTTTCGTTGCGACCACTTATCCTGGCTGATGCTAAACCCGTGTCACAGTCTGTCACATCACATGACGTTGGTCGGGTTTGCATGAGCCCTATCTTACCATGTAACACAGTGTGTGTCCTTCATCTGGAGGTGTTTGAGCTGGTGCTTGGCATTGGCAATGGGGTTGTGAAGTCCAAATGTACTTTGTAGCCCGGCAACAAAGTTATCCCAGCTGTCCATCCAGCGCAGACGGTCAGCTGGATCGCTGGAGTTCAGGAGGTCTGGTTCAAACCACTCCAACGTCATACCTTTGAGATAGGACTGGGAAAACGTTACCTTAGCCCTATCTAGGCAGAACACTTTGGCAGAGTCCTGGAAGCAGAGCTCACATTGGACCAAGAAGGTCCTGAGCTTTTTGGGGTCTGTGCCATTGAAGGTGTCTGGTTCACAGACTTTGTCACAGGAGGAGAAGGACTCATTGGTCCAGTGGGAAGAGCGGGAGAGGTGGTTAACAGCAATGGCTAGATTGTGGAAAACAGCTAAATCAGGGTCTAGCTCTTCCAGGGCATTGACAAATTCATCATCGTCGTTGTCATTATCACCATCTCTGGGGTCATCCAGATCATCTCTGGGTCCGTCCTTGGGGCCAAACCATTGGTGACGGGCAGGTTCGTGATGATCCGGAGTGGGGTCATGACGGTATGGAAATCGATCACCAGAAACAGATTCATGGTGACCGAAGTTTGCAGAACCACGAAGGCTCTGGGATGCAGCATCTCGACATGGAGTCAAAGGCACTGCTGGGTTGTGAGCTGTAAAGCTCTGGAATTGGCTTACCGAAGCCGGAGGTTGCCTGCGGTTAGACAGGGCTTGTTGGGCAGCAGAGAGGTGGAGGTCGTCTACTGCACCTGCTTCCTCAGCAAGTGCTGCAGCAGTATGAGCACAAGAGCACATGGTCATAGTCATAAGGGAATTGAACAGGGTATGCGTACGAGGTTTTGAGACAGTGAACCCACACAAGTGTGAGTCTGAAATACTGTCAAGTCTGGGTCTACTCCAGTAGGGGGTCTGGTCAAGTCCGGATGAAAACGGACGAGAGCAGAGGTCAGAGGTTTGGGCAGAGGATAGCCCAGGCTGGAGTTGCAACCAATTGGATTCAATGACAAGGACAACGAGCATTGATCCCTTGCATAGATTCCAGTCAGGTGGGGACAGAGACAGAGACAGACAAGGGGACAGGAGTAGTGACTTAGATGATTTCAGACTGAGGTATACAGGACGGAGTACAGGGTACTTATACTATGGAGAACTAGGGTTGAGTATTTACTGTGACAAGTAAACATCCTAAAGGGTGGACAAGGAACAACCGGAGTTGGGACTAGGTCAGGTCTGATGAAAATAAGTAAGGTCCAGAGAAAATGCTACAAGGTAGAAGATATAAATGGGGCCAGAGAACTCACGGTACAACAGGGTAGGCGGAGAAGTGTGGTAATGACTGGATTGAGACTAATGCAAAGGGTCGCACTTAGCAGAAGGGTATGTGCGCATCTGGGACTGGAGTGATGTGTAGAGGTCCGGAGTTGAGCTGTAGTGCTGCGATGCAACCGGAGTAACCGGATAATTGTCCAGAGTTGGACATGGTCCAGGCTCCTTCACGCCTCCGCTGGGAGTGAGAGGGGCGCGGGACTTAGTGAAATTCTGAGTGGATGGATGATTATATAATTGCACGTGGATAATTCAAACCCAGCATAACCTTAATCCCCTCACACTCCCAGCGGGGGCTGCAAGAAAACATTTGTAAACAATGTCAG